>ERZ778518.1269-NODE-1269-length-18207-cov-4.496529_pt1 | contig 18207 bp, 18 predicted proteins | sample MGYA00510340_ERZ778518 | MGnify/ENA primary metagenome ERZ778518 (study PRJEB29527, sample SAMN07138967) | mouse gut metagenome | material: feces | host: mouse | place: China:Nanjing | collected 2016-01-25 ...
GGCGGAGGACTTCCAGGACTACCCCCTCTGGCGCACCTGCACCCGGGAGATGCTGACCTATATGGCCCGGCGGTACGAGGGGCATATCATCGTCCCCATGACCATTACCAACCGGGCCTACTACGACGAGATCATCGGCGGACTGTCCGGGGCGTTCGATGTGCGGCATATCATCCTGTATGCGGACAGGGAGACCCTGCTGCGGCGGCTGGCCTCCCGGCTGGAGGGCCCCCGGTCCTGGGCGGCGCAGCAGATCGACCGGTGCCTTGCCGCCTTCGACACGGACATCACCTAGGTCCGCCTCCCCACCGATGGCCTGCGCATTGAGCAGGTGGCCGGGCGGGTGTCGGAAATCGTTGGCGTTCCCTTAGCGGAGGACCGCCGCAGCCCTCTCCGCCGCTCCCTGGACCGGATCGTGACCCAGTGTCGGCATATCCGATAACCAGCTGATTTTTTACGGACGTGAGGTAAGAATACGCTATGGCAAAGACGCTTCTGCTTATTGTCAACCCCCGGGCGGGCCGCACCCGCTCCATGGCCCCCCTGTTCAACGCGGTGGCCCGCTTCTGCGAGGCGGGGTATCTGGTCTCCGTTCGCCGCACGGCCTACCCCGGCCACGCCGCCGAGATCGTGGAGGAGGAGGGCGCGCAGTTCGACCGCATCGTCTGCTGCGGCGGGGACGGCACCCTCAACGAGACGGTCCGGGGAGCCATGACCCTTGACGCGCCTCCCCCCGTGGGCTACATCCCCGGGGGCAGCACCAACGATTTTGCCGCCAGCCTCTCCCTCTCCCCGGACCCCCTGCTGGCGGCGGAACAGATCACGGCCAGCCAGGGCAGGCGACTGGACATCGGGACCTTCAACGGGCGGCCCTTTGTCTATGTGGCCTCCTTCGGGGCGTTCACCAGGGCCTCCTACGCCGCGCCCCAGTCCATCAAGAACGACCTGGGGCACCTGGCCTACCTCCTGGAGGGCGTCCGGGACCTGTCCACCCTGCGGCCCTATCCGGCCACCGTGACCACGGAGGACGAGATCTTTGACGGGGACTTCCTCTTCGGCGCGGTGACCAACGCCACCAGCGTGGGCGGACTCATGAAGCTCCACAGGGACCAGGTGGTATTGGATGACGGCCTGTTCGAGCTGCTGCTGATTCCCAATCCTACCAGCGCCTCGGAGCTCCAGAACCTGGTGCGGTGCCTGATCTTGCAGGATTTCACCGGCAGCGGCGTGGTTTTCCGCCATGTTCCGGCTGTGGCGGTGGAGACCCCGGAGGGCTTCCCGTGGACCCTGGACGGCGAGTACGGGTCCGGCGCGGAGCGGGTGGAGATCCGGAATCTGCACCAGCGGCTGACCTTCCTCCTGTAATATTCCGTGTGCCCCAGTTGGCGGGAGCACAAAAAATGCGCAGGCCGTCCCAACGGCCTGCGCACTGGCGCTGTCGCGGATGCATCATCCGTCCTCCGCAGCTCCAAAGCTCATATTGGCGAAGATCCGCTCCATCCTCTGGTTGGGGAAGCGATCGTCCACCAGCTCCCAGAAGGCGTTGGACGCCGGTTCCCCCTCCAGCCGCTTCGACCAGCGGCCCACGGCCACGCAGGAGACGAGGATGTTGACGATCATAAAGACCGTCAGGGCCCAGGTCAGCGGTCGGCCCACCCGGTTGGAGATCTTCAGGATCCACTTGGCCATCCGGGGGTACAGGTCCTTGATCCACACGATGCCCAAAATCCCCCAGAATACCGAGTAGGTAAAGCAGATCCGGCCGTTGAGGTTCAGGGGCATGTGGCTGTAGTCCCAGGACCGGGACCCCAGCAGCATCTCCTGCCCCCAGGAGCAGGCGTACTCCAGAGCGCTGCCCACCACAAAGCCGCCGCAGAAGGACCACAGCCGCCCCCGGTTCCGGTACTTGTACAGCGCCAGGGTCAGCAGCACCGCGCCCGCGCCGTAGAGGAGATTAAAGGGCCCATAGACCAGTCCCCGGCGGCTCTCGATGATCCCGTACCGGACAAAGGCCCACAGCATCTCCACCACCACGCCGCAGAAGCTCCCCACGATGCACACCAGCAAAATTTTATAGATATTCAGTCCCCGGGCGAAGTGGCCCAGCCTCTTCTCCGCCAGATCGATGGCGGCGTTTGCAGGGGGATTGGGGGCGTACCACTTCCGGTTCCGGCTCTTGCGCAGGTCCCGCAGGCGGGCGCTGGTCTCGTCCTCCAGCTCCACCAGGGCCTGGTAGGACTGGGCCAGGGACCTGGACGCCTGGTGGAGCCGGTCCAATTCCCCCTGGACCGCCTCTACCACCGGGCGGGCCTCCTCGCTGGGCACGCCGCCGGTCCATTGGGGCCCCAGGGCCTCCTCCGCCAGGCGCTCGTAGTAGCGCCGCTCCAGCTCTCCCCGGGTGCGCTCCACCGACGGATAGATCGCGCCGCACAAGCTCTCCAGCTCCTCCGCAGCGGGAGCGAGGGCCGCCTCCGGGCGGTTGATTACTTCATTCTCCATGAAAATCCTCCTTTTGGATGGCTCTAACTTTACCCCTTTCCTCGCAGATTGTCAACCACCATTCTCCCTAGGACTCCACGAAATCTGCCATTCCCCAACTTTTCCGGCGGACTGCACTTAACATAACGATGTGGAAAACCCTGTGGATAATGTGCAAAACCCTAGAGCAAGCGGCATTGCGACCGGTTCCCGGTAATTATGTTCCCGTCTGCGGCCGTCACTTTTTTGAAAGTTGTTTCTGTTCTTGGCGATATGTTCCAAGCGGTGGAAACCGCCGCAATTCGCACGGACAAACGTTCTTTTTCCCCTTGCCAAACCATCAAATCTTTGTTATACTGAATCCTGTATATTCAAAAGCAGGACCTATAGCAACCTTCAAAACTCGTAACGACCTGTAGGGGCGCACAGTGTGCGCCCACATAATACCATGCAGCTTCCGTTAAAAGCGGGCGCACTCTGTGCGCCCCTACAGGTGTGTTGTTAGCAATTTTGAAGATTGTTGTAGGAAAGGAATCGGAGGCATACATGGCAGAGAAGAAACCCAACTATGGCAACGAATCCATCAGCGCGCTCAAGGGCGCCGACCGGGTGCGCAAGCGCCCGGGGGTGATTTTTGGCTCCGACGGCCTGGAGGGCTGTGAGCACGCCGTATTTGAAATTTTATCCAACTCCATTGACGAGGCCCGGGAGGGCCACGGGAAGCTGATCACCGTCACCCGCTACCTGGACCACAGCGTGGAGGTGGAGGACCAGGGGCGGGGCTGCCCGGTGGACTGGAACGAGAAGGAGAAGCGCTGGAACTGGGAGCTGGTGTTCTGTGAGCTCTACGCCGGGGGCAAGTACGGCAACAACGAGGGGGAGAACTACGAGTTCTCCCTGGGCCTCAACGGCCTGGGCTCCTGCGCCACCCAGTATTCCTCGGACTATATGGACGTCACCGTCTGGCGGGACGGGATGGAGTACCAGCTCCATTTCAAAAAGGGCGAAGTCGTAGGCAAGAAGGGCGAGGAGCTCCGGAAGACGCCCCTGACCCGGCGAAAAACCGGCACCCGGACCCGCTGGCTCCCGGACCTGGAGGTTTTCACGGACATCAACATCCCCCCGGCGTACTTTTCCGATGTGATGCGGCGGCAGGCGGTGGTCAACGCCGGGGTCACCTTCCGCCTGCGGGTGGAGACGGCGGCGGGAAAGTTTGAGACCACGGAATTTTTCTATGAAAACGGCATCGCCGACTATGTCCGGGAGCTGGCCGGGGAGGAGACGCTGACCGAGCCGGTGTACTGGGAGACGGAGAAGCGGGGCCGGGACCGCGCCGACAAGGACGAGTACAAGGTCAAGCTGGGCGCCGCCCTGTGCTTCTCCAACCGGACGGCGGTGATCGAGCACTACCACAACTCCAGCTGGCTGGAGCACGGCGGCAGTCCGGAGAAGGCCACCAGGCTGGCCTTCGTGGGGGCCATCGACGCCTGGCTGCGGCAGAACAACAAGTACCAGAAGAGCGAGAGTAAGATCACCTGGGCGGACATCGAGGACTGCCTGGTGCTGGTCTCCAGCAACTTCTCCACCCAGACCAGCTACGAGAACCAGACCAAGAAGGCCATCACCAACAAATTTGTCCAGGACGCCATGGCGGAGTTCCTGAAGAGCCGCCTGGAGATCTATTTCATCGAAAATCCCACCGACGCCCAGAAGATCGCGGACCAGGTTTTGATCAACAAGCGCTCCCGGGAGCAGGCGGAGAAGGCCCGGCTGAACGTCAAGAAGAAGCTCTCCGGCTCCATCGACATCGCCAACCGGGTGCAGAAGTTCGTGGACTGCCGTACCAAGGACGTGTCCCGCCGGGAGATCTATATCGTGGAGGGCGACAGCGCCCTGGGCAGCGTCAAATTGAGCCGCGACGCGGAGTTTCAGGGCATCATGCCCGTCCGGGGCAAGATCCTCAACTGTCTGAAGGCCGACTACGCCCGCATTTTCAAGAGCGAGATCATCACGGACCTGATGAAGGTCCTGGGCTGCGGGGTGGAGGTGCAGAACAAGCACGTGAAGGATCTGAGCACCTTCGATCTCAACAACCTCCGCTGGAGCAAGGTGGTGATCTGCACCGACGCCGACGTGGACGGATACCAGATCCGGACGCTGATCCTGACGATGCTCTACCGCCTGTGTCCCACGCTGATCCAGGAGGGGTATGTGTATATCGCGGAATCCCCCCTTTTTGAGATCAACTGCGGAGAAAAGACGTGGTTTGCCTACTCCGAGAAGGAGAAGGCGGAGATCGTCAAAAAGCTGGAGGGGAAAAAGTATAAGATCGACCGCTCCAAGGGCCTGGGCGAGAACGACCCGGACATGATGTGGCTGACCACCATGAATCCGGAGACGAGGAGATTGATAAAGGTCATGCCCACCGACGCGGAGGCGACCAGCTATATGTTCGACCTCCTGGAGGGGGACAACCTCCAGGGGCGGAAGGAGCATATCGCCAACGAGGGATACAAATTCCTGGACCTGGCGGACATCTCATAGGACCGTTTTTCCTCCGCCGGAGGGCGGTAAATGATACAACCAAATTGAGAAAGTGAAAGGAGTTTTCCCATCATGAAGAAGCTGATTCCCTTATGTCTGGCTCTGATCCTGGCCCTGGCGCTGGCCGTGCCCGCGTCGGCCGCTGAGAGCGAAGCGGTCGCCGTCCAGGTCAACGGCGAGACGGTCGCCTTCCCCAATGCATCCCCGGAGCTGAAGGACGGGCGCACCATGGTGCCCATGCGGGCCGTGCTGGAGGCCCTGGGCGCGGCGGTGGACTATAGCGCGGAGACCCAGACCGTCACGGCCACCCTGGGCGAGACCACCATCTCCCACGTCATCGGTGAGGACAAAATCATCGTGGACGGGGACCAGGTCATGACCATGGATACCGCCTCCTATGTGAAAAGCGGCAGTACCCTGGTGCCCCTGCGCTTTTTCTCCCAGGCTCTGGGCTATGAGGTCTACTGGGATGCCGGCGCCCATACCGCCGTGGTCATCAACAAGGACGCCGCCATCGCCGAGATTGACAAGAGCTTTACCATCCTCAACGGCCTCCAGGCCAAGCAGGCCGGGGCGATGAAGGACAACATGGCCCTCGACATGGACTTCTCCGGCGAGGCCACGGTATTCGACTCCATCAGCGGCGACCAGACCCTGCCCTTCTCCATGGAGATGTCCGCTCTCTACGGCGCCGAGGCCATGAACATGGAGGGCGCTATGGATCTCTCCGCCCTGCTTGCGGGGACCGGCGAGACGGAGCTGCCGGAGGAGATGGCGGCGATGCTGGAGAATTTGTCCTTCAAGATGATCTACAGCGGCGAGGTCATGTGGATGCAGATGCCCGCTCTCTCGACGGTTCTGAATCTCCCCGAGGGCGAGGTGTGGCTGAAAACATCCGAGATGCCCGCCCTGGGCGCCATGGGCATGAAGGCCGGTACTACCTCCTTCGGCTCCATCCTGTATGCCGCGGCGGAGGCGGCGGACGCGGAGGTCCCCGTGAACCTCTATGACGATCTGACCAAGGCCGCCCAGCTTACCACCACCCTTATAGGCGATGAGACCTTTACCAAGGAGGGCGAGAACTACTCCTGGAAGCTGGACGCGGACAAGTCCGCCGCGCTGGCGGACGCCCTGGGCGCTTCCGCTGTCAGCTTCCCCTTCACCATGGAGATGACCATTCAGGCGGACGGCAGCAGCACCTTTGCGGTGGAGCTGTCCATGGACGAGATCACCATGTCCATCAGCGGTTCCTCCTCCGCTTCCGCTTTCTCTCTCAAGGGCCAGATGCAGGTGAAGAACGTCTGCGACCTGACCTTCCAGGGCGAGGCGAAGATGGCCGCCAGCGATAAGGCCCCCGTCGCAGCGCCCCCCGCGGATGCGGAGGTGCTCGATCTCGACGAGCTGGCCGCTGTGCCCATGCCCCTGCCGGAGCTGTCCGCCGCGTGAAACGGCGGTTTCCCGCGCAAAATACGTCCACAAGGATACCGGCCGTGCGCCCCGCGCCCGGCCGGTATCCCCGGTCAATACGGATAAGGAATACACGTTATGCCTAAGAAGAAGACCCCCGACGAAAGCAAAGCAAAAGTCAACAACCCCAACGTTCTCGGCCTCCGGGCCGAGGTCCAGGAGCAGCTGATCACGGACACCCTGGAGACCAATTTCATGCCCTACGCCATGAGCGTGATCCTCTCCCGGGCCATTCCGGAGATCGACGGCTTCAAGCCCTCCCACCGGAAATTATTATATACCATGTATCAGATGGGCCTTCTCACCAAGGCCCGGACCAAGTCCGCCAACATCGTGGGCCAGACCATGCGCCTCAACCCCCACGGCGACGCGGCCATCTACGACACCATGGTCCGCCTCTCCAAGGGCTACGGGGCCCTGCTCCACCCCTTCGTGGACAGCAAGGGCAACTTCGGCAAGGTCTACTCCCGGGACATGGCCTGGGCCGCCAGCCGGTACACCGAGGCCAAGCTGGCCCCCATCTGTCAGGAGCTCTTCCGGGACCTGGACCAGGACGCGGTGGACTTCGTGGACAACTACGACAACACCATGAAGGAGCCCTCCCTGCTGCCCACCACCTACCCCAATATCCTGGTCTCCGCCAACCAGGGCATTGCCGTGGGCATGGCCAGCCAGCTGTGCGGATTCAACCTGGGGGAGGTCTGCGACGCCACGGTCGCCTTCCTGAAGAACCCGGACTGCGGCCTCTCCTCCATCCTCCTGGGTCCCGACTTTCCCACCGGCGGCGAGGTCATCTACGACCAGTCCGCCATGGAGGAGGTCTACCGCACCGGCAAGGGCTCCATCAAAATCCGCGGCAAGTACCGCTATGTCAAGGGCGAGAACCTGGTGGAGATCTACGAGATCCCCTACACCACCACCGTGGAGGCCATTCTGGACAAGGTGGCGGAGCTCATCAAGTCCGGGAAGCTCAAGGAAGTGGCCGACATGCGGGACGAGACGGACCTCAACGGCCTGAAGCTCACCATCGACCTCAAGCGGGGCGTGGACCCGGAGAAGCTCATGGCCAAGCTCTACAAGACCACCACCCTCCAGGACTCCATCTCCTGCAACTTCAACGTCCTCATTGCCGGGACCCCCAAGGTCCTGGGCATCCGGGAGCTGCTGGAGGAGTGGTGCGCCTGGCGCACCGGGTGCGTCCGCCGCCGGGTGTACTTCACCCTCAACAAGAAGAAGGACAAGCTCCACCTCCTCAAGGGCCTCAAGCGGATCCTTCTGGACATCGACAAGGCCATCAGAATCATCCGGGAGACGGAGAACGAGGCCGACGTGGTGCCCAACCTGATGATCGGCTTCGGCATTGACCAGATCCAGGCGGAGTACGTGGCGGAGATCAAGCTGCGCAACATCAACAAGGAGTATATCCTCAAGCGCGTCCAGGAGACCGAGGCCCTCCGGGACGAGATCGAGGACCTGGAGGACCTGGTAAACGACCCCCGGCGGATCCAGAAGGTCATCGTCAAGGAGCTGGAGGACGTGAAGAAGAAGTACGCCCAGCCCCGCCGGACCTCCATCGTCTACGAGCACGAGATCACCGTCTTCAGCGAGGAGGACGAGACGCCCGACTACCCGGTGACGGTGTTCCTCTCCCGCCACGGCTACTTCAAGAAGATCACCCCCCAGTCCCTGCGCATGGCGGACGTGCAGAAGTACAAGGAGGAGGACGGCCCCAGTCAGTCCTTCGAGACCACCAACCGCGCCGAGGTCATGTTCTTCACCAACCGCCAGCAGGTCTACAAGTGCCGCCTGAGCGAGTTCGCCGACACCAAGGCCAGCGCCCTGGGGGACTATTTGCCCTCCAGGCTGGGCATGGATGCCGACGAGAGCGTAGTGTCCATGGTCCTGCCGGGGGACTACTCTGGGGCCCTGCTGTTCTTCTTTGAAAACGGCAAGGCGGCAAGGGTGGACCTCTCCGCCTACGCCACCACCTCCAACCGCCGGAAGCTCACCGGGGCTTACAGCGACAAGAGCCCCCTGGCGGCGCTGCTGCATCTCAAGGAGGACCGGGAGCTGGCCCTGTACTCCACCGAGCCGAGAGCGCTGATTTTCAACACGGCGCTTCTCGCCCCCAAGTCCACCCGCACCACCCAGGGGGTACAGGTCATGACCCTGAAACCCAAGTATCATCTCTCCGAGGTCAGGCAACTGGAGGACACCTCTATCACCAACCTCCCCCGCTACCGCTGCCGCACCATCCCCGCAGCGGGGGCCATCCTCAAGGAGGAGGACGGGGAGCAGATGAGATTGCTGTGAGATAGGCTTGACAGCAGATGCAAAACAAAGTATAATGGAGATACGATAAAATCGTATCGAGGTTTCCCTATATGACGAGAAAATTTGTCTACACAAGCTCTTTTCGCCGCTGCTGGAAGGCAATGGGTCTGGATGACGATAGCCTGACGGCCTTGGAGGATATGCTGCTGCTGAACCCGCAGCTGGGGGATGTCATAGAGGGAACCGGCGGAGCCAGAAAGCTGCGGATCCAGTTGGAAGGGCGGGGAAAGCGCGGCGGAGGCAGAGTCATCTATCTGGACGTATGCGAAAAAGAGAATCTGTACCTCCTGTTTGCATATCCTAAGAATGTACAGGAGGACCTCACGCCTGACCAGAAGAGGGCCATTGCCGCGGTCGTTGACGCTATTCGGAAGGAGTAACCCTATGGACGAACTGAGATTCAAATCCTCCCTGACGCCGGAAGAGGTGGAAAAGAACTTTGAAGACGTCGATTTCTTTGCCGGGGTGATGGAGGGCTTGCAGGAGGCGCTTGCCCACAGCCAGGGGCGAACAACTGATGCCATCGTGCGCAAACGCTCCTTGCCGGTGGTAAACGTCGCGGAAATCCGGGAATCCCTTTCCATGACGCAAAAGGACTTTGCCGCTGTGCTGGGCGTCTCCCGCCGTACCGTGGAGGCATGGGAGAGCGGCAGGAGCAATCCAACCCCCACGGCAAAGAAGCTCATGTTTCTGATTCAGGGGGATCACTCCCTGATTGACCGGTTGTAAAAAACAGTCCCCGGCCCGGGCGAATGCCCGGGCCGGGGACTTTATTGCAGTGGGAACTCTGTGTCCCCGACTCGGAGGGAATCCACCTGTGTTAAATCGACCGGGACCGGCAAATCCCTGCTTTCTATCCACCGATTTCCCTTTAAGTAGCCGCCGCTCATAGTTCCGCAGAAAACGTCTGTGCCGTCATGGAGAAGCAGGAATATTGGCATTTCATAGATAATATCGTCTGCTTTCCGTGTAAAACTGATACCTGTAGAGGACACCCGCACATCTTCAACATCCAAGAGGACTTCTTTCTCTATCCCGCCTGCCGTATATTGCGCAGGGAACTGTGCATAATCCAGCCTGAGAACCGGCATATCTGTTACCGGCTCCAAAGAAAAATCCAATTTCCACGGCCCTGCTGCCAGCAGAGTTCTACCAAACATGATTTCATCAATTTCCAACGTGACATGACAGCCATCCTGAAAGCTGTCCGAATCCTTCAGCCGTTCAGAGCAGCGATAAATCAAGCACAGCCGGCCGTCATTTGTTACACGGGCGGAATGTATCCCAAAAGCCCCCCCGGCAGAGCGATACGGCCTTTCGTCAGAGCCGGGAACGATTGTGCAATCCTCCTGTCCTCCGTTGTGATACATATAGCGTCCATCTTCTTCCTGTTCCGGCAGCGGTCCCTCCAAGCCGTCCACCACCAACAGCACCCATATCGTATGATCCCCCACTGTGGCGGAATCCGCTATCATTGTCACGCCGTTTTGGGTATCATGGATACCGATGGGCTGTGTTAGAGCGTTCAGCAACTCCAGTTGTTCTTTCTTGATTGGTTCTCTGCTCTGTTCCTCCCACTTTTGACCAAACCAATCTGTCAGGACTTTCGATAAATCAGAGGCTACCGCTAACGCAGCCGTTGTCAACAGCATAGCTGCTGCCACTGCCAAAACAACTGTTATTTTTTTCCGGTTCTTCACTGTATATACCTCCCGTTCCTCATTTAGGAGGTCCGCCAGCATGGCCTCCTCCCGCTCTGGGGAGAGCTTCACCTGGTCAAACACCCGGTTCAGTTCGTTTTTCTCCATACTCGCCGTCCTCCTCCAATAAAATCTTCAATTTGCGGCGGGCCCTGCACAGCCAGGACCGCACGGTGGACGGCCTGCTGCCCATCAGCTCCGCCGTCTCTCCGGTGCTGTACCCCTGGTAGTAGTGGAGGTACAGCGCCGTCTTCTCGTGCTCCGGGAGGCCCAGGATCATGTCCCACAGCGCCCCATCCCCCGGCTGCTCCCAGGCCAGGGCGTCCAGCGATTCCACGTCCGCCCGCTTGGTGCGCCACCAGTGCCGCAGCTGGTTTTTGCACTCGTTCCGGGCGGTAACGATGAGCCAGGCCCTCTCGTGGTCCGGACCATCGAAGGGCTCCTCCCGCTCCATCGCCCTGCGGAATACAGTCTGGACGGCGTCCTCCGCGTCGGGCGCGTTTTTCAGCAGCATCAGGCTGATTTGATAGACCATGCCCGCGTGCCGCCGGTAGAGGCTGGCCACCTCCTCTGTTGTCAATACGCCCATCGTGGGGGATCACCTCCTGTCCTGTTCACTACCTATACAATCGAACCAGGGAAATTGTTGCGGCAGGGGAGAAAAAATTTTCCTTGCCTTGTCCATACGCCGCGCTTATAATAGAGGCGATTTATAATTTACGGAGGGATACGCCATGTTTTTAGAGACCGACCGCCTTATTCTGCGCAAATTCCGGGAGGAGGATTTTCCGGATTTCTGCGCCTACGCCATGGACCTGGAGATGTGCCACATGATGGGCAATGACCCCATGGACACGGAGGAGGCCGCCCGGGTGACTTTCGACTGGCTGAAGGACAAAGAGGAGCGGAGCTATGTGCTGGTCCTCAAGGAAACCGGACGGGCGATCGGCAATCTGAACGTCACGCCCGTCCCCGAGCATCTGCTGAAGCTGCCCGCATTGGCGGGAAAGCAAGGGAAAAGCCTGAGTTTCTGCGTCTCCCGGCACTATCAGCGACAGGGGCTGATGTCGGAGGCGGTGCGGGCGGTCATCGCCCGCCTCTTTGGTGAGGAGAGCATGGACTACGTCCAGTGCGGCTATTTCGACTTCAACGCCGTCTCCCATGCCTTCCAGGAGAAGCTGGGATTTTCCCACCTTGTCACCATGGAGATCGACTTCAAGGGGGAGCGCGTCACCACCGTGGAAAATATCCTCTGGCGGGATGATTCCTGTTCCGCCAGGCCCTAAAAAACGGGCGGCGCTGATGCGCCGCCCGTGCTCATATCTCCAGGTTTGCAAAGGCGTTCAAACTGCTGTCCGCCCTTGTCCCGGCCAGGTACTCATAGTACGCCTGGCTGCCGATCATGGCCCCGTTGTCCCCGCACAGGGACAGGGGCGGCAGGTACAGCTTGATGCCGCTGGCCCCGCAGGCCCGCTCCAGGTCCCCCCGGATGGTCCGGTTGGCGGCCACGCCTCCGGCGGCCACCAGAATTTTCCGCCCCGTCCGACGCGCCGCCTCCATGGTCCGGGGCACCAGCTCGTCGCTGACCGCCGCCGTCACCGACGCGGCCAGGCCGGGCAAATCCAGTTCCTCCCCCTTCTGTTGGGCGTTGTGAATGAGGTTCACCGCCGCCGTCTTCAGTCCGGAGAAGGACATGTCCAGCTCGTGCTCCAGCTTCGCCCGGGGCAGGGGGTACTTGTTCGGGTCGCCCCCCCGGGAGAGATCATCCATGGCCTTCCCGCCGGGGTAGGGCATTCCCAGCACCCGGGCGATCTTGTCGAAGCACTCCCCCGCCGCGTCATCCCGGGTAGCGCCTAAAATGGTCATATCCGTATATCCCGCCACGTCCACGATCATGGAGTTTCCCCCGGAGATGCACAGCGCCAGGAACGGCGGCTCCAGCGCGGGAAAGGCCAGATAGTTGGCGGCGATGTGTCCCCGCAGGTGGTGGACGGGGATCAGGGGCTTCCCCAGGGCCAGGGCCGCGCTCTTGGCGAAGTTCACCGCCACCAGCAGCGCCCCGATGAGCCCCGGGCCGCAGGTCACCGCCACCGCGTCGATGTCCTCCCGCGTCACCCCGGCCTCCGCCAGGGCCCGGTCCGACAGGGCGGCGATGGCCTCCACGTGCTTCCGGGAGGCGATCTCCGGCACCACGCCGCCATAGAGGGCGTGGACGTCCACCTGGGACAAAATTGCGTCGGACAGGACGGTCCGCCCGTCCCTGACCACGGCCACGGCGGTCTCGTCGCAGGAGGATTCAAAGGCTAAGATCAGCATGGCGTCACTTCCCCAATTTCTTTGTCTTTTCCACGGCGGCGATCACCGCATCCATGGCCGCGCCCCGGAAGCCCTTTTCCTCCAGTACCCGGACCCCGGCGATGGTGGTCCCCCCGGGGGAGCACACCGCGTCCTTCATCGCCCCGGGGTGCTCCCCGGTGGCCAGCTGGAGCGCCGCCGTGCCCTTCACCATCTGCGCGGCGTAGAGCAGGGCCTTTTTCCTCGGCAGGCCGCAGGCCACGCCTCCGTCCGCCAGGGCCTCCAGCAGCAGGCACACGAAGGCCGGGCCGCACCCGGACACCGCGCTGCCCGCGTCGATGAGCTTCTCCTCCAGCCGGTCGATGACACCCGCGCCGGACATGGCGTCCATAAACTCTTGCAGCTCCCCCTCCGTCGCTCTCTCGTTGGCGTCGCAGAGGACGACCCCCTCGCCCACGGCGCAGGGGGTGTTTGGCATCACGCGGATCACGGGGTACGCTCCCCCCGCCATTTCCGCAATGCGCTCCATGGTCAGCCCTGCCGCCATGGTGACCAGGACAAACCGGTCCGTCCGCGCGGCCAGGATGGGGGCGATCTCCGCCAAGAGGTCCCCCATCATCTGGGGCTTGACCCCCAGGAAGACATATTTCCCCTGCTCCGCCGCCTGGGGGACCGGACCGCAGACACATCTCAGTTCCTCCGCCAGAGCGCGGGCCTTTTCATGGGTACGGTTGGACAGAAAAACGAACTCCGGCGGCAGCTTCCGGACCGCCGCCCGGGCCAGGGCGGAACCCATATTGCCGGTGCCGATAAAGGAAAAGGTGTAGGTTGACATGGCAGACCTCCCGAATTGCTATGTAGGGGCGCACATTGTGCGCCCGCACGACCATACGGTGGGTATCGTCAGAACGGGCGCACAGTGTGCGCCCCTACGCCTGCAAATAAGTGAACCCCGCCGCCAGTGCTGGCGGCGGGGATTCGTATAGAAAGAGTACGCCGCCGAAACGGGACCAGGTCCGCCTAAAGCCGGCTAGATCATTACGCAGAGCCCGTCCCCGCGCCGGGCGGCGCACGTTCCTCCCGAATGGGGGAGGAATGGGTTTCTGGACGTATCATACCACATCTGCGTCCGCTCGGCAAGAGGTAATTTTCGTTATTCCCAATTTATGGGAAAATTACCCCGCATAGACCATGCTCTCCTCCGGATGGACCACGCTCTGCTCCGCCATGACCGCCCCCCTCATTTCCCGGTCCTCCCGCTCCAGGACCTCCCGCCACACTGTCAGCTCCGCCTCCGTGAGATACCCCAGCTTCACCAGCGTATGCAGGGTGTTGGTCATGGAGGGGGACAGGTAGATGCTGTTGCAGCCGCCGTAATATGCTCCCTCCTGGGCGTCATAGAGACGGTACTGGAGCTGTAAGTAGAGCTGGTGGCTCTGATTGCTGAACCGCAGCACGTCCCGGGCGGGAACATTGCCCTCCTGCGCGTCCTTTTGCAGCGCATCGTAGATGGCCCGAGTCTCCGTGTTGACCCCGCCTGCGTGGTCCGTGGTGTTGCAGTAGAAGTCTTTCATATAGTCGCAGTAGATGTCGATGCTGTCCAATTCCGCCCCCTCGGGGATGGCCACGTCTCTGGCCCGCACCGTCGGGTCCTGATAAAATTCCGAAAGGAGGTGGTCATAGGTCCCCGGCGTGCCCACCCGCTCCCTGGTCAGCCACAGGTCGTAGCCCCGCTCCAGGATGGAACCGTCCTTCAGCCGGTAGGACAGGCGCACGAAATGGCTGAAGACCTTTCCCTCCTCGTAGCTGAAGTCGGGGGTATAGGAGCGGATATACTGCCGGTCGTCCACAATGGCCTGATGGAGCTGCCGCAGCCGCTCCACGGTCTCCGGGGCATCCTTCACCGTGTAGGGCCCGCTCTCCAGGCCCCGGTCCCGCAGGGAGACGCTCTCGATCTCCTCCATCGGGGGGACCCTCCGCTCCAGGCCGAACAGATCCACGCTCACCAGCAGGCACACCGCCGCCGCACCGGCCAGTACGATCAGCGCGCCCTTCCAGCTGCCCCGGAACACCCGCAGGGACTTCTCCAGCAGCATGGAGGCGATATAGTACCCCACCAGTCCCCCCAGGAAGGCGCACACCCCCATGGGGATCCGGTCGGCATAGTACCCCCGCTGGAACAGGGGCGCCCAGAACACCTCGAACAGCAGCCTCCCGATGGTCAGTCCCCCCAGCAGGGCCACGCCGTACCGGAACACCGGCCGCAGCCACCGGAAGGCCACCACGTCCCCGGCGGACTCGCTGTGCCGCTTCCGATAGAGGAACCAGGCCAGGGCCAGCATCGCCAGCCCGGCCAGGGCATACAGCGCCAGCACCCACAGCCCGATGAACCTGCATTCGCCCAGCGTGCCGTCCGGAAGGCGCTGATAGTAGAGGCGCACACTGTTGTAGATCTGCACCACCGGGGAGAGGAAGCCCAGCATCCCGATCTCCCGGACCATCCCGACGCCCAGCAGGAACTCCTGCGCCAGACTGGTGGTAAGGGCTTCCAGCAAAAAGGACAGGAAGTTGGCCAGCAGGTAGAACACCGGCAGCGCGAAGATATGTCCCGTCAGCATGGCGCACAGCGTCCCCATGCCGAAAAACAGCAGCGTGCAGAACAGCACCGCCAGCACCGTGTTCACTACGGCCACCAGGTCGAAGAACCCCCAGGCCAGCGCCAGCAGGCACAATAGCCCGCCGGTGACCGCAAAGGGGATCAGGATCATGGCCAGCCCGGAGAGGGTGTTGGTAATGAACAGACAGGTCCGGTTCACCGGCAGGGTGTGCATCAGCCCCACCGACCGGGCGCTATAGAGGTATCCCCACACCAGCATGGCGCAGAGGATGGCATAGACGCCGGTAAAGCAGGGGACGAAGTAGGCCGCCATCTGATACAGCCCGATGGCGAACTCCCTGGACTCCAGGCTTGCGGCGGGGTAGCGCAGGAGCTCCAGCAGGAAGTACAGCGGCACCATGGCCCCCGCCACGCTCAGCAGGCCCCACAGGGGCCAGGTGCGGCTCAGGTTCTTCCGGAACAGGGTCTTGTTAAAGCAGGATCTCTTTGACGGCATAGTGCTCACCTCCCAGCTCGTAGATGAAGATCTCCTCCAGACTCAGAGGCAGGGCCTCCAGCATGAGGGGATTGTACTGTCCCATTCTCTCCGTCACCGCCTGGGCGGTGCCCCGGACGATGTAGGTATAGACCCGTCCCACGTTGGAGGTGTGGAGTACCTCCAGCTCCCGGGGCAGCACCGGGGTCTCCCCGGGCTTCCACACGGCCTGCATCTTGACGATGTTCTCCTGGAGGTCCGTGAGGCTCCGCTCCAGCAGCACCTTCCCCCGGCTCATGATGCCCACGTGGTCGCACACATCCTCCAGCTCCCGGAGGTTGTGGGAGGAGACCAGCACCGTGGTCCCGTACTCGGAGACGTCGCTCATCATGATGCTCCACACCTGTCGGCGCATGACGGGGTCCAACCCGTCCACGGGCTCATCCAGAATGAGGTACTTCGGGCGGCAGCACATCGTCAGCCAGAAAGCGGCCTGCTTCTGCATCCCCTTGCTCATGTGCCGGATGGGGGATCTCTCCGGCAGGGCGAAGACATCCCTGAATTTCTCGTACCGGTTTTCATCGAAGGCGGGGTAGAATCCCCGGTAGAACTTCATCATATCCCGGATGGTGGCGGACTGGAAGTAGTACCAGTCGTCGGGGATGGCGGCAATGAGGACCTTCTTCTCCGGATTTTCGTACACCGGCGCGCCCTCCACCAGCACCTCCCCGCTGTCGGGCCGGTAGATGCCGGTAAGGTGCCGGATGATGGTGGACTTCCCCGCGCCGTTGGGTCCCACCAGGCCGTAGACCCCGCCGGTGGGAACGGTGATGCTGGCCCCGTCCAGGGCGGCGAATCCGTCGAAGGTCTTCACCGCGTTCTGCACTTCGATCATTGCGCCACCCCCTCATTCATCAGCGAGACGATCTCGCTGTCCTTCAGACCCAGGTATCGCAGCTCGGCCACCAGCTCCCGCAGGCGGCGGACCAACTCGGCCTGCCGGGTCGGATCCGTGCCCATCCGCCGGGAGGCGAAGGAACCCTTCCCCGGCAAGGAGTAGATGAACCCCTCCGCCTCCAGCTCGGCATAGGCCCGCTGGATGGTGTTGGGATTGATGGCCAGGTCCACCGCCATGGAGCGCACCGACGGCAGCTTCTCGTCCGGCTCCAGTGCGCCGGTGACGATCATGCGCCGCAGCCCGTCCTTGATCTGTCCGTAGATGGGCCGGGAATCCCGGTAATTGAGCGTCAGCAACCCATTCCCCTCCTATCTCTTCTTCTGCACCGCCAGCGCGGCGGCATAAATCGCAATAAACATCATGATAATGCCCACCAGGAGCAGGTCGATCATTCTCATTTTCCGGACGCCTCCCAACTGTACTGCCCATAGTAATACAGCCACTATACACGACTCCTTCCCCGGATGCAAGAAAGAACCGGAGAAGAATCCTTTAAGAAAGCATTAAGAGCCGCCGCCGTTCCCTCGCCACTCCGCCCGCACGATTGACAAAGTGGGACAAAATCGCTATAATAAGAAACAGATAGAGTTGGGAATACCGTAAAGGAGGTGCAAAACATGGGAACGGAGGCCGAACGGCAGGACACGCGGAAGGCGATGGCGTTTGATCTGTGCAACATCATTGACGAGGACCCGTCCCAGGAGACCTACACCAAGGAGGAGATTAAAAAGATCATCCGGGTGTACGTCACCACGGCGGACCGGAAGTGACTGTGCGGAAAAGGAGGCGCTGAACATGGGGAGCGAAAACGGACGCATTGACACGCAGAAGGCGCGGCTCTATGATCTGCGCCTGATTTTCAGCAGCGGCGCAAAGGAGCGGTACAGCCGGGAGGAAATCGTGAAGCTGCTGGATAAGATCGCCTTGGCCAAAGGGCAGGAATAACGAAGAAGAGCGGGGGCTGTGCCCCCGCTCTCCGCGTATAAAAAACTAAGCAGGAACTCTCCCTCTGTGTTTCCGATCTCACAGGCTGTCCGGCGTATACTCCCCGAACCCCTCCCCCAGCACCTCGTGGGCTTCGCAGACGATAATAAAGGCGCTGGCGTCCAGGGCCGTGACGGCGGCCTTGATGGCGGCGATCTGACTGCGCTTGAAAGCGCAGAGGACCACCTGCTTCTCCTCCCCGCTGTACCCGCCCCGGCCGTTGAGGAGGGTGATCCCCAGGTCCATCTCCAGCAGCCGCCGGGCGATCTCCCCGCTGCGGGCGCTGATGATATAGGCGATCTTCGCATTGATGGACCCGTAGACCACCGCGTCCATGGCGAGGCTGGAGATATAC
>ERZ778518.1277-NODE-1277-length-18161-cov-4.034795_pt1 | contig 18161 bp, 17 predicted proteins | sample MGYA00510340_ERZ778518 | MGnify/ENA primary metagenome ERZ778518 (study PRJEB29527, sample SAMN07138967) | mouse gut metagenome | material: feces | host: mouse | place: China:Nanjing | collected 2016-01-25 ...
CTCTACTACCATTGTAAAGGATGCCAAAGTCTATCCAAACGATCCCTGCCCCTGCGGAAGCGGCAAAAAATATAAAAAATGCTGCGGAAGAAAGTAAGTCCATTTTACAAACTTCCATCTGACGGATACCATCAGGATATAAAAGAGGGTGCCGCAAAATCATCAAATTAGATGATTGAGCGGCACCCCCTTTTTATATCCTGAAAAATTGCTTACAGTTCCATTAACCCTCTTACGGAATCAAAGACAAAGCCTCTTCATCTCCTACCAGGATCACATCCTTGTGCAACTGCAGAACGGAAGCCGGAACCTGCGGTGTACAGGGACCAAAGAAAGCATCTCTTACGATCTGTGCTTTGGCTTTTCCGCTTACAACAAGCAAAATCTTCTTTGCGCGCATAATCGTACCGATACCCATGGTATATGCCTGTCTCGGAACCTCGTCCATGGAGGCAAAGAAACGTGCATTGGCATCGATGGTGCTCTGGGTCAGATCTACGCAGTGTGTATCTGTTTCAAACACATCTGACGGTTCATTGAAACCAATATGGCCGTTATGTCCCAGTCCCAGAAGCTGCAAGTCAATGCCGCCTGCCTGACGGATAATTTCATCGTATGCTGCGCAGGCTGCCGCACTGTCCGGCTCCAGGCCGTTGGGTACATAAGTGCTGTCCTGTCTGATATTCACATGTTTAAACAGATGGTCGTTCATAAAATACCGATAGCTCTGATCATTTTCCGGAGACAGCCCCTTATACTCATCCAGGTTAACGCTGGTAACTGCCGAAAAATCCAGATCGCCGTTGTCATACCTGCGCACAAGCTCTTCATATGTGCCAATGGGTGTGGAACCTGTTGCCAGTCCCAGCACACAGTCCGGCTTCAGTATAACCTGTGCGGCAATTACATTGGCCGCCATACGGCTCATGTGATCATAATCTTTCGCTTTGATAATTTGCATAATTCATATCCTCCTATACATTATGTCCCTGCCTATACTCTAACATACTGGAAAAAAAGTACAAGAGCTTTATCCAACTTTATCCAAATCATTCTGTGATTTCAACATTATGCTCAGAACAAACGTTTTTCCCTCTATCCGCCAGTCCACACCGCCGCAATATTTTTCCGCCGAAGCCTGCATATTCAAAAAGCCTATTCCGTGCATTTTCCTGTCTTCCTTATTTGTTGCCGGAAATTCCCGCCCATCCCTGCACAAAATACAGCCGTTAAAACTGTTCTCCACTTGCAGGAAAAACAGCCTGCCTCTTTGAAAAGAAAAAATACGAATCCACTTTTCGTCTTCTGCCGGCAGCCTGCCGCATGCTTCCAGGGCATTGTCCAGAGCATTACATAAAATGACAGTCATGTCATAATTATCAATCTGCAGCCCCTTAGGAAAAATGAGTCCGTCTGCATCCATTGTCAGTTTTGGCATCTTCTCCGCCGCCTCATGAAATTTCATATGCAAAACGGCATCCGCCACCATATTTCCCGTTTTAAATGCCGGCTCCAGACTGTCCATGGTCCGTTCCAGAACGCCCATCCAGTCGGTCAGTTCCTGTTGTTTTTCCTCTCCGCCACCACGCTGCCGCACCAGTTCATGCATAACTGCCAGCTGATTTTTCATATCGTGTTTCATGCCCCGAATATGGGCATATGTGCGGTTCATTTCCTGCATATGTTCCTGCATACTTCTGACCTGCTGTTCCATCACCATCCTGCTGCCCTTCTCCCGGTTCAGCACAATCATATCCTGCCAAAGCCCCACACTGCACAGGATGGATTTCAGACACAACAGCAGAATCACCGGCACAATCACCTTCAGGAGCGGATAATTGTCATACAGCAATTCGGGAATACCGTCTTTGACTGTCACAACAATGATGCGCAGCAATACGCAGATCAGCACCCCCGTCATGGCCGGTACGCCCAAAAACAACAGCTCCGTCCCGCCCATGTCAGAATCCTTTTCCCTGTATTTCTTTACAAACCTGCGTACACACAGAAAAAGCAGCAGCGTAAACACGGCATATTCCAGTGCCAGCAGCAGGAATTCCGTTGCCTGCATGAGAAACAGAAAACATTTGTCAGAAATAACAGGCCCATCCGCTCTGAGAAAATACCAGAGATACAGATCAAATATAGAATTTCCCCAAACGATAATCATATATGCAAGGAAGAAACTGATTTCGTGAAAAGCCATAAAAACAACAGACAGATACAGCCGGTAACCCACCGACCCACGATACAGAAGAGAAAAAGAGAGAAGCAGCAAACAATACAAAACGGCCAGTTTCCACAGCGGACGCAGCCCGTCATTGATACCGGGCGTCCATATCCGGACGGCAATCCTGCCCAGAATCCAGGCAGCCCCCATAAAATGCCGGCAGCCCCGCCATCGTTCCTGCCCGTCCTGCATAAACCGACCTGTAAAATAAGACAGAATCCAACCCTGCAAAACAATGGAAAGCAGCTCTGTCAGTGTAAGCAGACCATTATACATAGGAAATGCCTCCGTTCTGCAGATAGCGCATATACGCCCTGACAAAAGCGTTGTACTTCTCTCTGGAAAGAAATATCTTCATCCCGCCCGTCAGAGTAATGCTGTCTGTGGTATATTCCAGAACATGGGCCAGATTGACCAGATATCCTCTGTGACAGCGATAGAAATTCCCGCCCAACTGTTTTTCCAGAGCCTGCATCGTCCCATAGATTTCATAATTTCCCCGGCATGTGTGGATTTCGGCCTTCCGCATCCTGCTTTCCACATAGAGAATATGGTCTTTCCTAAGCAGCACATTCCTGTTTCGGTTTCTGATGAGAAAAGTCTCCTGCTTATGCTTTTTTTCCACCTTACGGGCTGCCGCTTCAAAGACCTGGGCAAATTTCTCCCCGGAAATGGGTTTCAGCAGATAATGAAAAGCGCCCACATCAAATGCATCAAACACATACTCCTTCAGCCCCGTTATAAAAATCAGCAGCAGATCCTCGTCTGCTTTCCGTAATATCCTGGCTGTCTCAATGCCGTCTTTTCCATCCATGCGGATATCCAGAAAAACCATATCAAACCGTTTCCCGGCGTCCAGCAGCGCCTCGCCCGACGCATAGCATGTCAACGATACATCGGGTCTTTGTTCCTCCACCAGCCTTTTTAACTGTTCCCGGATTTCTTTTTCATCGTCACAGATAGCTATCTCCAAACTTTCACCTCATATTCCTAATATCCCCGCCCCAAAAGGCAATCCTGAAAACCACAGGCAGGGAGAATCCCGGCCGGATTCCCCTCTCACCTGTATCTTTATCATATATCGGATGATTTCACGGATAATTTGCAGAAATGTCATGAAGAATCTGAGAAATGTTACGAAAAACCGGAAAACCTATTCCACTCCAAGCTCCGCAAGCTCCCGGAGAGCCGCTTCCTTTGTAGTAAAAAGAATCCCATGCAGCCCGGCATCCTTTGCAGCCCGGACATTTACGTCCAAATCATCCAGGAATACACATTCGTCCGCAATCAGATCATAGATTTCCAGAAGCCGCGCATAGATCTCCGGCTGTGGCTTGATCAGCTTCTCTTTGCAGGAAAGGATGCCCCCGTCCATATATGGCATAAAATCCAGGGCATGGCTGCATTCTTTTTCCGCCTTGAAAGAAAAATTGGACAGATAATACACATGGTACCCTTTTCCCTTGAGTTCCTGTATCCAGGGAATGGCATAATCCGCTTTGCTTACCAGACCGCCCACATTCTCCATCATCCGGCGGATTTCCGTCTCCACACCGGGATCATTCTGCACCAGAAGTCCGATTACCTCTTCATCATCCAGCACCCCTCTGTCGAATTCGTTCCACGCCTCACTCTTGACCGTAGCGCGGATCACCCGCTCCCGGACTGCTTCTGAGAACCCGAAGCTGTGGATATGGGCCTCCCACGTATAATACGTCAGTACATTCCCGATATCAAATACTATGTTTTTTATCATTGGTTTTCCTCCTGCCATCGCATACTTTTCTAAGCATACAACAGTTCCCATACCCTGTCAAACCTTGCAGGCGCTTTTCATATCTGCTAAACTATCAGACAGAAACCACTTCATCCAAATCAAATCGGGGGACTTTTTATGTACACTACCATCTTATGGGATCTGGACAATACACTGCTGGATTTTACGGCAACGGAAAAACATGCGTTTAACGCTTCCATGCGCAGTGCAGGCTTAACGCCCACCGACGCCCTGCTGGCCCTCTATTCCGAGATCAATCTGGCCTTCTGGAAACGGCTGGAACGGGGCGAGCTCACAAGGGAGGCACTGTTGAGCCAGCGGTTTATCAGCTTTTTTGAAGCGGCAGGAATTACCGGTGTGGACGCGGCACAATTCCGCGATACGTATCAGAACAATCTGGCCGGTGTCTGTTTTTATCTGGAGGATGCCCTGGCGCTCTGTACCCGGCTTCATCAAACCCACCGGCAATATATTGTGACAAACGGCGTGGCCTCCACACAGCGAAGCCGGTTAAGACTGGGCCATCTCATGGAAGTCATGGACGGCGTTTTCATTTCAGAAGAACTGGGCTGCGAAAAGCCGGCGCCGGAATTTTTTGACATCTGTTTCCGACAAATTCCCGGCTTTCGAAAGGAGGAAGCCGTCATCGTAGGCGACTCCCTCACAAGTGATATGCTGGGCGGCAATCAGGCGGGTATTGCCTGCTGCTGGTACAATCCCCGCAATCTGCCGGCCCCGGACACAATCCGCATTGACCATACCATCCGGACACTACAGGAACTCCTGCCCATTGTACAGACTTTGCCAAAGTCATAAGGTATCCGCGCAGAACTTAACGCCGAAACCAATCTTTCATACAATCCAGGACACAAACCAGTTCTTCTTCCCGGATAATATATGGCACCATTGCATACAGATACTTCAGGAACGGGCGGGCAAATACGCCCCGTTCCCTGGCAAACTGCTGATAGCCTCTGAGGGTTTCGGCATCTTTTACTTCCACACAGACGCAGCCTCCCATCATCCGCACCTCCCCTATGCGCGGATCGGAAAAATCTGCCATTTCCCGCCGGGTAATCTCTGCAATCTTCGCAATTTTATCCATATACCCTTCTGTTTCAAACAAATCTATGGACGCAAGCGCCGCACTGCAGGCCAGCGCGTTCCCCATAAAGGTAGGGCCGTGCATCAGCGCCCGGTCCGCCTCATCGCTGTAAAACCCTGCATACACTTTCTGGTTTGCCACGGTGACTGCATGGCCGATATAGCCGCCTGTCAGCGCCTTACCAAGCACCAGTATATCCGGCAATACCAGATCCGCCACGAACCGGTTTCCCGTCCGCCCAAAACCGGTGGCCACTTCATCAAAAATCAGCAGCACATCATAAGCATCACATAGCTGACGCGCCCGTTTCAGAAAGGCGACATCATACATCCGCATACCACCGGCACCCTGCAGAAGGGGCTCCACAATCATGCAGTTCAAACTGCTGTGATAACGGGCAAAAGCGTCTTCCAATGCCGCAATCTCTGTGGGGATATGGATCACATCCTGTTTCTCCCCATAAGCCTCCAGTATGAAATGATAATCTGCATCGTCTCCTGCTTCCATAGTCTTAAAGGTATCCCCGTGATACGCATGGGTCAGAGACAGAATCTTTGTCCGCTTCGTCTCTTTCCTGTTTACATAATATTGAAGCGCCATTTTCAACGCCACTTCCACCGCCACACTGCCGGAATCGGAAAAGAAACAGTAATTCAGATCCCCCGGCAGCCATTGCTCCAGTTTCTCCGACAGCCGCCGCACAGGTTCATGGGTCAGCCCGCCCAGCATCACATGAGAAAACTGCCTTGCCTGCCTGACAATGGCCTCTGTGAGCGCCGGATGTTTATAGCCATGTATCACACTCCACCAGGAAGAAACAGAATCAATCATCCTGCCCTGTTCCGTATACAGCCATACCCCTTTTGCATCCACAATATGATAAGGTTCCTGCATGGTTTTCATCTGTTCATATGGATACCAGATCATCGCAATTCTCCTTTTTCGCTTCCCGGTACAGGGAAGGCATGTCCTTTATTTTCATGTCCTCTTGCCCTGTAAACCGTCATTTCTCTTGCCCCCGGTACAGGGAAAGCACATCCTTTGTTTTCATGGGCAAATCCGTACATCCTTCCGGCACACAGGCAAGCACCGGCAGATGGGTGATGTACTCGCACATACGCTTATTGTCCTCTTCCATCACGTCGCCGGGACGGAAACGGTTCAGCACAATGCCTGCAGCCTCGATCCCGTGGTTTTTCATATATTCCGCAGTCAGCGTCACAGCGTTGATGGTCCCCAGTCCCGCATCCGCCACAATCAGGCAGACCGGAGACAATGCCCGGATCACGTCTTCCATCCAGATCAGCTCCCCGTCAAAGGAGATGGGACAAGCGATACCGCCGCTTCCCTCAACTGTAATATATCCATAGCGTTCAGCCAGCCACGCATATCCGCGCTTTACAGTCTCCATCCGTACCGGGTTCCCCTCCAGCCGTGAGGCCAGATGGGGAGAGACAGCCGCCTGATACACATAAGGGCACATGGTTTTCAGAGATTGCTCCACACCGGAAATATGTTTTACATACAGGGCGTCCTCCGGTATCGGCCTGTTGTCCGCTCCCACTTCGTTGCCGCTCATGGCCGCCTTATAATAAGCAGCCTGCAGCCCTGCTTCCCGCAGTTTTTTCAAAAACAGCCCGGCTACATAAGTTTTCCCCACATCCGTACCGGTGCCGGTAATAAATAAACTTTTACTCATTTCCATTTCCCCGTTTTCCTCACCGCCTGATTATCCCATACGTTCCAGCGCCGGTTTCAGCCGCCTGGTCAATTCCGCCGCCAAAAAGCACAGACAAATATCCCCCGGCACCGCCAGCAGGAAACAATACAGGAACAACGCCCCCAGTCCAATGGGGCTGTTGATCACATAGTTACAGATCACATAATAATAGGACATACCTGCTCCGTAGACGATTGCCAGACCCAGCAAATTGGCCGCCAGCACCTTTCCAAAGCTGATTTTTTCCAGCCGTTCCACCATACGCCCGGTGACATAGCTGGCAATTCCAAAACCAATGATGTAACCAAAACTGGGTTTCAGCAGATAATAGATACCGCCTCCTTCCGCAAACACAGGCAGCCCAATCAACCCCAGCACCCCGTACAATGCCACACTGCAGGCTCCCAGCCGTCCTCCAAGCAAAAGCCCGGCCATCATCGTGAATAAAAACTGTAGTGTAAACGGTACGACCGGCACCGGAATCTTAATAAACGCCCCCGCTGTAATCAGGACTGTGAACAGTGCACACATAGCCATATCCCTTGTGGCAATCTTCTGCCTGATCCCCTGTTTTGTCTTTTGTTCCATAGGTTTGTCTCCTTCCTGTTTATCTGACTGTCCGTCTGTATATTTGTTAACCTCTTTAGTATATTTTGTTAACATTTGATTGTCAACCTTTTTATAAATATAGTTGACATTTGTTTTACCCATGGCTATGGAAAGTTCGCAAAACGTGCTTTCTATTGTTCATGACAATAGGTTTGCTGGCGAAGCCTGCAATCTATTGTTTATGACAATAGGTTTGCTGGTGAAGCCTGCAATCTATTGTTCCTATGTAAAAAAGGTATGCCAATCAAATACAAAAACAGCACTGCAAAAATCCTTCTGCAGTGCTGCCTGTGTTCTGTTTTCCTGATTCAACCCAAACGGGGACTGTCATCTGTCTCTTTATTTTCTGAGGGAACTCTCTCTGTAGATAATATCATCCCGTCCGGGGCCATTGCTCACCATGGTAATCGGATAGCCGATCTGTTCTTCAATAAATTCCACGTAGTTTCTGCAGTTTTCCGGAAGTTCCTCATACTTCCGGATGCCGCGGATATCCTCTTTCCAACCCGGCAGCGCCCTGAGAACCGGTTTCGCCTGTTCCAGCTTTGCCGTCACCGGAAAATCTGTTGTAACAGCGCCGTCTATCTCATATCCCACGCAAACGGGAATTTCATCCAGATAGCCCAGTACATCCAGCACCGTAAAGGCCACATCCGTCGTACCCTGCAGGCGGCAGCCATACTTGGTTGCCACACAGTCAAACCATCCCATTCTTCTGGGACGCCCGGTTGTCGCGCCGAATTCTCCGCCGTCTCCGCCTCTTCTGCGCAGTTCGTCCGCCTCACTGCCAAATATTTCCGATACAAATGCACCTGCACCCACCGCAGAAGAATATGCCTTACATACGGTAATCACCTGGCTGATCTCATAAGGGGGAATACCCGCGCCAATGGCGCCGTAAGCCGCCAGCGTGGAAGAAGACGTCACCATGGGGTAAATACCATGATCCGGATCTTTCAATGTTCCAAGCTGACCTTCCAGCAAAATCGTTTTCCCATCCCGTATGGCCTGATCCAGATACAGGGAAACATCACATACATACGGTGCAATCATTTCCCTGTATGTGTGCAAAGTTTCAAGCAGTTCTCCCGGATCAAGTGCCGGCTTGTGATACAAATGGGTCAACAGGACATTTTTTATTTCACATACCCTTGCTGCCTTTTCACGCAGCAGTGTCTCCTCAAACAGCTCACTGACCTGAAAACCAATCTTCGCATACTTATCGGAATAGAAAGGCGCAATCCCAGATTTGGTAGATCCAAAGGACTTACCGCCCAGCCGTTCTTCCTCACACTGATCCAGCAAAATATGATAGGGCATGACAATCTGTGCCCGATCCGACACCAAAATCCTGGGGGCCGGAACCCCTCTGTCCGTAACAGACTGAATTTCCTCAATCAGAACCGGTATATTCAACGCCACACCGTTTCCGATAATACTGGTTGTATGATTATAAAATACGCCCGACGGCAATGTATGCAACGCAAATTTTCCATAGTTATTTACAATGGTATGTCCTGCGTTGGCACCGCCCTGGAACCGCACGATAATGTCCGATTCCTTTGCAAGCGTATCTGTGATCTTGCCTTTTCCCTCATCTCCCCAGTTTGCTCCTACAACTGCTTTTACCATATGTTACAGCTCCTCTCAAAACTGATTGATTCCCGCGGGCAATGTGCTGAAGTCATCCCGTTCTTACGGTCACAGGGCAGGGACCCGCTTTATTCCTTTCATCTGCCCTGTATATTATACACAAACCTTTGCCATAAGTAAAACCATTCTTGCAATTATATGGATAAAATTACATTTCAGTAGCATTTTTCCTGTTTGAAACGTATAATGGAGTATAAGAAAGAGCGGCCAAAGGCGGCAGATGGGAGAATGCACATGTATGGAAAAGTAAAACGGGCCGGGACAGGTTTCTTTACCACACTGTTTGGCGCAGCGCTGTTGTTTTGCGCACTGTCAGTCTGGTATCTGATTTCTTTGCCCCAGCCGGAAAGCTATCAGGACCAGGGAGTTTACACATTCCTTCCCTACAGGGTACTCCCCATACAGGTCAAAAACACTGCCACCGGCAGAAACAGGCGGATGAACCCGGTAAAAACCATTTATAAGGTTTATTACCGGACAGAAAGCTACAGCGGTTACGAATGGAAGGACGAGGTGCCTTCCAAAAGCGCAGGCGAAAAGACAGTTTCTGAAAAAAAGCCTGTTCTTCGCCGTGTACTGTCCAGTCCGGAATCGGGAACGTATATTACAGTGGAGGCACATCTCACAGCAGAAAGTTACATCCACGGCCTGCGCCGCCGGTATCTGATTCTATTGGGCCTGTCCCTGCTGTATTGTGCGACGTATTTAACGGCGTTGGGAATTTCGATGAAAATGCGCAGGAGATGATACTTCTCATTCCAGCACCAACCCTACCGGGCAGTGGTCCGAGCCTGTTACATCCGTATAAATCAGCGCATCCTTCAATCTCTCTCTGAGCGCCCCGGAAGCCAGAAAATAGTCTATACGCCAGCCTGCGTTCTTTTCCCTGGCATGAAAACGGTACGACCACCAGGTATAGGCCCCTTCCTTATCCGGATAAAAAAGGCGGAACGTGTCCACAAAGCCGCTGTCCAGCAGGCGTCCAAACTTTTCTCTCTCTTCATCCGTAAACCCGGCATTTTTATGGTTGGTTCCGGGATTCTTCAAATCTATCTCCTGATGGGCCACATTCATATCGCCGCAGCATATAACCGGCTTCCTGTTTTCCAGCCCCTTGAGATATTTAAGAAACGCATCTTCCCACTCCATCCGGTAGGCAAGCCGCGCAAGCTCCCTCTGAGAATTGGGCGTATACACCGTTACCAGATAATAATCGTTGTATTCTGCCGTCAACACCCGGCCTTCCCGGTCATGGTCAGAAACGCCGATTCCGTTAAATACTTCCAGCGGCTTCTCTCTGGTCAGGATGGCTGTGCCGGAATATCCCTTCTTCTCCGCATAGTTCCAGTATTGATGATAGTCAGACAGGGGAAGCGCGATCTGGCCCGCCTGCAGCTTTGTCTCCTGCACACATATGACATCCGGCTGCTGCGCCCGGACAAATTCTGAAAAGCCTTTGCTTTCACAGGCACGCAGTCCATTTACATTCCATGAAATCAGTTTCTGTTCCATTCCGTTTCCTTTCCCTGTCTCTTTTCCCGGTTCCCATATGCTGCCATTGTCTACAGTCCCAGCAGACTGGCCGCAATCTGAAAATATACCATCAGTGAAATGGCATCCACAATGGTTGTGATAAACGGGCTGGCCATCACCGCCGGATCAAATCCCGCTTTTCTGGCAAACATGGGCAGGCTGCATCCCACCAGTTTGGCGATGAACACTGTCACCACCAGTGTGAGGCAGACCACCAGCGCCACCTGCAGTCCAACCCGGTCCAGAAACAGCAGCTTGACAAAATTACCGGCCGCCAGAACCACACCACAGAGCAGCGATACCCGGCTCTCTTTCCAGACAACCCGTCCCATATCCCGGAATGCAATCTCATTCAGGGAAAGGCCGCGGATAATCGTAACACTGGCCTGTCCGCCCGCATTTCCCCCTGTATCCATCAGCATGGGGATAAAAGCGGTCAAAACCACACACTTGCCCAAAGCATCCTCAAAGGAGGTAATAATCCTGCCTGTAAACGTAGCGGAAATCATCAGCAACAGCAGCCACGGAATTCTCTTTTGAAACGTTTCAAACACACCGGTTTTCATATACGGCTTGTCAGAGGGCACAATAGCGGCCATTTTTTCAATATCTTCCGTGGCCTCTTCCAGCAGAATATCCATCACATCGTCCACGGTGACAATGCCCACAAGCCGGTTCTCATTATCCGTTACCGGCATGGAAGTAAAATCGTACTTCTGAAACTGCCGGGCCACTTCTTCCTGGTCCATAAGAGTATGCAGTGAAATCACATTTTCATGCATAATATCCCCGATCACCGCATCGGGCTGGCTGAGCAGAAGATACCGCAGCGCCACCGTCCCCACCAGAGTCCGCTTTTTGTCCAGTACATAGCAGATATTGATCGTCTCGCTGTCCACCCCCACCTTACGGATTCTTTCTATGGCATCCTGTACGGTAATATCCTCTTTCAAATCCACATATTCCACTGTCATAATGCTTCCGGCACTGTCTTCGGGATACCGGAGAAGATGGTTGATATCCCGTCTTGTTTCCGGGCTGGCATTGGCCAGCAGCTTTTTGACAATGTTGGCGGGCATTTCCTCCAGCAAGTCCGTTGCATCATCTGCCATCAGGTTATCAATGATACCGGCGGCCTCTTTGTCGGACAGTGCCGTAATAATAAACTGCTGATTTTCCACTTCCAGATAGGAAAACACATCGGCAGCGCTGGATTTTGGCAGTATCCGGAACACCTTCAGCAATTCCGCCTCATCCAGGCTTTCAATAAACGCCGCAATATCTGCATCGTTTACTTCCGCCAGACTCTGTCTTAGCCTGGTATATTGCCTGGTTTTCAGCAGTTCCTTTAATTCTTCCATGTTCTCTGTCAGTTCATCCATACCACAGCACCTGCCTTCACTCTCGCTTCCTTCTCACAGCCTGTCCGCGTCCGGGGCATCCGGGTTACACTTCCTCCTCATACCAGGCCTCTCCCAGCAGTTCCACCCTTGCCTTTCCGCCAGTTATATCCGTAAGTTCTTTTTCCAGTTTTCCCTCTGTCTCCTCCGGCGCCAGAATGCAAAACCGCACCTGTTCAGTATAAACCGTTTCCTCCACCTTCATCCGGCGGGCAGCAAACAGATATTGCAGTTTTCCCGTCAGCCCGTAATCCGCTGTCACCGTATACCGGTTTCCGCGGCGCATGGTGACAATCCGGCAATCGGCAAGGGCCTGTTGCACTGCCTGGGTATAAGCTCTCACAAGGCCTCCCGTACCCAGCAACGTACCGCCAAAATAGCGGGTCACCACCACCACCGCATTGGTCAGCCCTGCGCCCCGCAGCACTTCCAGCATAGGCCGCCCCGCCGTCCCGCCAGGCTCGCCGTCATCACTCCAGCGCTCCAACTCCGGATCCCGCAGCAGATATGCATAGCAGTTATGTCTTGCATCATAATATTTCCTGCGGACGCAGTCAACGAAGGCAAGCGCCTCCTCTTCCGATTCCACCGGCGTCAAAGCGGCAAGAAACCGGGATTTTTTCTCTGCAATCTCCCCATATGCCGTCTCCCGGATCACCCGGTAAACCCCCTCCTGCCTCTCTTTTTCCATATCCCATACCTCCGCCGGAAACAACAACCGTCCCCACACAACATCCACCCGGGACGCACAGTCACTGCAAACTCCGCATATATATTCAAAATGTTCTACACATGCTCTATACATCTTTTTACAATCGCCCCACAGGTCCGTTGCAACGCTTGACGTTCCGTGAGGGATTACTGTAAGCATAACAGGTTTCATGGAATTGTGCAAAGTTTTTTACACTACCCCCGCTTTTCCTGACGCCCCCGCCGCTCCCGCAAGTATAAAAACATCTGAAACGGTAAACAATTTGTCTATCACCACCGCCTTGCAGGCCATATACATAGCATACCTGAAGAAAAGCAATCCCCCGCCCGCCGGGCACAGACAAACCCAATCATTTTGACTTACCGCTCATACTTTGTTATAATGGACGTTAGTCATTCTTTATACCATGAATCCACGTTTCAATTCAGGAGGCATTTTCATGAATTATGGAAAAAAAGGAATACGAAAAAAGAAAAAAGCCCTGCACTCCACTTCGGTGAAGCTGGGACGTAAACTTACCCTTCTTATAACAAAAGCCATTCTGACCAGTATCATCGCCATAGCGGTGATTGGCATCAGTGCCGGTATCGGTGTTTTTAAAGGCATTTTAAGTTCCGCACCCGATATTTCCCATATTGATGTGTCACCCAAAGGATTTACCACCTTTGTATACGATTCTGAGGGGCATGAACTGGAACAACTGGTGGCTGCGGATTCCAACCGGATTCCCGTTACCATGGAACAGATTCCCGAAGATCTGGCCCACGCTTTTGTAGCCATTGAAGATGCCCGTTTTTATGAACACAATGGCATTGATATCAAGGGCATTATCCGTGCCGGTATGATCGCCATCAAGGAAAGAGATCTGTCCCAGGGCGCCAGTACTATCACCCAGCAGCTTCTGAAAAACAACGTATTCGAAGGCTGGACACATGAGACAACCATCCAGAGTATCAAGCGGAAAATCCAGGAACAGTACCTCGCTCTGGAACTGGAAAAAATCATGGATAAGGACAAAATACTGGAAAACTACATGAATACCATCAACCTGGGCCAGAATACCCTGGGCGTCCAGGCTGCTTCCCTGCGGTATTTCGGCAAGCCGGTCTATGAACTGAAGTTGTCGGAATGCGCCGTGATTGCAGGCATTACCCAGAATCCTTCCCGGTATAATCCCATCTCCCATCCGGAAGAAAATGAGAAACGGAAGAAAAAAGTGCTGACCAATATGCTGGAGCAGGGGTATATCACCCAGGAAGAATATGATGAAGCCATCGAAGACGATGTGTATGCCCGTATCCAGACTGTCAATGAAGAATCTGAAGATGATTCCGTGTATACATATTTTGTGGATGCACTGACAAAAGATATTCTGGAAGATCTTGTCAATGTGGCCGGCTACAATGAGACCCAGGCCTATAATCTGCTTTACAGCGGCGGCCTGAGTATCTATACCACACAAGACAGCAAAATCCAGGCCATCTGTGACGAAGCCTTTTCCAATCCGGATAATTTCCCGGCAGAAACCAAATGGTATCTGAACTATGAGCTTTCCGTCAAAAAAGCGAATGGTGAAACGGAAAATCACAGCACGGAGATGTTCAAAGCCCATTTCCAGCAGGAAAATAAATCCTTTAACCTGTTATATGCTTCCCAGGAAGAAGCCTATGAAGCCATTGAAATCTACAAGAACGCTGTTATGAGTGCCGGGGATGAGGAAATCGGAGAACGGGTTTTCCTTACGCCCCAGCCGGAGGTTTCCATTACCGTAGAAGATCAGAATACAGGATATGTGGTTGCCATGGTCGGCGGCAGAGGTGCCAAAGAAGCAAGCCGTACCCTGAACCGTGCCACGGATACAGCCCGGCAGCCCGGTTCCACCTTCAAGGTGGTGTCCACTTATGCACCGGCTCTGGACAGCGCAGGGCTCACTCTGGGGGATGTACAGAACGATGCCCCTTACGCATATGCAGACGGACGTCCCGTTTCCAACTGGTACAGTTCCGGTTATCGCGGGCTGTGTTCTCTGCGGGAAGGCATCAAAGATTCCCTGAACATCATTGCGGTAAAGACACTGACACAGATTACGCCCCAGCTCGGCTATGATTATCTGATCAATTTTGGGTTTACAACACTGAAAGACCGGTATGAAGTGAACGGCAAGGTATTTTCAGACATCCAGCAGTCTCTCGCACTGGGCGGCATCACCATGGGCGTGACCAACAAAGAACTGAACGCCGCTTATGCCACCATAGCAAACGGCGGAACCTACTATAAACCAACCCTCTATACCAAAGTGGTTGACCACGACGGAAAAGTCATCCTGGACAACACCAAACCGGAAAGCCACCGGGTAATCAAAGAAACCACCGCCTTTCTGCTGACTGATGCCATGGAAGACGTTGTCACTTCCGGTACAGGCGGCTCTGTCAACTTTGGCAATATGGCGATCGCAGGCAAAACAGGAACCACGTCTGATTATAACGATGTCTGGTTCGCAGGCTATACGCCTTATTATACCGCCACCACCTGGGCAGGTTATGACAACAACGCCAAATTGTCCGGTTCTGCCGAGAAAAATCTGGCAAAAATACTCTGGCGGGCCGTTATGTCCAAAATTCACGAAGAACTGCCCAACCAGTCCTTCAACCGTCCTGCAGGCATTGTCAGTGCCACCGTCTGCAGCCAGTCCGGCCGGCTGCCCGTATCAGGCCTGTGCGACGGCTCTGTCAAAAGCGAATACTTTGCGGAAGGTACCGTGCCGTCAGAGAGCTGCGATGTACACTACTCCGGTATGGTATGTGCCTACAGCATGAAGCCTGCCGCAGACAACTGCCCCTTCAGCATGGCCGGAACACTGACCCTGCTGCCGGAACGTCTGGAAGGCGCAGGCATCAGCCGGAAAACACAGTCCGCCGCTGATCCTGCCACTGACCCGCTGCAGACCGGTGAAGATCCGCTGCAAAATGCCAATATAGAAAAATGCCCGCACAATGCGGAATTTATGCTGCAGCCTGGTGTGGATCTAATCATTGAGCAGCAACGGCAGGAACTGATAATCAATGCACAGCAAAACGGAATTGTCCTGCCTGAAACCATCACCAATCCGCTGGGACTTCCCACTGCACCGGATGGCAGCCAGATACCCAGTATTCCGGGCATTCCCGGTTTACAAATCCCGATACCGGATGCCGTACAGCCGCCTGACCCGGCTGTTCCTCCCGCAGATGTGCCGGCGCAGTAGGGCAGATTTCCAACGATTGCATCTGTGACTGTAACAGGGAATCCCCTGTATCACTGATGTTTGTCATCCATACAATGGAAACACCCTTTGCCGGCTTTCCATTGTATGGAAAAACGGCCATGGCTGTATCAAAGCGATCAACCATGGCCGTTTTCATTCATATTTTCATTCATAACAGGCACGGCACCTGCGACGCGTATTGGGAATTGTTATACTTTTCCCACATTTTTAATCTGTTCTCTCAGCGCTTCCGCACCCTTCTGGGCATCCAGTATGGCCTTGCACTGCTCTGCATATTCCCCGTCTTCCTCGTCCCTGTGGCTTTCAAAATATGCCCTGCCGATTTCACGATATTTCTGGTCCATCACCTCTTCGCAGGTATGGAGCATATTTTTCAGGCGGGTCACTTCCACCAGTTCTTTTGCCTTTCGGCTGATTCCCTGTCCTGTCTCGTTGAATGTCTTTTCCACTTTGTCAAATAAATTCATCTTTTTTCCTCCTGTTTTTCCTGGGACTTTTCAGGTTCCCACAACTTATTCCATTTCTCTTATGATTTCATAGAGTGAATGATCTTTGATATAATTAAAAAGGTCCCGCATCTCCTGGGGCGACACAATCATCCCGTCCCGTATCCATACAATAAATATAAATCCCAGAAATTCCGAATAATATCTGGCCAGCGTTTCATGGGACAATAATTTATACCTTGAAACTTTATCCTGAGAATATTCCCTGATAAAATCCAGTAAGATTTCATACAGGCTGTCTTTGACAATGCTCTCAAAAGAATTCTGTCCCTGCAGGCGATAGACCTTTCCATAAAACTCTTTGTCCTCCAGCATCCTCACAAAAATCAACACCACCGCGTCGTCCAGCATATCGTTTTGTATCAGGGGCTTGACCGGCATAATCACTTCCGATTTAAAAATATATTCCAGAAGCTGGTATTTGTCCTGAAAATGATTGTAAAACGTAGGCCGGATCACGCCTGCCCCTTCTGCTATCTCCTGAATGGTAATCTTTTCGATGGGTATCCGCTTTGCCAGTTCCTTAAAACTTTCGATGAGTTTTTTGTCTATGTTTTCCTTTCTGCGCATATTATCTCCTGAAGCGTATTTCTCCCGTATCCGCATCCATGGATTCCACAATGGCCAGGGACTCCACCCGGATACCCTTCTCCCGCAAGAGCCTGCCGCCCTCCTGGAACCCCTTTTCCACGGCGATCCCCACACCTTCAATACTGGCTCCGGCGCTTTCCACCAGTTCAATCAGCCCCGATACGGCACAACCGTTTGCAAGAAAATCATCCAGTATGAGCACATGATCCGCCGGGGACAAAAACTTCTCAGATACGATGACATCATATATCCTTCCATGGGTAAATGACTGCACCCTGGCCGCATACACTGAGCCGTCCAGATTGATGCTCTGGGACTTCTTGGCAAAAACCACGGGAACATGAAAATACTGCGCCGCAATACAGGCAATTCCAATCCCCGATGCCTCTATCGTCAACAGTTTTGTGATATTGTCACTCGGAAACAGCCGTCTGAATTCCTTTCCCATCTCATTGTACAGATCTATATCCAGTTGATGATTCAGAAAACTGTCCACCTTGAGTACATTGCCGGCTTTTACTCTGCCATCCCTGCGTATTCTGTCTTCCAGCAGCTTCATTTGCTTCCTCCTGTGTGTGACTTTCGACCTTTCCCGGCAGACAATCCAATGTCCCGGTATCAGAAACTTTTTTATAGAATAACAAAAAAGCCCTGTTTCCACAAGGCTTTTACGCGGATTCACAGATTATTTCTCATGCAGCGCTAAGGAGAGGCATCCGCTTCAGACAAGACACCGTCTATGATATGGACAATCCGCCCTGCCGCCTTTGCCACATTCAAATCATGTGTGATCATAACAATGGTATGGCCCATATCATGCAGCGCCCCAAATAACTTTAAAACCTCCTGTCCGCTTGTATAATCCAGCGCCCCTGTAGGTTCATCTGCCAGCAGCAGCGCAGGTTCCCCCACCAGTGCCCTGGCAATGGACACCCGCTGCTTCTGTCCTCCGGAAAGCTCCGAGGGCCGATGCTCCAGACGATGTGAAATACCCAGAAGCCGGATGGTTTCCATGCACTTTTCTTCTGCTTCCCGATGTCCCATTCCCCGTATCAGAAGG
>ERZ778518.1279-NODE-1279-length-18151-cov-4.741656_pt1 | contig 18151 bp, 14 predicted proteins | sample MGYA00510340_ERZ778518 | MGnify/ENA primary metagenome ERZ778518 (study PRJEB29527, sample SAMN07138967) | mouse gut metagenome | material: feces | host: mouse | place: China:Nanjing | collected 2016-01-25 ...
ATGTTGACGGCTTCCCAAAATAGGGGACCTCCGCGCCGCCCTTGCCCTTAATAGCGAATACGCGGCGGGCTGTCCGCTCCTTACAGAATCGGTAAACGTTCGTCGTGAAGTGTCCGCCGGAATCGACGCAAGCGCAAATGATTTTCAGCCGCCGCCCGTCTGCCGTGGTGAACGTCTGCGAAAGAAACGCGTCCAGTTCATTCCATACCGGCTGGCGTTTCAGGTCGCCGTAAATAACCTGATACCGAATACCCCAGCTTTCTTTGTCCGTACCCCATCCGACAACCTCAATTTCAAATCGGTCGTCTTGCACGTCAACGCCTGCGGTCAGCACCAGCACTTCCTCCGGGACCTCGCACCCGTATTCTTCCCGCCGGTCGTAAAGATCGTCGGTGTCAATCTGCTGGCCCTCTTCCTCCCACGTTTCCCCCATTTCGGTATTGGTCCACGCTTTCAGAAGTTCGATATTGCCTTTTTTCTTCTCTTCGTTCGCGGTTAGAAACTTCTCGACGATCTCCCGCCATTCCACAAACAGAGACGCAAGGGCGTTCAGGTGAAAACCCCGAACCTTTCGATCAGGATATTTCGCAACGAATTTCCCTTTCTGTGATTTCTCTTTCCACTCGATTTCACTTGAAATCTTTTTGCAGGCCGGGCAATAATGCCCGATTTCGTCAAGGTTGTTCTTATCAAACCGGATATTGCCCCATGTCAGCGGCGTAAAGGCCCCGCATACCGGACAAGGCACGTTCCATTCTTCCTGTGTGCTATGCTCAAATTCAACCGCGATTCTCGATGTTTCCTTGATCGTCGGCGTGCTTACGCAAACCTCTTTTTTATTCCAGAACGTTGCAAGCCGCTTTCCCGCAAGTAAGAGGGGGTCGCCCTCATTGCCTGCGGTCGCCGGGTATCGGTCGATTTCGTCGGCAAGCAATATCCGAATTGGACGGGAAGCAAGGGACGACGGGGAATTTGCCCCGACGATCGTTACATGACCGCCGGGGAAAATCTTTTGCAAGATCGTGTTTCCGCTGTTCCGGCTCTTATCGTTCACCCGGTCCCGTAGAACCGGCGTGTCCCGCAACATAGGGGAAAGGCGGTCTTTGCTGAACGTTTCCGCCATCTGAATTGTCGGTTGCATTACCATGATCGGCGACGGGTCGTAGTGCATATAATAGCCGATAGGATTTAGAATCAACGCGTCGGTTTTCCCGATCTGCGCCGCTTTTGTTGTCTCCCGGCGGAAGCCCTGGAGGGGGCGCGGCGACTCTCTCCGGGGCGGACACTGTGAGATTACGCCATATACGTAAAGGAGAAAAGAAATATGAAAAGTAAAATTTGCAAGAGAAAACGTATTGTATCCACTTTTCTGGCACTGTGTATGATATTGACACTGTTGCCAGCAGTAGCGCAAGCAGACCATACCAGAACCATTACTCTACAGGATGACACAGTAATTACCTTAGATCAGTCCGCCGCGGCCAGTAACAAAACCTGGAGTTATGACGGGAACAGCCACACTTTGACCCTTTCTAACTTTACTGGAAAGCGAATTGGTTTTCCTGAAGGAAACCTCGTGCTGGAGGGAGAAAATCATCTCAACAACATTACGCTCTCATCAGTGGACGGCTATACTTACTCCGTCAAGGGGAGTGGAAAATTGATTTTGGATGCAACAGCAGAGTCCGATATAGTTGGCGCCCTTTACCTCAACATAGAAAACGGTTCTATTGATTTGTCTTCTATGAAAATTACCGGCGGTCTGACCGCAAACGATACGCAAGAACTGAGCATTACTCCAGCCAAAGGTAGCTTTGCCACCATACCCGGCTCCAACACACCCGCAAGCTACGTCTGCATCGAACCAAAGGAAAAGGTGGATAATCCAACAACGTTGGAAAAGACGCTGAGTAAGATTGAGGTCACAACACCCCCGGCCAAAACCAGCTATCAGATCAATGAAAAATTCGATAAAACTGGCATGGTCGTCACGGCAACCTACAGTGACAATACAACCGCCGCCGTTACAGACTACACGCTGAGTATCGGCGATAGCGCCTTTACAGCAGCTGGCGAGATTACTATTGCGGTATCCTACGAGGGAAAAACTGCCACCTTCACAGTCAACGTAACACCCTCCGGCGGCAGCGAGACCACCACGATCAAGCCCATCGTTGCTGCCACGCCCACCACTTTTACTGCGGGAACAACCGAGGTCAAGGTAAATCTCTATCAGAGAAATGTTATGTTTGCTTCTCAACTTAATACTACTATGTTTACTATTGATCCGGGAACCACCAGATTGGGGCTGATTTCTGTGGAGTTGGTAGATCATGGCCCTACCGCTGCACCTTCGGTAGAGCTGACCTTTACGGATACCTCCTATATTGGCGGCCACGGTCCTGCACGGGCGGGCGAACTGAAAATAACCGCAAAAGCCAGCGCATTTACACGTTCGAGTGCTTCTACCGTGGTTACAGATGCTGACCCTGTTACCATCACCATTACGGATTCCTCCACCGGCACCGACACTCCCAACACCCCCGACATCCCCCCGGTCATCGACATCCCCTTCACCCCCAGCACCCCCTCCACCGGCGGTACTTCCACCGGTAGCACCCCCAGCACTGACACCACCCCGGACGGCAGCAGCACCACCACAAAGACCGACGCCGCCACCGGCACCGTGACCGAGACCACCAAGGGGACCGACGGCTCCGAGACCGTGGTGGAGACCAAGACCGACGGCACCGTCACCACCACCGCCACCGATGCGGAGGGCAACAAGACCGCCACCACCGCCAACCCCGACGGCTCCGCCGTCACCACCATTACCAACAAGGACGGCGGCGCCTCCACCACCACCGTCAGCGCCACCGGACAGGTGACCGCCGCCGTGACCGCCCCCGCCGCCGCCGTGGCGGAGGCCCAGACCAGCGGCCAGGCCGTCCCCCTGCCCATGCCCGAGGTGCCCCTGACCGCCGACGCCTCCGCCGCGCCCATCGTCACCGTCACCACCGGCAGCGACCAGCCGGTGAAGGTGGAGATCCCCGTGGAGAAGACCACCCCCGGCACCGTGGCCGTCATCGTGAAGGCGGACGGCACCGAGGAGGTCGTCAAGACCTCCCTGGCCACGGATACCGGCGTGACCCTGGCCGTGCCCGACGGCGCCACGGTGAAGATCGTGGACAACAGTAAATCCTTCGCGGACGCCGCCTCCCACTGGGCGGGCGACGCCATCACCTTCGCCACCGCCCATGAGCTCTTCAACGGCACCGGCGCGGACAGCTTCACCCCCAACGGGACCATGACCCGGGGCATGATGGTGACTGTCCTGGCCCGCTACGACGGCGTGGACACCTCCGCCGGGGCCACCTGGTACGAGAAGGGCGTGGAGTGGGCCGCGGAGAACAATATCTCCAGCGGCGCGGACCTGGACGCGCCCGTCAGCCGCGAGCAGCTGGCCGCCATGCTCTACCGCTACGCCGCCGCCAGCGGCCTGGACACCGCCGCCAGCAGCGAGCTGACCGGCTTTGCCGACGCCGGGGACGTCAGCGGCTACGCCGCCGAGGCAATGGCGTGGGCCGTAGGCGCGGGCCTGATCGGCGGTACGGACAAGGGCGAGCTGAACCCCTCCGGCAGCGCCACCCGCGCAGAGGTAGCCACGATTCTGATGCGCTTCTGCGAAAATGTCATGAAATAACCCACCCACTTTCTCAGGAGAGGCGGCCGGAAGTTTCCGGCCGCCTCTGTGTGTCAAAAAAGGGGACCGGGCCGAGTTCGGCCCGCAAAGAACTTTTTCCGTGGGCCACGCTTTGCGTGGCTTAGCGCTAAAAGCATCGCCATGCGGCGCTTCACGGACGTATACGCCGCCGATGCAGTCGAAGAGCAGTATCATACACCAAACAACAGCCGCACCGCGAAGGCGGAGGCCATAAATCCCGTCAGGTCGGCGATCAGCGCGGCGGGGATGGCGTACCGGGTCCTCCGGATCCCGGCGGAGCCGAAGTAGACGGCCACGGTGTAGAAGGTGGTCTCCGTGCTCCCCAGCATCACCGCCGCCACCCTTCCCACATAGGAGTCCGGCCCGTGGGCGGCCATGAGCTCGCTGCCGATGGCCAGGGCCCCGCTGCCGCTGACGGGCCGGATGAACAGCAGCGCCGCCGTCTCCGGCGGAATCCCCAGGCGCACCAGCACCGGTTCCAGAAGCCCTCCCAGCACGTCCATGAGCCCCGAGGCCCGCAGCATATACACCGCCGTCATCAGCCCCACCAGATTGGGCAGGATGCCCAGCAGGGTGTCCAGCCCCTCCTTGGCCCCCAGGGAGAGGGCGTCGTATACGTTCACCCTCTTCCACATCCCGAAGGCCGCCGTAAACGCCAGCAGCAGCGGCACCAGATAGGCGGAATAGTCCATTCTCCTCAGCCCTCCTTATGCTTTCCAGAACCGACCGAAGGCCTTGGCCGCCGTCAGCCCCGCCGCCACCGACAGCACCGACGCCAGCCACACCGCCGGGAGGATGTCGAAGGCGCTCTGCGCTCCCAGCGCCGCCCGGACCCCCGCCACCGTGGTGGGCAGCAGCTGGATGGAGGCGGTGTTGAGCACCACCAGAGTACACAGCTCGTTGCTGGCCTTTCCCCCGCAGCCCTTCGCCATCCGGCGGGACGCCCGGATGCCCAGGGGCGTGGCCGCGTTGCCCAGCCCCAGCAGATTGGCCGACACGTTTCCCGACAGCGCCGCCAGGGTGTCCGGGTCCTGGCAGGCCCGGGGCAGCAGGCGGCTGAGTACGGGCCGGAACAGGCGGCTGAGGCCGTCCATCAGGCCGCTGGCCTTCATGATGGACATCACCCCGCTCCACAGGCACATGATCCCCGCCATGCTCAGGCACAGGTCCACCGCCGCCGCCGCGCCCTCCATCGCCGCATTCCCCACCGCGCCGATGGTGCCGCTGAACAGTCCGTATCCCACCGAGGCCGCGATCATTCCCGTCCAAATCCAGGCCATTGCCATAAAAAATCCTCCCCTTTCCCTCTATATATAGAGGACAAGGGGAGGAAACATGACTATATTTTACCAACTTACTTGGATCAGGATATTCCCCTCCCGGTCCGTGCGGCGGAGCGCCATCCCGGCCTCCGTCATGCGGTCCATGGCCTCCTGGGTGGGGTGGCCGAACCGGTTCTGGCCCACGCTGATGATACCCACCTCCGGCGTCACCGCCTCCAGCAGTTCCTCCGAGGTGGAGTATTTGCTGCCGTGGTGCCCCGCCAGCAGCACCTCGATGTCCGGCAGCTCGTAGACCGACACCAGCCGCTCCTCCGTGGCCGCGCTCATATCCCCGGTGGCCAGGATGTCGAAGTCCCCGGCGGAACAGAGGGCCGTCAGGCCCGCCTCGTTGCCGCCGCCCTCCGTCAGGGGCGGATAGACCGTCAGCACCGCGTCCCCCAGGGCCGTTGACCAGGGGGCCTCTATGTACCGCACCCGTGTGCCATACCGGGCGGCCAGGTCCAGCACCGTCCGCTGCAGATCCCCCTGCTCGCTGTCCATCAGCTGGGGCAGGAGGAGCTCGTCCGCCTCCACCCTCGCCAGCAGCCAGGGCAGACCTCCGGCGTGGTCGTCGTGGTAGTGGGTCAGGATGATGAGGTCCAGCCGCCGCCAGCCGTACTCGTCCATGGTGATCGCCACGGCCTGCCCGGCGGTGCGGGGACTGTTGAGACTGCCGCAGTCCACCAGGGCCGTCATGTTCCCCGCGTGCAGCAGCAGGGCCGCCCCCTGGCCCACGTCCACCGCCACCGCCGTGAGACGGTCGTCCCGGACCTGCATCCGGGGCCCGGCCTTCACCGCCAGCAGGCAGGCGAGGGACACCGCCAGCGCCGCGCCCCATTTCCACCGCCGTCCCCTCACCAGCAGGCACAGCCCCAGCAGGACGTAGGTCCCCACCAGCCACGCCGCCACGGCGGGCCGGGTGAAATACACGCTGTGCCCCGGGATCCCTGTCACCAGATGCGCCGCCCACAGCAGGTAACGGGCCAGCCACTCCGGAACCACGGCCAGTCCCGCCAGTGCGGGGCACACACCGGCCAGGATGGTCACAACCAGTGCGCCGGCAAACAATATCGGGGCCATCCACAGCGCCATCAGGTTCGCCAGGGGCGAGGCCAGGGCCTCCGTCTTGAAGTATACCGCGCACAGCGGCACGGTGAACACCATCACCGACAGGCTCACGGCCACCGCGCCCGCCCCATACCGCCACAGCCTGCTCCTTGCCAGCCCCTTGGGCCGGAGGCGGTTCAGCGCGGCGGAAATCCCGGGCGAGAAGAGCAGAATGCCCGCCACGGAGCCAAAGGACAGCTGTAGGCTCACCGACGCCACGGCGAAGGGGTTGGCCAGCAGGATCACCAGCAGTGCCCCCGACAGGGCCGTGGGCGTGTCGCCCTCCCGGCCCACCAGCGGAGCCAGCAGGATAAAGCCCATCATCACGCACGAGCGCACCACCGACGGCGTACACCCCACCATGACCATGTAGAACAGCAGCACCGGATACCCCAGGAAGGCCGTCAGCCGCTGCCTGCGGAAGACCAGCACGCCCAAAAGAGCAATCAGAAACCCGCAGTGCAGCCCGGAGACGGCGGTGATGTGGACCAGGCCCGACTCGGTGAGGTCCGTGTACCCCTGGGGGTCCAGTCCGTCCCGCTCCCCCGTGAGCAGCGCGGCGATGAGCCCCCGGGTCTGTTCGGAGTACAGCCTGTCCACCTGCGTGCGCATCCAGTGGGACAGCCGCGCCGGGAGGTATCGCGCCGAAGCGGCGGGGCGAATGGCCAGCAGCTCCCCCGCCCCGTACAGGCGCAGGAAGACGCCCTTGGAGACATAGTAGCTGCTCTCCTCCCCGGCTAGGGTGGCCGCGCTGTAGCACGCGCACTGCGCCACGATCCGATCCCCCGGTCCCAGGTCCAGCAGTTCGCGGCCGCCATAGAACACCGCCCGGCCCCGAAGCCCTTCCATTTTGACCTCGCACCTTGCGCCGCCGGTGGCCTCCTCGGGGTAGTCTGTCAGCTCCAGCTCAAAAACGTGCTCGCTCCCGACCAGCGCCTCCGCCGGGGCCAGATACCGCGCGGCATAGCCGGAAAACCACAGGATCCCCGCGCAGCACCCCACGGCGGCGATCCGCGCCGCCCACCCTTTCTCTCCACGCAGCAGAAACACCAGCAGCCCCAGCGCCAGCGCGACCGGCGCCGCCCAGAGCCAAAGGCGCTCCGGCAGCAGGTATTGGCACAGCGCACACCCCGCCCCGAAGGGCAGGGCAAACCACATCAGCCTCCGCACGGCTATCGGATGGGCTCCCGCCGGTCCGTGCGGCCGAGGAGGTAGTCGGTGCTCGTGTGGTAGAGGTCGGCCAATTTGAGGAGGGCCCAGACGGGGATCTCCCGTATTCCTTTTTCGTACCTCCGATACACCTCCAGGTGCATATGGAGGTAGTCCGCAACATCCTTCTGCCGCAGATCACTGTCAACACGCAAATCTTCAATGCGCTGAAATACCATTGCTATCACCATAAAAATCCTACCGTCCGGCGGGGCGGCCGTGCCGATATACGGTCATATGGTGGTATAAATCGTGCGGCCCACCCACTCCCGGCCATAGAGATCCCGGGAAAAGAGGGCGGAGGAAAGAAAACATAGGACTATACTCCTTGACATTATTGCGAAAATATACTATTGTTAAGGTTGGGAAATTAACTTATTTTTCCAAAGGACAGAGAACATAGGCTGGTGAACGAAAAATGGTAAACCTGGTCATTCTATTGGAATGCTTCGCGATATGTCTGACCTTTGTAGCGCTGCTCCTCCTGATCAACGGGGATGGGGCCCGGGAGCAGAAGCTGCTTATTTTTATTATGTGCGGCTCGCTGGTGCAGAACGTGGGCTACCTGCTGGAGCTGACCGCCGCCACGGTAGAGGCAGCCGTAGCGGCCGTCACGGTGGAAAACGTGGGCTCTACCTTCGTCCCGCTGTGTTACTGCTGGTTTATCTACACCTACTGCTACGCCACCCCACCCAAAAAGCTGTTGCAGGTCCTGGCCGGGATCAATTTCCTGTCGCTCCCGGTGGTCTTTTTCAACTGGAACGGCCTGTTCTACCGGGAGTTTGCGTGGCTGACCGCTCCCAACAGCTTCCAGTACGTCAGCATTACCTATGGTCCCCTGTATTCTTTTTTTACGGTTACCCGGATTGTCATCCCCTATGTCCTGTGCTTTATCACGCTGGTACGGGCCATCCGCCAGCGCTCGGACCAACAGGTCAACCGCCAGTACCAGACCATCCTGGCCATCTCCACGCTGCCCGTCGTGGTGCTGGTGGCCTACGTCCTGAAGATTGCGGCGGTCTTTGACCTCACGCCCATGACCCTGGCCTTCGCCATGTCCATGGTGGTGATCGTGGTGTGGAGCCGCCGCAACTACAACTTCCGCTACCTGGCGGCGGAGAAGGTCCTCGAGAGCCTGGGGGACGGGGTGATCGCCCTGGACGACCACGACAGGCTCATCAGCTACAACCGGGCCGCCGCTCAGATTTTTACCAGTCTTCCCTCCCATAAGCTGGGGGAAAATATCCAGGTGGTGGAGGACTTCCGGGAGGAGATGCTCAACGAAAACATCCCCTGGAGCTTTTCCATCAGCGGGCAGCACTATGAGAGCCACAGCAAGCAGATCACCGACGAAAACGGCCGGAAGCAGGGCTGCGTCATCCTGATTCTGGACATGACCGACATCAAAGCCTATATCAATGAGATCAAGCGGGTGCGGCAGCAGGCGGAGAAGGCCAACATCGCCAAGAGCGAGTTTCTGGCCAACATGTCCCACGAGATCCGCACCCCTATGAACGCCATCATCGGGCTCAACGACATCATCATGGAGGAGTGCTCCGATCCCCAGATCTACGCCCACTCCAAGGACGTGCAGTCCGCGGCCCGGAACCTGCTGGCCATCATCAACGACATTCTGGACCTGTCGAAGGTGGAGGCGGGCAAAATGGAGCTGGTGTACGTGGACTACCACCTGAAGACCGTGGTCGGCGAGGTGGTGGGCATGATGGATATGGCCGCCTCCAAGCGGGGCCTGCTCCTGAAATATGAGTGCGACGAGACCCTCCCCTGCGGCTACAACGGCGACGAGGGGCGCATCAAGCAGATCCTCATCAACATTCTCAACAACGCCATTAAGTTCACCAAGGAGGGCTATGTAAAGGTCTGCGTCACCGGCAAGCCCGGCCGCCGGGAGGACGAGGAGATGCTCTCCTTCCGGGTGGAGGACACCGGATGCGGCATCCGGGAGGAGGACCTGGAAAAGATTTTTGAGGATTTCCGGCAGGTGGACTCCAAGAAGAACCGAAGCGTGGAGGGCACGGGCCTGGGCCTGGCCATTGTCAAGCACCTGGTGGAGCTCATGGGGGGAACCATTGGCGTGGAGAGCGTCTACGGACAGGGGACGGTGGTCTCCATCGTGATCCCCCAGAAGATCGTTGACCGGCAGTCCATCGCGGAAGCGCCGGAGGTGTCCCAGGCAGACCTGGAGCGGGTGGAGACCTTCACGGCCCCGGGGGTGAAGGTGCTCATCGTGGACGACAACGTGGTCAACCGCAAGGTGGCCCGCGGTCTGCTCAAGAGCTACGCCTTCGACCTCACCGAGGCCGAGAGCGGGCCGAAGGCCATCGACCTGGCAAGAGAAAATCGGTATGACATCATCTTCATGGATCATATGATGCCTGTGATGGACGGCATTGAGGCGGCGGAGATCATCCGCCGGGACTGCGGGGAGAACGGGGCCGCCCCGGCCATTATCGCCCTGACGGCCAACGCCATGGAGGGAATGCGGGAGCAGTTCCTCCGCCACGGCTTCCAGGATTTCATCGCAAAGCCCCTGGACCGGAGGGAGCTGGGGCAGCTGCTGGCCCGCTGGGTCCCGGAGGAGCGCCAGCAGGCCGCCGGAGATGGGCCGGTCGCCCACGCCGCCCTGGACCCCGCCTCCTTCCCCATCGAGGGGATCGACATCGAGGCCGCCTCCCGGTACAACGCCGGGGACGAGGCGGGCTTCGCCAATCTGCTGGAGCTGTACCACATCGACGGCCAGCGCAAGTCCAAGCTCCTCTACGAGCTGGCACGCTCTGATATAGAGCGCTACTGCGTGGAGGTCCACGCGCTCAAGAGCGCCTCGGCCAACATCGGAGCGATGGACGTCTCCGACATGGCCCGCGCCCAGGAGAACGCCGCCTCCCGGGGGGACACGGAGTTCATCGAGCGGCAGCTGCCCACGCTGCTGGAGGCGTATGAGGCCCTATTGATGAACATCGGGCTGTTCCTGGACCGGCGGCACCAAAATGATCCCAGGGAGGAGAAACGCCCCTCCCTGTCCGCCCACGAGCTGACGGAGCAGGTACGGGCGGCCCTGGGGGAACTGGAGCATTTCCGCTCCCAGGAGTGCGCGGGCAGGGTGGAGGACATCCTGCACCATGCGCTGCCCCGGGACGTGGTGGATCGTCTCCGGGAAATTCAGGGGCAGCTGAAGCTGTACGAGGACGACAACGCGGAGGCTCTGCTGGGCCGGCTTTTGAGCCAACTTGAAAGGGAGGAAGGTGCAAATGATGAAACCGAAGAAGGAGACCAATAAAAAGCGGATCTTGGCGATAGATGACGCGGCAATCATCCTCAAGCGGATCTCGGACGCCCTGGAGGAGTTTTACGATGTGGTCACGGTGAATACCGGATCGCGGGCCCTGCGGTATCTGGAGACGGAAAAGCCGGACCTGATCCTGCTGGACATCCGCATGATGCCCAAGGACGGCTTCGAGACCCTGCAAGAGATCCGGAGCATGGAGGACCGGGCCGACATTCCGGTCATCATGCTCACCGGGGTGGAGGACAAGAATGCGGTCATAGAGGGGATCAAGCTGGGGATCTGCGACTACATCCTCAAGCCCTTCTTCCCCGACGACCTCCTCGAGCGGATCCAACGGGCTTTGGGCGCCGATGAAGAAAATCAGATACAGACAGAGGAGGAGTCCTGACGTATGAATACTGCCATCACGCAGGAGGAGCTTGCACAGATATTGGACCAGGCCCTGCAAGAGGTGACCGAGTGCACCGCCGGTGTGCGTCTGCACCAGGGGGACCAGCCGCCGGGGGAGGACCTGTGTACCGTCCACATCACATTTGACAAGGGCTTCAGTACCAGCCTCACCCTGTGCGCCGACAAGGCCCTGCTCGCCCGCATGGCCCGCAACTCCTTTCACGAGGACGCGGTAACGGCGGAGGACCTGGAGGAGTTCAGCAAGGAGTACCTCAATGTGCTCTGCGGCAAGGTGACGGGGGCCATGTTCCGGGCGACGAAGATCCCGGCCCACTTCGGGCAGCCCGTGTTCTATCACGGCCGCTATGAGCCCGAGGGGCAGGAGGTGCAGTTCATCCTCACCTATTCCGATGAACACCGGGAGGGCGCACAGCTGATCCACCACGTGCCCAGTGCGAACAGCCCGGACGAAAATACAGGAGGAGTCATATGAGCAGGCGAGTTATGGTCGTGGACGATTCCCGGCTGGTAAGGGTACAGCTGGAGGACGCCCTGAAAGGGACCGATTACGAGGTAACGGCATACTGCCGCAGCGGCGAGGAGGCCATCGAGCAGTACGCCGCGGCAGCGCCCGATCTGGTCACGATGGACATTATCATGCAGGGCATGGACGGCCTGGACGCCGCGGAGGCGATCCTCAAGGACCACCCGGATGCGCGGATCGTCATGGTCTCCTCTCTCGCCTATGACGACACCTTTGAGAGAGCCAAGGCCATCGGGGCCAGGGGGTTCGTGGATAAACCGTTCCACCGGGAGCAGCTGCTGAAGGTGTTTGGGGAGGCGCTGTCCTAGGGGAGTGCCGGTGTCATATGCACCGGGGATACTGTGTAGAAATATGACTTCGAGCGAAACGGTCTGGAGTATATTGCCATGCTCTGCGATTGCCGCCGTCTATGGCGGCGAGAAAAACCACTTTCATCCAATATTTTGGGAGGAGAGACAGATATGAGCGCAAAAAAGAGCCATGTGCCCCACGCGGGTGGGACCCGGCGGGGTTGGGGAATTACCGGGAAGCTGGTTTTCGCCATCGTGGTCAGTGTCATCATCGGGGTGGCCATCTTACTGAGCGTGGTCTACTTCCAGATGTCCCACACCCTGCTGGACCGGAGTGAGGACTTGCTCCAGGCCACCACGGACAAGACCCTCCAGGAGACCCGGGCGTGGATGAACCGCACCCTGGCCATGCTGGAGACCCAGCGGGATACCGTCCAATACGAGGACATGGACATCCCCGCTATGCAGGACTATATCAAGCACACCGTCGGCCAGAACGAGGCGTATCCCGCGGGACTGTATATCGCTCTCACCGACGGGTCGCTATACCACGCCTCCTTTGTGCCCGGCCCGGACTTTGATTCGACGACCAAGAGCTGGTATCAGGACGGGCTGCGCTCCGAGAGCTTCATTCTGGGCGACGTCTATTTCGACGAGGACAGCCAGTCCTACGTGGTGGGCGCCTCCGGCGTGCTCAAGGACGGGAACGGCGCTGTCCGGGGCGTGGCCGCCGCAGATGTGTACCTGGATTCCATCTCCAAAATCGTCAGCGGCGTCCAGATCGAGGATACCGGCGGCATCTTCCTGGTAGATACCCGGACGGACACCATCATCGGGCACCGTGACAGCATGATCACCGGGCAGAGCCTCAGCAAGATGAGCGACGGGCTGTACGCCTACGCCTCCGAGCAGATCCTCCAGGGCAAGACTGGCCTGACGGTCTATGAGGATACATATGTCCAGGTGGCGGAGGTCCCGGACAGCGACTGGACGGCGGTGGCCTTCGTCTCCCGGGCGGAGGTGCTCCGGGAGCTGAACAGTCTGACGGTCAGTATGCTGGTGGTCGCCCTGCTGGCGGTGCTGCTGCTGATCCTCCTGGTGGTCATCCAGGTCCGGCGGATCATCGGTCGGCCGGTCCGGGAGCTGAGCCTGGTGGCCTCCCGCATCGCCGGGGGCGAGCTGGAGCAGACCATCACCTATCGCTCCAAGGACGAGCTGGGCGTCCTGGCCGACGATTTCAACCAGGTCACGCTACGGCTCCGGCAGTACGTGATCTACATCAACGAAATCTCGGAAAAGCTGCGGGAAATCGCAGCGGGAAATCTGGCCTTTACCCTGCGCAACGAGTACACCGGGGAATTTGAGAAGATCAAGACCGCCTTGGATGAGATCTCCAGCTCCCTGAACGGCGCCATGGGGCAGCTGCACATCGCCTCCCGGGATGTGGCGGCCAACGCAGAGCAGGTGTCCAACGGGGCCATGGCCCTCTCCCAGGGCTCCACAGAGCAGGCCGCAGAGGTGGAGGCGCTGGTGAGCCACATCAATGCCGTATCCGAAAGCGTCCATAAGGTCGCCCAGGGCGCCCAGCGGGCCAGCGGCATCTCCCAGGAGGTCAAGAGCGGCCTGCTGGAGAGCAGCGAAAAGATGCAGAATATGACCCAGGTGATCCGGCGGGTCAGCGACAAGTCCTCCGAGATTCACCAGATCGTGAAAACCATCGAGGATATTGCCTTCCAGACCAACATCCTGGCGCTGAACGCCGCCGTGGAGGCCGCGCGGGCCGGTGCGGCAGGGAAGGGCTTTGCTGTGGTCGCGGATGAAGTCCGCGCCCTGGCCAGCAAGTCCTCCGAGGCGGCCCAGAGGACCACCGTGCTCCTCAACCAGACCGTGGAGTCCATGGACGAGGGCGTGCAGGCGGCCCAGGATACCACCGATTTCGTCCTGAAGGTGGTGGCCCACGCCGACGAGATGGGGAAACTGGTGGACGGCATCGCGGACTACACCAGGCAGCAGGACGAGAATACCGTCCAGATCACCCACGGCATCGAGCAGATCTCCACCGTGGTCCAGAGCAACGTCGCCACGGCGGAGGAGAGCGCCGCCGCCAGCGAGGAGCTGGCCAGTCAGGCCTCCGTGCTGCGAGAGCTGGTCTCCAAGTTCCGTCTGCGGGAGTGATGTTAAACAGGCTCTAGCTACTTTTACACCGCATGTTTCTTCTGAAAACGGCTCTATAGCCCGAGGAGCGCAGGACTTGCACGTCCCGCGCTCCTCTGCCATTCTTACTGCTCCTGTGCCGCCCGGAGAGCGGCGTCATACAGCTCGTTCCGGGCCAGCCCCGTGTCGGCGGACACCTGCCGGACGGCGTCCTTCATCCGCTCCCCCCGCGCCCGGCGCTCCAGCACCATGGCCACCCCCTGCTCCAGCGTAACGGCATGGTCCGCCACCCGCTTCGCCCCGGCAACCACCAGAACATACTCGCCCCGGGGCTCGTTCTCCCGATACCAGTCCGCCGCCCGGACCAGGGTGGTGCGCATCACGTCCTCGTGGAGCTTGGTCAGCTCCCGGCACAGGGTGACGCGCCGGTCGCCGAAGGCCAGCAGCAAATCGTCCAACGTGGTCCGCAGGCGGTGGGGCGCCTCATAGAAGAGCAGCGTCCGCTCCTCCCCCAGCAGGCCCCGAAGCCGCTCCCGCCGCTGGGCCCGGTTCACCGGCAGGAAGCCCTCGAACACGAACCGCCCCGTGGGCAGACCGCTGACCGCCAGCGCGGAGATCAGCGCACAGCACCCGGGAATCGCCTGGACCGCCACGCCGTTTTCTGCGCACAGCCGCACCAGGTCCTCCCCGGGGTCGCTGATGGCGGGAGTACCGGCGTCGGTAGCCAGGGCGCAGCTCTCCCCGGCCAGCAGCCGGGCCAGGATCGCCGGGCCCGCCGCCGCCTTGTTGTGCTCGTGGTAGCTGACCATGGGCTTTTTCAATTCCAGGTGGCTGAGGAGCTTCATGGTCACCCTGGTGTCCTCTGCGGCGACGAAGTCCACCGCAGCCAAGGTATCGGCAGCCCGCGGGCTCAGGTCCCCCAGGTTTCCGATGGGGGTGGCGATTAGGTACAGTGTTCCGCTCATGGCGGCACCTCCCTGCTTTTTTGTACAGATCATACCATCTTTTCCGCCTGTTGGCAAGCCTATAGCCAAACCGCCCAGTCTCCGTAGTCGAAGGTCCCGCTGCCGTGGCGCAGCAGCCCCTTGGCTTTCAGGTCCCGGAAGGCATCCCGCATCCGCGCGATGATCTCCGGCCCGATGTCCAGGGTGTGGTGTCCGGGAAACACCCGCCTTGCCGGAAGCGCGGCAATCCTCTCCAGGGAATCCAGATACGCCTCCGGATCCGTGGAGGGGTAGTAGGCGAAGAGCGTGTCCTTGTATACCAGGTCCCCCGTGAACAGATTCCCCGCCTCCCAGAAGCACATATGTCCCGGGGAATGACCGGGGGTGTGCAGAACCTGGAGCACCCGCCCGCCGAGGTCGATGACGTCCCCGTCCCGCAGGACCCTGGTCGGCGTCCCCTGAAACATGGTATAGCTGTCGAGGTCGAACCCCTCCGGCAGCTCACAGCGGTCGGCCACCATGCGCCGCACCGTCTCCGCCGACAGGGGAAAGCCGCCGCGCAGCCAGTCCAGCTCCGCCTCATGGGCGTAGAAGTCCGGGAAGTACCGGTGTCCGCCCACGTGGTCCCAGTGGACGTGGGTGGCAACGGCGGCGACGGGCCGTCCCCCGGCCAGCCGGAGGACTTCCTCATAAATGTTGCGGATCCCCAGCCCTGTGTCGATCAGCAGGCTCCGCTCTGCGCCGTTGAGGAGATAGCAGTGTGTCTCCTCCCAGTGGCGGTACTCGCTGATGCAGTAAGTCTCCCCGTCGATGCGGTCGATAGTGAACCAGTTCTCCATAAAAATTCCTCCTCGCGCTCCAAATCGAGCACCGCCATTTTACCACATGTGTTCGATTTACGCAAGGGCGGATGTCCCGCCCTTGACAGGAGGTGGCCAGTATGGTATATTCGCTGCAAAAGGGATAAAAAGGAGGGGCCTGCCCATGCTTCCTGCATTTTTTACCCGCTCTCAGGGACTTCGCAAGCTGTATTGCGGTCTGTTCACCCCGCTGCTGGAGCGCTGGGGCATCACCCAGCTGGAGATGGATGTCCTGCTATTTCTGGCCAACAATCCGCCCTATGACACCGCCCGGGACATCGTGGAGAAGCGCCACCTGGCGAAGTCCCACGTCTCTGTGGGCGTAGAGGCCCTGGTGAACCGCGGCCTTCTGGAGCGGCAGAAGCGGGAGGGCAACCGGAAGACCATCCACCTGCGCCCGACGGACACGGCCGCGCCGCTGATTGCAGCGGGCCAGGCCGTGCAGCGGCAGTACGGCGACCTGCTTCTGGCCGGGTTCACCGAGGAGGAGCGCTCGGAGCTGTTCCGTATGCTGGAGAAGGTGGGGGAGAATGTGGAGACCGCCCTTGCCGGGAGCGGGGGAGACGGTTTTCCGAGGGAATAGCAGGGGAAACGGGGGATGTGATGGAGATCTACAATGTTGGAAACAGGGTCATGAATACCTATATCTACCACACGGCGGCTGGCTATGTCATGATTGATACAGGGTACGAGCACTGTCTCAGGTCGGTAGAAAAGCGTCTGCGCAAAAAGGGAATTGCCATGTCCGCCATCAAATATGTCTTCCTGACCCACGCACATGACGATCATGCAGGATTCCTGAACGAACTGCTGGCAAGCTATCCCGCAATAAAGGTGATTATCAGCCAACAAGCCATCCCCATCCTTTTGAAGGGTCAAAATTCCTTTGCCGGAGGGTGCAGCGGCTTATCCGCATTCCTTTTCTGCAAATGGATGGCCCTTGCAGGAAAAGGGAATCACTTATTTCCCGCCATTGAAAGGCTGTACCTGAATCGGCTGATTGCGATTTCTCCCCAGAACCAATCTGAACTGGAGGCAGTTTTGCAGGGAAAAATACTGTTTACGCCAGGACATACCTCCGATTCCATTTCCCTGGAAATCGACAATATGATTTTCTGCGGGGACGCCGCGATGAACGGCGTCCCCAGCTTCCGCAGGATTACGATTTGGATCGAGGACAAAAACCTCTTTTATCAATCATGGGATGTTCTGATAGCTGAAAAAGCCGAACGCATTTATCCCGCCCACGGAAAGCCATTCCGCAGGGACGATTTAATAAAATACAAGCGCCATATTCCCAAGGTCAAATTATATGAATTGACCTGTCCCGGCTGACGTAGGGCTTCGTTTTTCACCCCCTTTACAGAACGCCCTTTTTATGGCATAATATAGTATTGGTCTGTAATTTGAAAAAGATGGAGAATGAACTATGCCTATCATCGAATACGACGTATACAAGCAAAAGCTGGGCGCCATCGGCCCCCGGCTGGAGAAGCTGGCGGCGGCGCTGGACCTGGAGGGGGCCCGCCGGGAGGTGGAGGAGCTGGAGGAGAAGACCGGCGACCCCAACTTCTGGAACGACGTGGCCGCCTCCCAGAAGGTCCTCCAGCGCACCAAGCAGCTGAAAAGCAAGCTGGAGAACCACGCCCGCCTGACCTCCCAGTGGGAGGATCTGACCACCCTGGTGGAGATGGCCATGGAGGAGGACGACGCCAGCCTCCTGCCGGAGGTGGAGGAGGGCTACGGCAAGCTGGAGTCCTCCCTGGAGGAGGCCAACCTGACCACCCTGCTCACCGGGGAGTACGACGCCAACAACGCCATCCTCACCCTCCACGCCGGGGCGGGGGGCACCGAGGCCCAGGACTGGTGCCAGATGCTCTTCCGCATGTACACCCGCTGGGGCGAGCGGCACAACTTCACCGTCAAGACCCTGGACTACGAGGAGGGCGACGAGGCGGGCATCAAGTCCGCCGCCATCTCCATCGAGGGGGAGAACGCCTACGGCTTCCTCCGCAGCGAGAACGGCGTCCACCGCCTGGTCCGCATTTCTCCCTTCGACGCCAACGCCCGGCGGCAGACCTCCTTCGCCGCCGTGGAGGTCATGCCGGAGATCGAGGATGACAACTCGGTGGAGATCCGCCAGGAGGACATCGAGATGCAGGTCTACCGGGCCAGCGGCGCGGGTGGGCAGCACGTCAACAAGACCAGCTCTGCCGTGCGGCTGATCCACCGGCCCACCGGCGTGGTGGTCTCCTCCCAGCAGGAGCGCAGCCAGGTCCAGAACCGGGAGAACTGCATGA
>ERZ778518.1281-NODE-1281-length-18132-cov-17.006915_pt1 | contig 18132 bp, 3 predicted proteins | sample MGYA00510340_ERZ778518 | MGnify/ENA primary metagenome ERZ778518 (study PRJEB29527, sample SAMN07138967) | mouse gut metagenome | material: feces | host: mouse | place: China:Nanjing | collected 2016-01-25 ...
GAAGGCGAGCCGAAAGAGGAAGAAGTGACGGAGGAATCTGAGGACAACTCTGAGGGCAACTCCGAAGAGACGACGGATCCCGAGGATCCGGAGCTTCCCGACGAGGAGCAGGATAATCAGGAGACGCCTGAGGTACCCGAGGTGCCTGAGGAAACCCCCGACGAGGAGCCCGTCGAGGAAAATCAGGTAAACGACGCCCAGATCAATGCAAAGGGCGACACTTACGCAACGATCACCATCGCAGGTTACAAAGAGCTGAAGGAAATGGTGACATTTACAGTAACCGGCACAGAAGCCAAGATCTCTGCCGAGGGTACGATTACCGCTGTAGAGGGTGATAACGGTGCAAAGCCTGCGATCACTCTTGGGATCACGGCAAAGGACGGCTATCAGATCACCAGTGTGAAGAACGGCGAGACGGATGTTGCTGTATCTGACAAGACCACATGCACAGTCAGCGGTCTTACAGCCGATGCAACCATTACCGTTACCGCGGTTGCTGTCTACAGCCTGACATTGGCAAACGATGGCGACACCACATATGGTATCAAAGTAAAAACCGGCACGAACGAGGACGACTCGGACAAGACGGAAGCTGTCGCAAATGATGGCAGCGCCAAGTTCGAGAGAGGCAAGCTGGAGTTTACTGTTGATGGCTATACCGCAGCGGCGGATGGCAGCGACAGACTCAAGGTTTACTACGTGACGGACGGTTCTGACGACGACGATACCACGGAGATTACCGGGACAACTTCCGGAGAGGGCGCTGCAGCGAAAACAACCTACAGCGTTGACGAAGGTATCATCAATTCCCTCGACGGTTCCATCAAGATCATTCTCAAAAAAGAGACAAAGGGAACCGTGGGTTTTGCAGATAATGACAAGGTAAAGGTTCAGTACTGGGGCAAGAAAAACGCTACGGCGGCTGAGACAGACCCTGAAAACGCATGGGTAGTAGAAGAAGGTACTGATAAAAACGACACAAAATATGACAAGATTACGACAGCCTTTGTCGGTGACACCTTTAAATTTAAGGTAATGGGAGTGGATCCCTATGTCGTTTCCAAGGTAACAGTCGGCGGCGAGGAGATTACCCTGCAGACAAATGGCGAATATTCCGTGACTGTTACAGAGGAAATGCTTGACGCGGATGCACCGGCGAAGATCGCTTTCGAGACTGTCTATGACTCCGCGAAGAGCCGCACGCTGACCTACACCCTTACAGGTGACGAGGATTCCGCAACGGCGAAGATCACATCCGTGACGCCTGCGGCTACGGAAGAAACGCCCAATCCCCCGGCTGCGACGGTAGAGGCGGACATGGCAGCAGCTCTCGGTATTGCAGTAGCAGACTTGACGCTCGAATCCGAGAAGGCGTTGACTGTACTTGCGGCGCCTACGGCGATTGAAGTTACCATAACTCCGGCAGCAGCTTATGAACTGGTACTGGCTTCGGGAGAAACAGCAGAAGCAGATGGATCTCTTAAAAAGACCTATACCGGCACAAGCCTTACATCGGCGATCGCAATCGCTGCGACGACGCAGGAGAAAGCGCTGGCTGGTACGGACTCTAAGTTCTTCAAGGCTGCAATCAAGGAAACCAGCACAAACCTCAGCGGTCTTGCACTGGTGACAAACGATAAAGTTACGCCTGTGACAGGCAAAACTGATACTTTTGAGGTTAAGCCCGGCGCGCGTAACGTGGCTTTCACGGTAACCGCAAAGGAAGGATTTAAACCTGCGGATATCGCAGGAGCGAAAGTGACCGCAGGCGTGCCTGCAGCAAACGGCGACGTGGTTTACACGGTAGCCCTGCCTGTCGCAACAATCACGGGTGCGGACGCAGAAAACCCGGATCCTGCAATTGAAGTAGAAGAAGCAGCAATCAATCTGAGCGCGTCTGTAAAGGCGGCAGAAGGTTCCAACGCGGCGGAGTATACTGCTAAGATGGAAACCAAGGCGAAGGACGCCGAAGCTGATGATCCGTATACGCCTTATGTAAGCGGCGATATCGCTTTCGGTTCCGCCTTCCGGGCAACCATCACGCCCAGCGCAGGCTGCCGTCTCGATGAGGTATCCTATGTGATGGGTACTGCGGACGCTGTTACAGTTCCCGTTACTCTGGACGACGATGACGATCCGCAGGCAGTAGTTGAGATTCCCAAGATGACCGGCGTCGTAGAGATCACGGTAAAGAGCGGGAAGGATTATAAGATTACCGATCTGATGGAAGTCGGGGAGGTAAGTAATACGACACTTACACCGGACAGCGACGGCATCTATGACGTAAAGTATGGCGGAAAATATCTGGTCGGCGTTACGCAGGGCGGTGCTCCTGTTGCCGCTAAGAACATCAGCGTAACGGTGAAGGATGAAACCGGCGCGGCAGTTGCCATGACAAATCCTATCGTTAACACAAATTACCGTCAGATCAATCTTGGAACAAAGAAACTCGCAGGTCAAGAAATTACCGCGGAGATCTTTGTGAAAGGTGTGGAAGGTGCAGTCGGCACTTATATCATGGATGTGGAGAAGAAAACCACAGCCATCACCTTAAACGGCGGTGCGGCGATCGCGCAGAGCGTTGACAGCGTGAATACTTACGATTTCACAACGGACGGCGATCCCGAAAATCTGACTGTAGCTGTGACAGGCGACATCCGTAGTTTTATCAGCACTAGTTTCGTGAATGGCAAGCTGAAGATTACGGCTGCTCCCGCGAAGAGAGCGGACGTGGCGACATCAAAGACAGAGGGAGAGACCACGACATGGACGCCCAAGACGGCGAAAGTGACGCTGAAAGCGACGGATGTGGAGGATCTTGAGGCTTCCGTGGACATCACGCTGAATCCTCTCTTCAACGAGGATGCGGCACCCGAAGTATCTCTGGTAGATGCGGCGGATAATGCGCTCAACGTGAAGGTGAGCATGGGCGAGGTTGCAAAGCCTTATGCAGGTTCCGTATGGTATAAGGTGACTGCAACTGCAAAAGATCCCGAGACGCCGGCAGCAGGTGAAGCAGCTAAACAGAGACCGGCAGAACTGGCTGCAAGCGTGACTGAGATCGTGAAAGTGACCGGCAGCAGCGACCGCGTTGCGCTGAAGGTAGCTGACACAAATCTCGGCGAACTTGGCGAAGGCAAAGACTGGGGCTATAACGTGACAGCACAGCTGTTCTATATGGCGAACAAAGTTAAACCGGAAAAAACAGCTACGGCAGCAGATGCAAAGGCAGTAAGTAAAGAAGGCAAGCTCGAGGACGCAGCGACCAAAGTTCCGCTCTTTGAGGATGCACTGAAGCTGAAGAAAGCGAAAGGCGCACCGGCTAAGCTTTACACAGGTCAGACAGGCGACATCGTGATCGCAGAGCCTCAGTGGACAAAGAAATTTAATTCCTATAAGATTGTTGAAGACCAGATTTATGACAGCTTCAACTATGGTAGTGATTACGAGTCAGAGAAATTAACCCTCGGTGTAAACGCTGACGGTAATATTATCGTAAAAGGCGGCGTGCCTGAGACAGCGGCTCTCGGCAAACACACCATCACGGTGGTAGCTACCGCGGATCAGACGACAGGGCATACGATGTACGCATCCCGCGCGACCATTACCGTGAACGTTGTGAAGGGTATCAACGAGCTGTTAGTTACCCAGCCCAGCGAGAGTATTTTCAAGGATAAAAATAAGACGGGCACCCTGAAGCTCGGCGTGGATTACAACCATGACTATGCCGGACAGAGCGACTCTTACAGCAGCGTTGGCAGCTGGAACGGCAAGAAGTGGATCTGCGCACCGGCATCCAAGAAGGTGACATGGAGCATCGTGGACGCAAGTTCTACGGAATATGACATTGTCGCAGCTCCCGCTTACCTGAAAGTTGACACGACCGGAAAGGGCAAGACCGCTCCAGACGGCGTCGGCGTGAAGAACGGCACCGTAACAGTCGGCAAAAACTTTGTAATTGACGGGAGACATAAAAATAACAACCAGTTCAAAGTGCTCGTTGAGGCGGCAGATTTTGACGGCAACACCACGAAAGCGCTCAGTGAGACTATCACCATCACGGCGGACGCGCACGACATCTCCACACTCGTCGTTGTGAAAGATGGTGTTGTAACGGCAGTAAATGACATTAAGAATAAGAAGCCTGTGGAAGTGCTTGCAGGCGATGTGGACGACGGTTATGTGTACGCCCTGCCCGCAGATGCAGGTGTGACGAAGGGCACGGCATGGAACAGCCGTATCGCGAAGATGGCGGTACCCGCATCGGACATCACCATAACGCCTACAAGCAAGAAGGTGATGGACGTAGAGGATGGCAATAAACTGAATGTTCTTGCGGCAGGCAAGAAGGCGGGTGTCAAGGTCGTTACCAACGACGGCGGCAAGAAGACCCACACCATGACCCTGACGCTTGGATTCAAGGAGACGGCAGGCAATGACCTGGCGCTCGGCATCGGCTACTACAAGAGAGACGACACCTTTTATGCTGAGTCAACGTCCCTGTTTGCACCTACCGAGACAAACGTGGCGAAGGCAAACAAGGCGAACGTGAAAGAGACTCCTGTGGAAGTGAAACTGGATAATAAATTCACCGGTACGCCCAGACTGGATATCGGCCTCTATGTGGGTGATAAGACGGGCGGCACTTCCACCAGATATGATAGAACCGACGACGTTAGGTTCACAAACTATAAGCTGGCTGTAAAGGGCGGCAAGGTGATCTCCAACGGCAATGGCCGTGCGACTGTTGTCATGACAGCAGGGGAGACCGTACTGACGCTGACCGATCTGACCAAGGAGGCAAAGACAGCCAAGAAAACTCCTTATGTTTACAAGATCGTGAACGAGGCGTATGACAAGACGAAAGTGACAGGCAAGGCACCCAAGGTAACCGTGAAGGGTTCCCTGTATGCATTTGGCACAGCCAAGGAACAGAACGAGGCACTGAAACTTACGGTTCTCGACGCCGACAATAAGAATGTTCCTTTCAATGAGAACAAGACCGTTAAGGTAGAACTTGACTGGTCTGCACGTACAGACAAAAACTGGTATATGCTGAATGACTTTGCAGGCTCTCTGAATCTGAGTGCAGCCGGCGCAAATACGGCGAAACTCGGGAAGACAGGAACCATCAGCCTGTTTGGTGGCTGCGATAACGATGACTGGATCAATCCTTACACCGGAAGTTACAAGCTCAAAGTGACGGTGGGCAGCGGAGAAGGCGCAAACTTTAAGGCAGAGACGCTTCCTGCGACCGTAAATGTGAAAGTCGCAAAGGCGAAGAAATTCACCTTCAAGCCGACCACTTCCTACACCATCAACAAGGCGGACGGCGGTGCGGTACTTACCGGCAAGAGCAACGCAAACGCAAAAGCGGGCGAACTCACCTATATGTACTTTGACGATCTGCAGAATGTGAACATTAAGGGTAAATCCAATAAGTTCACGCATTACTTTGCAATTAAGTCTGATCCGTTAACAGGAACACAGAGACTTACCCTGAATACGGAAGATCCGCTTGTAAGGGCAATGATCTACGAGCCGCAGAAGAACACGGACGGTACAGATAAGACAGACGCCGACGGAAATGTGCTCCTCAGCACAACGCTTAAGGAAGACCCGGTTATCACCATCCCGAAGGAGGATCTGACTGGTTACATCCATTACAGTGCATATCCGAGCGTAGAGTACTATGAGAATGGTTATGCGTCAGGTACTGTGAAGATTACCGTGAAGATCGCACCCGAGATCAAAGCCGGCAAGACGGCGAAGGCTTCCCAGAAGTATGCGACCAACAAGGCGGAAGTCGCTCTGACGGCAAATTCCAAGACGGAGATGAACGTCATTGTGAACGGCGCATATGTAAGCGTGGCTTACGCTCTGGAAGACGAAACCAAGGCAAAGAGTAACGCTGAGGAACTGGACGTAGAACTTGCCGGAAACGCAAAGGGACAGATTGTAGTGAAGGCTGTCAAGGCACTGGAAGAAGGAAAGTCCTACTCCACGAACCTGCTGATCGTTCCTAACAGCAGTTTCTACAAGACCGCAATTGATCTGGCAACAGCAGCGACAGCGGCAAAAGAAGGCGAAGAGGCTGCAAAAGCTACCAAACAGGATCTGATCAAGAAGTACGGCATCGCAGTCAAGGTATCTGTTCTGGCAAGCAGCAAACCGAACCCGACTCCCGATCCGACAGATGACGGAAGCGGGGAAGAACCGGGCGTAACGGATGAAATTGCGACTGTTGCTGTGACTGCAACGGCAAACAGTGTTGCAAAGGGTGCTACATTGACCTTTACCGCAACTGCAGCAGACAGTAACGGTGCGGCTGTGGACGGCGCAACATGGGCGTGGGCAGTAACAGGTGCAGGTGACGAGGCAGTAACTGCAGGTACTACCATAGCACCGGTAGCAGGTACCAATACAGCTACCCTGACTGTCGCATCTGGAGAGACTCTTGAGAACCTGAAAGTTACCGCAACGGCGACTAAGGGAACTTCCACCAAGTCTGCCAGCAAGACAGTGAGTGTTACAGATGGCGCAACATCCGAAAAGACTGTAACAAGCGTAACTGTTGCTGCAAGTGCGGAAACTTATACGGTAGGCGGATCAGATGCTGTGGAAGTAACGTTTACTGCGACTGTTGAGGGAACAGGTTTGACGGATAGTGATAAGACTGTGACTTGGGAGTTGGTTGGTAGCTATGCAAGTGGAACCTCAATTGGTACAGATGGGAAACTTACTATTGCAACTAGTGAGACGGCCGAAAAAATAACAGTTAAGGCAACTTCTACAGTTAACACGTCTGTATCCGGAAGCAAAGAAATTACAAAAGCTGATAACTCATAAGATTTGATAAAAAGATCGGTCATTCCTCATGGAGTGACTGGTCTTTTTTGTAGGTATCCATTCTTTCTCAAAAACGATACATTTTTCTGTATAGCCGTTCTGCTGATACCGATGACTGCCATGAGCCGGAGCCGATTCTCAAATATCTTACATTATTAAAAGCTGTCGCCCACCTATAATATAATGTACACAAAACAAGGAGCCGTGATAATGCAGGAAATAGAAAAAATCGTAACTGAACTGCGGACATATTCCTCAGAGGAAGAATGGTTTGAATTTAAGGAAAACTGGTATGAGGAAGCGGGCATTGGCGGAAATAACTGCCTGTTGTTTTATAGCATCTGCAATTAGACGTTTTCCCGTAAATTCCACCCTAAACGCTTCTTCAAACAATAACACCCCAAATTCCCGCATTAGCAACAAATTAGTGACAAATTTCCCCGCCCCGGAACCGTTCCCATCCCCCTGTCCATGCGGGTTGTACGATTTAATAAAAATTTAATTAGTTACAAATTAGCAACAAATCGGGTACTTTTGACAGGATCTTGTTTGATGTGAATTGAAATACCGCACACTCATCCATCTCCAAAAATTGAGAATCCCTTATAAACACTGGGAATATGACGTGTTGAAAAAAAGTAAGACTATTTTTTTGTCAATTTATGGGGGAGACAGGCGATACGACCGAAACCACCCCCGCCGACGAGCAGGAAAACGAGGACGAGGGAGAGACAGAAATTCCTTCCGGCGATAACGAAACACCTGTTACCGATCCGGCTGAGGAGCCTGTGGAAGATCCGGATGAGGTTCCCGTTGAGGAGGAAGTTTCGGACGACGAAGCGGAGCTGCCGTCAGAGGATCCCGAAACTCCTGTCTTTGAAACTACGATAAATACGATGGGTTTCGAGACCAGATCAATAACAGACTACACCGCAACTCTTCCGGCTGCGGATAATGGTGAATTCACCGCAAGTTTTACGAGTGGCGTTGACGCGGATAGTAGTGCACTCAAGGACGGTGAAGATCTTGTCCTTACCGTTACCCCGAACACAGGCTATGTGGTAAAGTCTGTTAACTGGCTGGTAGACAATGCTGATTCGACCGCCATGGTTGCGGGTGACAGCGAAAACACCTACAAGATCACAAAGGAAACGCTCACTGAAAAGCTTACAGGCGCCAGCGGAGCCCTCACCTTTGAAGTGGTGACGGCACAGGTTTTCGACGTTGCTATAACGGTTGATACCGCTGACAATATCAAGACATTAGCAGCGATTATCGACAACGGTGCGGAGACAGCTGTCACAGACAACAAGGTGACTGTGGAGAGCGGCTCTACGCTGTCTTTAAAAGTTGAACCTAAGGACGGCTTTGAAGCGGCCGTATCGGTTGGTGGTAGTGAAAAAGAAGGCACCGACAATGTATACGAGATCGGTGCGATTACTGAAGCAGTAACGGTTGCGATCACCACTACGGCTGTCGTTGATTCCTATGAGATAACCGAGACGATTCAAGTAGATGGCGCGGCGGCATCTGATGCTGCCAAGGTGGCAAAGATCACATACACAACGACCGATGTGACGACAGATACGGAGGCAAATAAGATCTCCATCGCAAAAGGAAAGGATCTGACCTTTAAGGTGGCTGCTGTTGCCACAGAAACTGAGGGCGAGGACAGTTTCAAGGACAAGGTTGTTGAGATTTCCTACAAGATCGGTGGCGGCGCTGTGGTTATTCTCACGAAAGACGCGACCAAAGAGACCGCTGGCAAAGTGTATACCATCGAGAAAGACAAGATCAACGCTGCTGTTGAGATTATCGTCAATGTACGCCCTCTGAAAGAGGTTACCGTTGACACCAGCGGGATAGATCTTGACAAAGTAAAATTTGAGTATAAGACTGCGGACGCGGCATCCTATACCGAGCTGACTGCTGGCGCTGCTGCTATTAAAGTGACAGAAGGACAGACATTCAGCTTCAAAGTAACGGCGAAGGATGTTTACCAGATCGACGATGTGGAGGTAACCAATGCGGAACTGGGCGAAACAACGGAAGGATATTCCTTTGTTGCAACCAGTGCGGCTCCGGCAATTACTGTTACCACAAGCTATGACAAGACAAAGGTCAACAATCTGGCGTTTGACCTGAAGGGCGACGCAAAGTCCTTTACGGTACGGTCTGAGGGTATCACAGATGATAAAGACGTTGCATTGACGGATGTAACTGTTCCGGCAGGCGGCTTCACGGGTGGGGACACCCTGCTGACGCAGACGCAGAAGATCAAAGTAAAGCTGACTCCGAATGCTTCCTACGATATCACTAAGGTGGCTCTTGATACGGAGGACAATGTTCTTTTTGACGCTGATGCGGAAGTGGAAGAGGGACAGGACGCTCCCGATCCGATCGGACCATATGTCATTGACTTTGCCACAATGCGCGAAAAGAAGCTGATCGTGACTACTGCGGTAAAGACAAAGGGCGCCGATGTGAAAGTTACCTTTAAAAAGGCTCCCGAGAATGAAACAGTAGTAGATTATGAAGTGGCGAAAAGCACTACTGTCCTTGCAGATGAGACCGATAAGGTAAATGATAGCTATATCATCAAAAAGGGCGAAGGTTATCTGGCCTTTACAGTGACAACACTGGGTAAATATGTTCCCTCTGTTAAAGTAAATAATGTAAAAGTGGATAATCCGGAAGCAAAGGATGGCGTGTACAGCTACCGTTATCTTGTTAACGACTTGAAGGACGAGGGCAACGAGATCCTCATTGGTGCTGAAATTGCACAAAAAACAGTTACACTTGTATATGATGATGCGGCGGTAGATGTATCCGCAGCAGTCGGCAACACAGCTGTGGTTGGTGATGGTGATAAATCCGCCACTGTTGACGAGGGCACGGCCCTTTCTTTCAAAGTGGCTGCAAAAGACAGCTTTGTGCTTGGCACGGTAACAAAGAAGGGCGCGGCGGCAGATGCTGAAGCGGAAGAGGTAGAGGTTACTAACGGCAGATTTGCGTTGACGGTTGACGAGGATATCACCGTTACGATCACCGCCAGAGGCGAGCGGATCAAAAAAGATCTGGCGGAAAAGACAGCCGATGGTACAAAGTCTGTATCCAAGGATAAGAAGGGTGCGTACCTTGTAAGCAATACCGGCACTTATGTGGGCGGCGCTACAGAGGGTGGCAAAGATGTGGTAATCACCAAAGTGGCTCTGCTTGACAGCGCGAAGAAAGAAATCGCGCAGACTGTCGGTGAAGGTGAAGCCGCAGTTAAGAACTGGAGCGCAAACGCAAATAAGACAGAGATCACGCTGTTCCCTAGCGCGACGATTGCCGGCAAGGCGCTTACACTTCAGATGTACGGTGAAGTAAAGACCACTGTATCCGGCAATGAGGTGACAAGCGAAGGGCTTGTGGCGGAATATGTACTTTCCGTATCCGCAAATCTGGATGCGACGAAAGTGAAAGTAGCTGACATCAAGCAGGCGACCGATACCGATGCGGAATATCCGATCACGGTAAATACAGGCGCAGAAGTTGGCAAGATCAAGCTGGATCTGACAGGCGCAGATGCTGACATAATTGATGCGACCGAAACGAAGATCAAAGACGGCAAGTTAAAGGTTCGGACCGGCTTTAAGGCAGGCGAGACCACAGTTAAGCTTTATACAGTAACCGATGCTTCCAAGCCGGACGCAGAGGCGAACAGAACATACTTGAAGGATGTAAAGGTAACCACCACCGCTCTGCTTGACAAGGCGGTTACGAAAGCTCCTGTTGTGAAGGCTGTAAACTCCACAGACGTTTCCATTACTCTGTCTCTGGATGCAAAGAGCCTGAAACTGAAGGACGCTGCAAAGGGTTCGATTTACTATGAGATTACTGCAAAAGCAAACGGCGACGTTCCGAAGGATGCAGATGGGAAAGCTCTTCTGAAGAGTGAAGTGACCAAGTGTGTGGAAAAAACAGGGGATCTGCAGAACACCGTTCTCTGGTTTGACGTTGCTGGCGTTTCCGACAAGAGCGCATATGGTACCGGCGGCTACTGCAAATATGATGTGGAAGTAAGACTGGTACACTTGAAAGATAAGACAGATAAGTCTGCACAGGCAGCGAAATTCGCTGACACAGATATGGCAGTTCAGGGAACAAGCTGCAGCCAGTCCGCAACGACAGGCACAAAGCCTTTCGAGACGAAGGAGCCTTACTACGAGGATAACTTGAAACTCAAAAAGGGCGCAAGCACTGTATACACAGGGCAGGAAGCCGTTGTCATTGCTACGCCTCAGTTTGGCAAGAACACGAGCTACATGGTAGTTGACGGCGCATACTGTGACGACATTACCAGAGGGCTTGCGGGTGATCCGTTGGAGGTTTCGGTTAACACGGAAACCAACGAGGTTATGGTGAGCGCTGACAGCCGTACCGCGCTGGGCAAACACACGATTCAGATTGTGGCAATTTCCACAGATGAAGATGTTGATAGCGGCGTTCCGACGATGTACGCATCCAGAGCAACGATCGTTGTAACTGTAGTGAGAGGTATTGAAAATTTAACAATCAGCGTACCCTCCGACCAGCTTTACAAAGATCCGAGCCCCAAGAAAGCAGCAAACATGACCGCTGCTGTGACCTATAACCGGGGTGCTACAGATAAGAATCAAGTCCCCAAGGCAAAGAAAGTACAGTGGGCACTGTTAAATGCGGAGAATGAGATTCTTTCCGCAGAAGATTACTTGAACGGTAAACTGACCATCGCCAAAAATGGTAAGGTAGCGCTGGCAAAGGATTATGCGGTATCCCGCACAGCGAAAGACAATATCTTTAAGATTGCCGCTATCGCTGATGATTTCAAGGATCCCGATCTGGATCTGAGCGCAGGCGCAAAGCTGACCAGCAGCAATAGAGTGGCAATCAGTAAAGAAATTACTATCACCAACGACGCCATCTCAATTGGTAGTCTGGCGATCCTTGACAGCAACAAGAAAGTGATTGCAAGAGGTGCTACCGCTACCCTGCAGGCATCGGAGGCAAATGGCGCGACACTGGTAGCGTTTATCCCCAATGCACCTGAGAAGAAAGCGTACACACAGGTAGATCTGGATACCTATGCAGTTAAGGCTGAAAACGTGAAGTTTACTTCCGGAAACAAGGCGCTCTCTATCGGTACAAACGGAACTATCAGCGTTAACAAGACTGCAAAGAATGTCGTTCTGACAGCGGCACCTGGAGACGGAAACCCTGACAAGAACGCGAAGCAGACCATGAAGCTGACGGTAGATTACGATACGACCGGCGAGCTTGGTCTGAAAATCACTAAACTTGATGAGAAGGGCGTAACAGAATGGAGTGAAAGCCCTGACAATAAAGACATTACCTTTACGGATTCTGCAGTTGCCAGATTCAAAGTAGAGGTACAGCAGAAGAGCAGCGAGGGCAAATGGGAAAGCGTTGCCAATGCTGACAACTTTACCAATTTCAAACTTAAAGTAAAGGGCGGCAAGGTACTCAGCCAGAGAGGCAACACAGCTACGATCGCGACCAGTAGTGCTGTAACCGAAATCACACTGACAAACAGCAACGTAAAACCCGCTGTTTCAACTCCTTACAAGCTGACCAACGCAGGTATCAACGCTCTGGAGAAAAGCGTAAAAGCGCCTAAGGTAACCGTGAAAGGTTCTCTCAAGGCGGGTGGCACCTACGGACCGCAGTCCTTGACCATACAGCTTACTAACAGCGTGAAGGAAGGTAAGCCCGGCTACATTGAGGACTTCTCCAAGCTGTATGTAAAGACCGACTTTGACTGGACCACCTACAATGCCAAAAATGCGGTTGCACAGAACGAGTTTATCAGCGAGATGGAGCCGAAAGGATATACCAGAATAGAAAAGGTCGGCACCGATGGAAGAACTTATCTGGATTTTGTAGATAGAGAAAGCAATACAAATCTGGCTGCCGGAAGCTATAAAGTAAAAATGAACTTCGGCGAGATCGATGAGGACGGATGCTTTAAGTCCGTTGCTCCTGCGGCGGCGCTTACTTTGAAGGTTGCAAAGCCTAAGGCACTCTCCTTCAAGCCTGTGACGTCCTACAAGATTTCCGCAACGGACAGCGCAAGCGTTGTTCTGACCGGCAAAGGAAATTATGACGGAGTTGATTTTGAAGCTTTACAGAATGCAAACATTAAGGGTAAGGAGAACAAGTTTACCGACTACTTCGCACTGGACAGCTATATGGATGAGGACGGAAATCAGCAGTATATCATCAAGCTGACGGAGAAATACTTTAACGAAGTAGATAAGAACGGGCTGGATCTGTCTGACAAGAAAAATAAAGACGATCTGATCGGTTACGTAACTTACTCAGCGTACCAGTGGGGAGAAGATCCCTTGGAGAACACCGTAAAGATCACCATGAGCGTGACAGCGCCTGCGGCTACCATCACCAAATACACGGTATCCAGCGGTGTGATCGGCACAGCGGCAAAATCTAAAGTCACCGTTTATGTGTCGGATAATAAGAAAAATCCTGTACAGCTTGCTGCGGTAAACTGGGGTGGAAACGAGTGGGAAACCTGCGAATTTGGATATAATACCATTCAGTTTACTGCGAAGAATGATTTGCAGGCAAAGGGAAAATATGATATTCCGATCGTCATTCTGCCCGCAAGCAGCTATTATGTAGAGGCATATAGGGCATTAAAGACGGATACCGAGAAGGTTGCATTTGTCAACAAGTACGGCGTTCCGCTCACTGTCAAGGTGACGGCAAATGACCTTTCCACAGTGAATAAGGGCAGAATCACCGTTGACAGCAAGCAGCTTAGCAGAGCATTCACCGCTTCCAGCTTTGACGGCGCAAACTATGTTGTATATGTTCCGTTTACGGAAGTGTATACCGGCACGAAGTTTGACCATATCGTCAACAACAGTGTGAAGGTCGGCTCCGGGGATGCTGCGCCGAGTCTGATCACGGTAGGAAGAGACGGCGAATACAATTACTTTAAGATTACCATGAACAAGGCATTGCTCGAGCAGGCAATCAAGGCGGATGTGAAGGCGGACGGCAAGTCGAAAAACACCTTCTATGACGCAAAGGGCAAGGCAAAGACGCTGAGCGTGAAAGCGGATGTATGCTATGACGCGAAGGGCGACCAGAAGGACAGCTTTACCTTTAAGCTCACCATGCCCGCAACCCGTTCTGCATTTACGAATCAGGGTGAAAACGGTCTGACGGCTTACGAGCAGGCAGTTGACACGATCTACAAGAAACGCGCAGAGATTGCCGCGAAAGTAAAAGTAGAATATGATCCTAGAAACGATTATGTGACGGAGAACTACGGGAAATGGGCAGCATGGGATCTGTGGAATACGATTCTCCAGACAGTCGGCAAGGATTCTGGTATTGACACATTGATCTATGATGACGATTATGAGGAAGCACCCAGCGGTTCCAAATTCAGCGAAGTCTTAGTCGTTGGCAAAGCTACAGTGCCTACCACGACGGCAGACGGTACATTGCCGATCACGGTGAAGCTGAGAAGCATGGATACGCCACAGGTTGTCAGCAGCATTGCGTTTACACTGACCATTCCTAAGCTTGAGACGGCAGCAGCGGATGTCAAGGCAGGCGTTAGTAAGTTCCTGAACGATAATGAGGCGAAATATGCGGTCAACACGGTTACCGATGCGCAGATCAGAACAGATCTGAGAGCCTACATGAAAGAATGGGCAGCTGAACAGAGTCCGATAATCGACCTTACGGCAATCCGTTTCAGCGTGGATAACTTCAAGGTAGAAGAGGCAGGCTTTGTGGACGGAACGCCTCGCGGCGGCAACGTAAGCGGTAGCGTTCACATTTGGAATATCCATACCGAAGACGAAGATTACGTGGAGATTGACATTACTATTCCCACACCCGCGGAAAGCAGTACGGTAATTGGCAAGGTGAAAGAAGCGTTAGGTATCGGAACCGAAGCGGGAGGTGCAAACAGCACCACTACCATCGCAGAACTGGCAATCGCAAACGCGAAAGAAGCAGTAAAAGCTGATGTCCTGTCAGTCGCAAACAAAGCGGCAGGTTATCCGTACACGGTCGAGTACAAGAAGGACAACAACGCGGATGTATTTGACTTCAAGGAAGTCGGTGCAGAGGCGGGAAGCATCTCCTTTACACTGGTTGTAAAGGACAGCGCCGGCAATTATATCGGAGAAGAGAAAGACGAAGAAGGCGAGATCAAAAAGGCAGCAGACGAGATCAAGCTGGAGGCAACTCCTCTTACCGCGAATGCGAATATAATGACCGTAGCGGAAGCAAAGACGGCGGTTGAGGCATGGATCGCAAAGGTGAATACGGCAGCGGCTGATTCCGAAGACAGAGCTTTCCTTGCAACTGCATCTGCAGAGAACATTGTAGCCACCGTTAAAACCGGAGCTGAGCTGAAGAATGATGCTACGCTTTCTGTGACAGTTGATTCCTTCGATAAGGTGTCGGCAAGCATCGAGAAAGACGGTTATGTAAAGGGTACGGTCGTTCTGAAAAAAGGCGGTACAACCAATAAGAAAGAGGAAAAATTACCGTTCAACTTTACACTTGCAAAGACGGGGGCATGGACACTTGAAGCTGCGGCAACCGCAGTTACGGAAGCAGTAGCGGCTGCGGATATCTACCTCACAAACGACAACGTGAAAACTGATGCAGGAAAAGCCGCAAAAGCAGCAGAAATCCTCGCGATCGCGAAGTCAGCGGTTCCGGCTGATAAGTATGATGTAGCAATCAAACAGGAAGGCGCTGACGACGCGAAGAAAGATGTTAAGCTTGTTGTGACAGAGGCAGCAGTTGGAAAAGCCGGTGAAGTATCACTTGTCCTTATGATTACTGACAAGAACGCCGAGGCAGTAACCAAGACGAAAGATGTAACGGTTACACATGACATTCCGGCATTGGAAGACGAGGGCACAGAGCCTACGCCGCCGACACCTCCGACATTTACAGCGGGCGGTATCGCAGATGACATCGCATCGATTACTACTGCGGCGGTAGAGTCAAGTGATGTAAAGACAGGTAGTGATAGTAGTCTCTCCATTGAAACGGCAACTGCACAGACAGCTATCGAAACTGCAATTGCTGCAGGAAGTTTTGATTGGGCGGATGAAGAATATACTCTGACGGTTACAAAGGTTGAGAATATCACTAACTCCAGTGCAGATGCCAAGGGCAGCGCGACAGTTACTTTTACGGTAACGTATGAAAGCACAACATCAAGTGAGAAAACGCTCACACTGGTTATTAACCAGCCCGAGGAAGTTCAGCCATAAGAAGTTACTTACAAAAGAAACTGTTTTAAGAAATAGAAGAACAGGAGCACCGCATATGCGATGCTCCTGTTCTTTTGCGTTTACTCTCGCAAAACACCCCTCACATTCTTCTCCGCCTTCACCCGCGGAATCATAATCTGATGCCCGCACCCCGCGCATTTCAGGCGGAAGTCCGCGCCGATCCTCAGCACTTCCCATTCTGAGGAGCCGCAGGGGTGTTTCTTTTTCATTTTTAAGATGTCGCCTACCTGAATGTCCATAATTAATGCTCCATAATTTGATATGCTAGTCCAACTGCGAAAATATCTCCCCGATGCTTCCCTGCGCCACCAGATCCGCAATGCCGTCCCTTGCGGTAGGTGTTTTATTGACGAGCACCAGTTTATTGCCGTTGTAATAATCCAAAAGCCCCGCAGCCGGATAAACGGCAAGGGAGGTGCCGCCCACGATCAGCACATCCGCTTCGCTGATGGCACGGATCGCGCCGGTAAGCGTGCTCTGGTCCAGACCTTCCTCGTAGAGCACCACGTCCGGCTTGATGTCGCCGCCGCAGGTGCATTTCGGCACGCCCTCGGAACCTGCGATATAATTCACATCATAGAACTTATGACAGCTCTCACAGAAATTGCGCAGGACAGAGCCGTGAAGCTCGTACACTTTCTTGCTGCCCGCCGCCTGATGCAGCCCGTCGATATTCTGGGTCACCACCGCCTTCAGCTTTCCTTCCCGTTCCCACTGTGCCAGCTTCAGGTGGGCGGCATTGGGCTTGGCGTCAAGGCAGAGCATCTTATTGCGGTAAAACCGATAAAATTCCTCGGTTTTCTTTCTGTAAAAAGTATGGCTGAGTATCGTTTCGGGGGGATAGTCGTACTGCTGGTTATAAAGACCGTCCACACTCCTGAAATCCGGAATGCCGCTCTCCGTGGACACACCGGCGCCCCCGAAGAAAACGATGTTGTCCGATTCGTTTACCCATTGTCTCAGTTGATCAATCTGCCCCATAAGAATACCTCCCTCTCACTTGATTTTTTGTTATTGTGCTAACTATCGTATTTAATTATGATATTTTTCAGCAAAAACAGTTGACACAAAATATGACTTACGATATTATAATTTTAAAGGTGCTACCCTTAAGCAAACGGTTCACCTCGGTTTTAGTTATATATCAAAAAAAGCAACTAACCTTGGTGGTGGCGGTTGCTTTTTTGATGTTTATGTATCCCGTGGGATTGTATGATACTGATGATCGTGACGATAATACTTACAACTGTCACTACAATACCCACAATCCCAACGATCGTTTCTATCATCATATCCTTTACCTTTCGTGAATTTTCCATTGTATCACCTCCCAAGATACTGGAAGCCCTCAAAATGTACTCATTTTGGCGAAAGGTGAACCGCTTACCGTTTTGGTAACACCTACATTCATTATATGGAACCACAAAAGATAAGTCAACTTTAAATGATAAATTTATTAAACGAAATTACGTTTATTTTGTTTTCACAGTAATCACCCTGCTCGCCAGAAGCGTCATCCCGGTTAATTATGCTCCCCCAGCCCCAGCCGATTCACCGCCGAGAAAATCGCCCGCACGGACGCCCTCGTGATATTGGAGCTGACGCCTACGCCGTAGGTCACGCTGCCGCTCTCAGCATCCAGCAGGTGGATATATGCCGCCGCCTGAGAGTTGGAGCCGCTCTGGAGCGCGTGCTCCTCATAATCGAGAATCTTGATGCTGACATCCAGTTCTTCCTGCAGTCCACGTTTCACCGCGTCAATCGGACCGTTACCTACCGCCTCGAAGCGTTTCTCCACGCCTTTGTCGGTGTAAGCGACCGTAACCTTCGTATCAAACTCGGACTCTGTCTCCTCGCTCAGATCATCCACACGAAGCCTTCTGAAATGAATCGGCTCTTTCTTCATCAGATACTCCTGCCGGAAGCTTTCCATGATCTGATC
>ERZ778518.1282-NODE-1282-length-18125-cov-5.541837_pt1 | contig 18125 bp, 18 predicted proteins | sample MGYA00510340_ERZ778518 | MGnify/ENA primary metagenome ERZ778518 (study PRJEB29527, sample SAMN07138967) | mouse gut metagenome | material: feces | host: mouse | place: China:Nanjing | collected 2016-01-25 ...
GCTGATTTGTTCCACCATATCCCGCCTTGGAAGTGCGCTTCGTCTTCCTTTATTTTTATTTTATATAATACAGCTTTACCTTTGTCAATCTTTTTTTTTTTTTTTTTGTAGCAATACATAAATTATATATATTGGTTTTGTATATTTATGACAATATATTTATAAAGCGATTTTCGTTTTGTTAATCTGTTTTATGTATTTGTTGAAAATATCAGTTGAAGTATACATACTTTTAATAAAAAAATATCATATTTATACAACACATATAAAAAGCCTGCTCCAATTCAGGAACAGGCTTGGCTATGTTCTTTTTACAGCTCATCAAGAAATTTCGTGATAAAATGCAGCGTAGCGCCCATCGGTATCGCATGCTTGCGCTGTCGGCTTAAGTGAACATAATCGGCAGAGTGCTCAAACGAATTCAACGCCGCAAGATACTCCCTGAGCCGCGGCATTGAATCGGCGAGATATTCCGTCATAAAACCGCCAAGCACAACGTCACAGTCCAGCACCATGCGGATATTGTTGATCCCTGTCGCCAGATGATACAAATAACTCTCCCACTTCATATAGTAGTCAATATTGCGGTTTTGAATACCCTCGAAAAATTCCTCAAGCGCAATACCAAGATCCGTACTTATACGCCGTGACGAGCAGTACGCCTCAAGACAGCCCTGACGTCCGCAGCTGCATCGCAACCCACCTGGCTCAACGCATATATGCCCAAACTCGCCGCTTCGGTGATTATCGCCGAAATACGGCATACCGTTAGTGAAAACTGCACCGCCTATGCCCTCTTCTATCGACAAATACGCAATATTTTCCTTACCTTCGCGCGCGAATTGTTCCGCGCCGCCGCCGCAGTTCGCGTCATTTTCTATGTGTATCTCATAGGGTGAGTTCTCACTGAACTCCTTAAGCGAAACGTTCCGTAAACCGAGCGTAGGGGCATATTCAAGCGTCATACCGTCCTTTGAAACTATCCCCGGAAACGCTATTCCAACCCCCAACAAGCGCCCGCGGTCTATCCCGATCTCATCGATAAAGCAGTCTAGCTCGTCACGAATACGTTTCACATAGATCATACGATCATCGGGGTGCCGCATCGACACCTTTTTATACGCAAGCTCATTTAGACGGAGATCAACAGCAGAAATACGCAGTGCGTCATCGCTTACCGAAACACCAACGGCAAAACGGGCGTCCTCTACTATCGACAGACCCTCTACGCGCCGTCCACCCGTAGAGAGCTTCTCGTCCGTCGCGCAGACCAACCCGAGCTCCATAAGCTCTGCAAGATTTTGATAAACGGTTGGGAGACTCAGCCCCAGTTCATTCGCGAGTATCTGACGAGAGCAGAAGTCCTTGCAATTATATAGGTAATGATATACACTGTTTCGCGTCGCACGTTTTCTATCGCCGCTGTTTTCGGATTTCATAGTGGTTACCTCATTTTGAAAAGTTTATTTATATTTATATTGTAACATAATTTGAAAATAAGTCAAGGGCTTTTTAGCTTAAACTATAAACAGATTTTATCTTATATGGTGCGTTTTGCACAGACATGATATATTTTGTCGCTATGACATGACCAAAATTTTCACAATAACAGCACTATACAAAATATCAACTTTACGCGGTTTATGCGGTTTTTTGCGTCTCGCGCAAAATCAAATTGCCTTTAAGCGCTCATTAATCCGTAAAACGGCACAAGTAACGCATTTACTGCCAACAACAAAAAAATTTTTAAAAAAACGCATAAACAAAAGGGAATTATTGAACTTTTATTTATAAAATGGAGTTCTGACCTCTTAGGGTAAAATCAGCATAACAATGCCTTGGTCCCTTACAGACCAAGGCATTGTCCGTTTTTTTAATAGATAATAAAATTCTATTGAGCCATTGGACGGTTGTTGTCAAACGACGGCGGCGTAACATTCGTGTTGGGGAACGGACTGTCGGCGGGCGACGGCTCCGACATACTGAAATACATTTTCGCCGCCTTTGTCGTACCGAAGTCGCGGTTCGAGCCCGTGTCCTGAACCTTGTTGAACGCCTCGCGGAACATTGCGTTATGGGCTTCTTCGCGGTTCAGCAGAAAATCTATGGTTTCCCGCACCTTTTTATCGTTGATCTGGCGGTAAAGATATTCGTAGACCACCTTCGCCCTTTGCTCCGATGCAATATTTGACAAAAGATCGGCGCAAAGATCTCCCGTTACGGTAACATAATCTCCCGTCCACGAGTAGCCCGATGCGTTTATCAGACCCGGATTCAGTCCAAGCAGAACGTGCGACTGAATTTCACCCGCCGAAACTGCCTCCGCGTCAACATCATGACCGTTCAGAAGATTGATGGTCTGAGCCACCATCTCCATATGTCCGAGTTCCTCCGCGGCGATATCAAGAAACAAATCTTTTATTGCCTGATCCTTGATCCTGAAACTCTGCGACATATACTGCATTGCTGCTTTGAGTTCTCCGTTTCCTCCGCCAAGCTGCTCCTGCAGCAGCGCCGCGTACTGAGGATTCGGCTTTTCCACGCCTACCGGATGAAACAACTGTTTTTCGTGTTTGAACATAGAAACATTCCTCCCTTTGGGAGTTATTGTTTCTGGTTTTAATGAAATTATTCCCTATACTATCGTTCCGCCGTTGGGATTAAGCACTTGTCCCGTCATATAGCTGCTGTCACAGGACGCGAGAAAAACGTAGCAGGGTGAGACCTCGCAGGGCTGCCCCGCTCTCATCATAGGCACCTGAGAAGTTTCCGAGCCGAAGCCCGCGACCTCCCCGGCGGAGAACGAAGCGGGAATGAGCGGCGTCCATATCGGACCGGGCGCGACCGCATTTACTCTTATACCCTTATCCGCAAGAGACAGCGCAAGTGAACGAGTAAGCGTGACTATCGCGCCCTTTGTCGCGCTGTAATCAATAAGGTCTTTATTGCCCTGGAACGCCGTTACGGAAGCAGTGTTTATAATGCTGCCGCCCCTTTTCATATGCGGAAGCGCGCACTGTATTATATAGAAAAACGAGAACACATTGTTTCGGAAAATAAATTCGAGCTGCTTATGCGAAATATCCAATATGCTTCTTTGAACAAATTGAAACGCGTGATTGTTTACCAGAATATCCAATCCGCCAAAGCGCTCTATCGTTTTTTGAACACAGGTCTGAGCAAATTCGGGATTTTTTAAGTCGCCCTTGATAAGGATACAGCATCCGCCGAGTTGCCTTATTCTTTCGGCAGTTTCCTCGGCGTCCTTGTCCTCGTCGTAATAAACGATAGCGACCGACGCACCCTCTTTCACGAAGTCATACGCCACAGCCCGCCCTATGCCGCTGTCGCCGCCGGTAATGACAGCGATTTTGCCCTCCAGCTTTCGGCGCTTTCCGTTACATTCGGAGACCGGAGCGGGCTTCATAATATATTCCAAGCCGGGCTGCCTGTTTTGATGCTGCGGAGGAAACGCGTTTGGCATTTTCTCGCAGGATATCTTTGGTGTGCAGTTTGCGGTATTACCGCAGCGGTTTCTGTTGTCGTTCATAAGATATGCCTCCTTACTTTCCATAATATGTGGTAAAAGACAAAAACGACAATCAAAACACTTTTATGCATTGTTTTACATGATAGCGATATCTTGTCACATCCCCATAGCCATTCCCATATCTTCGGATTCGTCCAAATCCTCGTCCTCATCGGGGTTTTCGTATTCCTCGCTCTCATCGTCAAAATCGTCCGCAAAATCGGTGCTTTCCTGTTCCTAGGGTTGTTCTCCGACTTCCTCGGAAACGCTCTCACAATCGCTCACAGCGGATGTTTCTTGACGTTCTGCGTGTTTCTCTGCCACTCCCCTAGAATCGGTCGGTGTCTCGCTCACGGCTGCACGCTGCATCAGATCGCGCTCAATCTCATTTTCTATCAGCCCAATTATGAACTGCTTCTGCGTCATGTTGTTGCGCTGCAGATAGTCTTTAATCTTCTGAAAAAGTTCCTCCGGTACCTGAAATGCCAGAGTTCTCATATTGCCCATGTTCTTGTCCTCCTGAATGTTAAGTTATAGCGATAGATAAGGCTTTGAGTAATCTATACTTTTTCCCCCGTTCCACACTGTGCGTGCGGCTTTCACCGCACACGGCGTTCCATCAATATTACAATTTCATCGGATTGGTATCACTTTCAAAGTTATCCAAAACAGTTATATAGCGGTGTTACCCGCCAACACTCGGAGTTTATTGATTTTTTCAAGTTGAGATTTATCGGGTTTGATTTTATCCAGATATGCTTGTATCGTTTCGGGTTTTGTCGCGTGTATCAGCTTGTGAACGTCGATATGGACAATTATCAGATTTTTGTATTCGTCCGTACCGCCCTGACTAATCGGCTTTTTATGGTGACAATGGACTTCATCAATCCACAGCACTTTGCCCGTAATGGCACATTTCCCGTATTGGGCGGCGTATAACGACACTCTGTTATCCATATATTCCACGCTTCTGTTAGGCAGATACGCTCTTGCGAGCATATGCAGAACAGTCATTATCGTTTCGTCGAATTTAAGATTACGGTGAATTTCTTCTCTGCCTTCTATCGTATACTTACATATCTTTTTCTTCTTGAACATTGGGTTCTTAGTTTGCACATATCCAATCGGACATAGAGGTTCACCGCTGATATATCTCAGCATTTTGCTTTCCCCATAATGTTCCGCAATATATTTTCGACTGATAACACCTCGCTTTTTAAGCCGTGCTTTCAATCTGTTATATAATACCGTTTTTAGTTGAAACTGAATTGCCATACAATCAAGATTCACCGCTGTTGCATATCTGTAATAATTATGTATGGGTTTCGGAGGAAACCTCTCCAGCACAGCCGACTCGACCTCTCGGCTGTCGGCGTACTGCACTTTGCGCTCGGATTTTTCCTCAATCGAATATGCGTCCTCAAAAGCAATCCCCCAATTAAAGAACAACTTCAGATGTGTTTTCATAACCACAAAATGCCCTTTTTTATAGATTTCAATTAGTACACGGCTATCAGCGGGCGCTCGATCATTTGAAGCTGTAAATTATCACCTAAGAAATCCCGCGAGATGAAAGTGCTTACACAGAACGAAGTTATACGCCTCCTCAATCGAGCAAAAGAGGAAGGCTGCTACGAACTCTTCTTGCTGGAACTTGGTACGGGAATGCGCCGCGGAGAGATACTCGCCCTAAAATGGAGCGACCTCAACTTCACGACGGGCGAACTCCGAATAGAGCGACAAGTCAATGTGTTCAACGGAGAGCAAATAATATCCGAACCAAAAACCAAAGCGTCTATACGGACGATAATACTTCCGCCATCACTTCTTCAAATCTTGTCGGAATATAAGGAAACCGTGGATTCCGAGTGAATTTTCCCCTCACCAATCGACAACTCAAAAACAAGACATGATTTTGTAAATATTATTTGACACATTTTTCACAAAAAACTCGTTTTTTGGCTCAGCACCAATATTCACTCCGTGAATATTGGTGCTGAGCCGGTTGCATGACCGGAATGGTTATGCAACTGCGTTTAGTGCTGCGTAATAATTCCGTCGTTTCACTGCCGGCGGTACACCGCCAATTACCGAACAAATTCACCGATTATTTCAATAGCTCATAAAGTAGCGCCAAATAAGGTTATTCAGCTCGTCTATCGTGTAATTTTCAGGCTTGGGGTCGCGCAAATAGAACAACTCTTCCTTCATGCGTGCCCACATGCTTTCGCATAGGGCGTTATCATGGCAGTTTTGTCTCATCTTGACACCCTCCTTTTCTTTTCATTTTACTTCTTTGTTATAATTGTGTCAAGTTTTATTATACAATATCAAAGGAAAATGCCCGATTAGGAACGCTACCGTCATGAGGATTTTCTGCCGCCGATAATAGATAAACAAACATAGGAGCAAGCGCAATTTCTGTTTGAACAACGTCCAAAATCAAACGTTTGGGCAGGGCGCAGGCGGATAATTCACCGCTACTCGGGGCTGATAAGATGTAGCGACTGCGGCGCGATCTTGATAGCGAAAAGGGGAACTTGACAGGGTAAGGAATACGTTGAATGCACCTGCAACAGTCACCACAGATATGGAAAACAGTACTGCACGGTTATGTATCTGACGCCAACCTACGAATGTTGCTTAATCAAGTAAAGGCGTTCAACGACGAGAACGGCGGAATCGATGTGGTGCTGTAGTTTAATGGGCATTTTAACCGATAAAAATATAGTGCTAACGGCAGGTTGCTCCCCTAGACAGAGATGAGCCGACAGAGTTATGTAGGCTCATAACTCTGTGAAGTCAATGTTTTGGAGCAAACTCAAATTGAAGGTAATAACCCCAAACATAAGGTTGATATCCAAAAAATAATATGATATAATAAAAATAGGGGGCATGAAATAATGAAAATCGACAGACTTATTGGAATTTTATCAATACTTTTACAAAAAGATAAAGTGACTGCTGCGGAACTCTCGGATAAATTCGAGGTGTCGCGCAGAACTATCATTCGGGATATTGATGACATCTGCAAGGCGGGAATACCTATTGTAACAACGCAGGGCAAAGGCGGCGGCATATCAATTATGGAGGGATATAAAATTGATCGTGTGCTGCTGTCGAACGAGGATATAATGGCAATTTTCACAGGTCTGAAAAGTCTTGACAGTGTGAGCGACAATCCGCACTATCGACAGCTTATGGACAAGCTTTCCACTGAAAATGCCAAAACATCGGATTCGGAAAATCATATCATTATAGACCTTGCTGCATGGGATAAATCGGCTGTTTCTGGAAAAATCGAGCTGATAAAAAGTGCCATCAAAAATAACAATATAATATCATTCAAATATTATGCACCTAACGGTGAAAGCACTCGCATTGTCGAACCGTATCATTTGATTTTTCAATGGTCAAACTGGTATGTATGGGGATATTGCACAGCTCGCCAGGATTATCGCTTATTTAAATTAACACGGCTTTTCGAGTTAAAGGATACGGGCGTAAAGTGTGAACAGCGGTATGCTCCGCCATACAAATTTGAACGTTTATGGCACCTTAACGGGAAAATCACAGCAACAGTAAGATTTGACGCTTCAATGAAATGGCGAATCATTGACGAGTACGGTATGGATATTCCGCGATTTAACGCGGATGGCAGCAGCGAATTAACTCACACATGGTCGGACAAGCAGAACTTTTTCGGGATCATTCTTAGTTATGGTGACAAAGCTGAAATTGTTTCACCTCCCGAATTGCGAAAGGAATTTATAGAACTCGTAAAAAATATTCTGAATACCTACAAAATATGACATACAGATGTCATATTTGCTGTGCTATAATAGCCTTATCAACAAGATTTGGAGGTTATTATGGATTACAAAATAGTGGAATTGGCTGAGAAAACCGTTGTAGGAATTACAGCACGCACAAACAATTTCTCAAATGAAATGGGCGCAGTTATCGGCAGGACTTGGCAACATTTTTTCAACGAAGCATACAGGGATATATCCGACAAAGTGAATCTGTACACATTGGGTATTTATACAGATTATTCGTCCGACGAAAATGACGATTACACTTTTATGAGTGCTTGCGAAGTTACGTCGGAAAGCACAAAAGGTCCGTTTGAAGTGCGGAAAGTTCCGGCAGGAAGGTACGCGGAATTTGAAATCGTTGGCGATATGGATACGACGACACAGCTTAAAGAAATTCAACGTCTGTGGCAAGAAATATGGACAATGGATTTAGATCGTTCGTTCGTGTGCGATTTTGAGGAATATCGGAGCGCAGATCCTAACAGAGCGGATATTCGTGTTTACATTGGTCTGAAAGGATGAATTCTAGAAGATGAACAATTTCGAGGACAACTTATCCAAACTGTGGAAGAAAATCGGAACTCACGGAATTATGGTTCTGTCGACCTGCGCTGAAAGTTATGTGACCTCGCGTCCAATGAGCGTGGTTATAGTCGGAGAAAAGTTTTATTGTCAAACAGATGAGAAATATCTTAAGTTCAGGCAAATCATGCAAAACGATAATGTGGCTCTTTCTGTGAAGAATTTCTCAATTGAGGGTAGATGCCGTGAAATCGGCAAGCCTCTTGATAATGACAATTCAGAGTTTGCCGCTGCTATAAAAAAGCACTTTTTATTGGCATATAAATCATATTCACATATCGAAAGCGAACGTTTGCTTGAGATCATGCCAACATTGATTTATTCGTGGAGCTACGAACTTACAAAGCCGTACATGGAATACTGGGATTTTGAAAAACAAACATACCGCAAAGAGTACAAATAGTTTTTCGGCGTTGCTTCAAAGCAGCGCCGATTTTTTATATCGTAATGTATATAATGATGTAAATTATCTTCTTTTAGGTTTGAGTAGTCATTCTCAAAAACTCTGAGATCGCCGTTGCACCGCACGTCTTTAAAAATTTTACCGTCACGCATTACCGCTATTCTCGAGGAAGTGTAGATCGCCGCGTCAATGTCATGAGTTATCAGCAGAAACGTTTTTCCCGTTGCGTTGTGAATACACTTCAGCAAATCGAGAATATTTTTTCTGCCTGCCATATCAAGACCGCTTACCGCTTCGTCAAAGACAATTATTTTCGGATCGGCGGTAAGCGCGCGTGCGATACAGAGGCGCTTTTGTTGCCATCCCGAAAGCTCCGAGGCTTTTCGTCGTATGATAATTTCCTCTAACTCCATATCATGGACGAGCCGCGCTATTATTTTCGTTTCCTCCGCTCGGCGGCATTTCCGCAGATTGCGTATCGGCTCGGTGAGAACGTCGCAAACCGAAAATCTCGGGTCGAGTGCGGCTTTGCTGTTTTACAGCACAAGCTGAATTTCGGAGCGGAGCTTATCAGCTCCTTGGTATAATCGTTTTATGGGGCGCTCATTATCGCGTTTATTTCTCCGCTCTCAACAAACCCGCACATTACAACGGCGTTTCCCCTCAGCTTTTGCACCGGAACGAAATCATGCGTTACCATAATTATCGCCGTGCCACTTTTGCGTATTTCGGAAAGGGCTTCTATCGCGGCGATTTTATGCTCCGCGTCAAGAGCTGTTGTCGACTCGTCCGCTATTATCAGCTTCGGAAAATCATTGTTTTTCCGCTTCCCGACTGCCCGAGAACAATAAGCGATTTACCATGATTCACCTCAAGCGATATATTATCGACGGTCTTCCTGTTTTCGGATTTCAAGGAGACGGTCAGATTTACAACTTTATACATCTATATTCCTCCGTCCGCTGACAGAATATCCCTCAGTGCCTCGCCGAACAGGCTAAATCCTCCCGCCGTGATCAGAATACAAACTCCGAGATATATAAGTGTACAGACAGGTGCGCGTGGCAATCAACATACCAAGTTCGCCCGTAAAGATACCCTTTATCCATATAAAATAACGTATGTACAACGGCTGATCCAGTATCCACCGCTCGCGCAGACTTTCTGCAAGATCCGAATTCGCTGAGGCTCCGCTGCTTACCGCTACCGCCGCCGCGGAATCTTTTCCCGAAACACATTCTGAAAAACCATGCTGAAATTCTCCATTAAATCTCCCACAGATATATCACAGATATCTCTTCTGTCAAGCGTTATTTCTCCGCGTTCAAAATCGTAAAACCGTGTCAGAAGGCTGCACAGCGTGGCCTTTCCGCTCCCCGACGAACCGACTATCGCGGTCGTCGTACCGCTCGGAATTTCGAACGAAACATCATTAATGACGCTTCTGCTGTCGTAACCGAAGGAAACATTTTTGAAATTTATATCGTGATTTTCAAGCGGAGCGTTATTCGTTCCCTCGACGGGGAAATCCGCGTTTTCGATTTTCTCCAGCTTTTTAAACGTTGCCTCAATCATCTCCATAGTGTGCGTGGAGTTATTGATATTTTCCACATTTGCGAAAATAACAAACGAGAAAACCGTTAGCATAAGAAACGTCGAAATGGGCATAACTCCGTTAAAACAAAGTATTAACGAGCAAAGCACTACTCATGCGGAGGCAAAATTAAGGCTCAGCCTGTGAAATTATGCGGTTGCCAGACCTTTCAATGCGCCTTCAGGCGCAAGCGGCGTATGGATCGGCGAAAACGAGAGCGCGAAGTTTTGGTTATCGGTAATGAATGATCTTAAAAATCGCAGTGTTAAGGACGTTTACGTGTTCTGCGTGGACGGATTGACGGGTTTCCGCGAGGCTATTAACGCGGCGTTTTCGAAGTCGCAAATCCAACGCTGTATCATTTGTCAGATATGCTTACGCTCGTCAACTCGTTATGTGTGCTATAAGTATATCAAAGCATTGATGGCCGGCCTGAAGAAAGTTTATCAAGCTGTCAATGAGGATGAGGCATTGAATGCGCTGCTTGAATTCAAGGAAAAGTGGCAGCAGAACTATCCGAGCTGCGTTAAAAGTCGGGAAGAAAATTGGGATATCCTGTCCACATTTTTCACATTTCCCGCTGAGGTCCGCATATGACATACGGTCAACTAGATAATATATACAACAAGTGTTATCTAGGGCCTGAATCATTATTTCGCATATTTACCGAAAAGTTAAACGGAAAATACATAAATCTTTTTTCTGTTTTATACAGATGATCAGACGCAGGGTTATTTATGCCATTCGGAATCAAGGAAGCTAACTCTCGATTCGAGCCAGCCTTTCAGGTAGTCCGCCGCCTGCTTTTCGTTAGTGCAAGCTGCCGCACCCGCGCAAAGCTCGTTTCTCGCGTCATTTTGGCGTATATTGTTCCACTTGTCATAGTTTCTGGTGAACGCGGGCTCAAACTTCTCCGCTTCGGAGACTATCATCTCATACGCGCGTTCAAATGTGCCGCTGTCGTATATCTCCGTCCAGCGCTCCTTTATGATATCCTGATACCAGTCCTCGTTCACCAGTACCATGAGCCACGGGTTGCACATTTCCTCAAACCTACCGTCGACGTCGAATACGATATTTCCCGCGTAGAAACCCTTTCCGTCGGCGCAGCGGTCTTTGTTGCCGAAACTCGAATCGAAGTCCCACGGGGCTTCAAAACGCAGCTTTCCGCTGCCATCCTTGCCGAAATCAACATCCATGAAAAAGCTCGACCAGTAGATATCCGCGTCACAAGTAAGCTCAGCCAAAATATACGAATCCACGAGCGAGCGCAGATCAACGACTTTTTCTACCGCTTCCTGCGGAGTAAGGTCGGTTGTCTCAATGAGCGTTAAAAGATCATCGGACATAACGAAGGCCTTATCGTTGTAAGCTGCCTCGTACATTATGTCATAGACGTTGTTGACAAAATGCTCGATATGATCGTGCTGTTCCTTCGAATTGATATCGCTCTTTATCGTAATGCCCACGTCGTTCTTTCCATTGGCAGAGGGCTTAGCTGTCCTGCCGGATCCGCCGTTTCCGTCGTAGGGTGTGAGCTCCGCGTCATTATGGTAATTGACCTTAAAGCTATGCAGCGGATCTTCATTGTAATAATACCCGTCGTATTCGAGGAAATACCCGATATCAGTACCCGTATAGTCCTTTTCGGTATCGGTTATCTCAACTCTGCCGCTGTTGACCTGCTGCTGTTCGGTAACAAGGTATACTCCCCAGTATTCCCCGTTTATCGTAACCTCAACTAGCTGTGAATCGGCGGCGTAATAGCCGTCTTTTCCGAGTATTTCTCCAGCTAGCTGAAAAGCAGTCCTGTTCCGTAGCATGGAGAAGTCCTTGTATTCCGCAAGCAGCAGCCAGTTCTTGTATTCGTTGCCGTCATTTAGCCCGAGCATACTCTGTTTTGTTTCAAACTTTATCCTAAGAGGCTTTTTATTGTAGGCAGTAGTCCAGTTTCCCCTCACCTTTACATTTGCATCAGCCGAGTCGATAAGAAGCTTATCATCAGCGTCGGTCACCGATACGGAACAGTTCACGTAATAGGGCTCGGGCGGCATATTGTAATTGGGTGTCCACGACGCTATCCTTTTTGCAACGTGTCTTGCAACGGGCATTGTGACAAATTCCATAGCGTCCGGACCACTCTCTTTTGTCCTTATGTCGATAACCGGCATACATTTACCGGAGGTAACGAACTCGGCAGGATTATTCGACGTGTTTTCGCTATTCGTCGCGGTTTCTGTGTTAGTCGTCTCTTGGCTGTTTTTAGCCGTATCGCTCTCCAAAGCGCAGCCCGCAAGTGTCAAACAGACTGCAAACAGAGCCACATATTTTTTTATCGCTGTCATGTTCTGCACCTCTTTTTTCAAAATATCGCGGACACAGTTCTATCCGCTCTTTTATTATAACATATAGCAAGGAAGAAGTCAACATTTTCCATATAAAACAATCAAGATATTCACCTAACGATGAATGTCTCAATTCCTTGTTTACAAGCAGCAACGCCTGTTTTTCAATATAAAGCATAATTGAAACTGCAATATAAGCCGGAATATCTGTCGCGGCGCTCTCGCAGCTTATAGTTTCACTAAAGGGTTATCTTATTATAGATGGGCAAACACCATTTATTTAAAATAGAATTAATGTGTTTCAAAGACTAACATTAGTACTAAAACAGCAAAGGTCGCAATACTGCGTTTTGCTATAAGCACATCGTCTTTTTCCGCCGGTTATCGTGTACGTTCTTTCTGTATCTCGAATACGGATTTTCCCGTTATATTTTTTCTCCTTGATAACGATTTGCGGATTTTCCGTAATTTACTGCGCACACAGCTTCTAAAATCTCTGTTTTGCGAGCTGCCGCCGCTTCTGACGATAGATCAAGAATAACATCTTCCAGATCATACGGACCGTTACGGAAGTGTCCAACAACCGCGCCGTGGAATTCACCGTCAATCAATAAATACTGCAATGTTTCATGCTCGGGCTGCTTGAATTTTTCTTTAAGCCAATATTCATTGGATTTTACCAAAAAATCATTGCGGTGCATTACGTAAACGGATTCGGGGATTTGAGGCTCATATTTTTTTAAAAACTCAATGTCCTTTTTCAGCAGCCACCCGTCTTCTGTTTCCTCTATAATACCTTCGGAAGCAAGCGAACCGATAGCCTCTTTAACAATTTTCCCGGGCAGTTTATAAAAGGATTTCACCCTTTCCGCATTAAAGCACACCTGCCGATGGGAAAACCTTTGAAGTATAATTTTTAACGCTTCTGTTTTAGTGTATTTATTGATACTTACATCGGGGAACATTTCGGGAAATATATACCAGCCTCTATCCCATTCTCCGTCATACTGATCTTCATAAATTAAAAACGCTTCCTGAAGACGGTGTAAAGCGGGGGTTATCTCTTTTACCAACATTCCCGTAGTTTCTTTTATCTGTTGAATAGTGAGAGGACCCTCACGCTCGATCAGTTCTTTTATTACCAATTGTTTTTCGGTAGGCTTGTCCAGCATTTTACAAAACAGACAAGCAAACAATTCAAAATCATCTTTCATTATCCAGCCCAGATTTCCGCCTACAAATCGTCCTTTTAATAACGAACGGTTTGCCTGACGCAAACGATTGAATTCAATGTCGTCAAAATCCGCCCGGAAGGTCAGGGACGGCGGGGCTCCGAATCCGTTCCAATATACATTTTGTCCCGGCTGTAGGTCACGGTAAAGCGATATGTATTCGCTTTCGTCAGCCTTGTGAGTAAGATGCTGACGCTCCATTCGCAGAGATACAATTTTATTTTCGTTCATATGCAGTATGCTCCTTTTTGTACAAGATTGCCCCTTGCTTCCTGCCGGTCAACTAAAATATTGTACCGCTCGGTTGAAAATTTCAGTCATAATAACGCAGATATATAATATTTATATACAATATTGCCCTGCCTGCAACCTCCACATCTGCGAGTATTTGCCGCCAAGCTCCAGCAGCTCCGCGTGATTGCCCTCTTCGATTATTTTGCCTTTTTCCAGCATATAAATACGGTCGGCAATTCGTGTGGTGGAAAGTCTGTGGGAAATGAACACCACCGATTTGTTATTCGCCGCGGTAAGCATTGATCGGTTCAGGTGGTACTCCGCAATGGGGTCAAGAGCCGAGGACGGCTCGTCGAGTATGATAAGGTTAGCGTCCTTGTAAAAAACTCTCGCGACCGCAAGCTTCTGACCCTCCCCGCCCGAAAGGTTAACTCCGTTATCCTCAAACTCGGTGGTAAGATTGGTTTCAAGTCCATCGGACAGAGCGGCAAGACGTTCGTCAAATCCGCTTTTTTCCATTGCGGAAATGACATCACTGTCCTTGCCGTTTTCCGCAAAATCAAGCAATACGTTTTCCTTTACAGTAGCGGCGAAAATCTTGAAATCCTGGAACACGGTTCCGATCTTACGGCGGTACTCCTCAATATCATATTCCTTTATGTTAACGCCATCAAGGAGAATTTCTCCCTCGTCGGGATCGTAAAGCCGCATTATCAGTTTTATCAGCGTGGTCTTGCCCGCGCCGTTATAACCTACGATAGCAATCTTGCTGTACGGTTCAATCTTTATACTGATGTTGTTCAGTATGTATCCGTCCATTTCGTTGTAGCCGAAGGAAACATTGCGCAGCTCGATCAGAGTGGTTTTTTCGGGCAGCGGTCTATTGTCCGTACTGGTAATTTTCGGTTCAATGGCAAGGAAATCCTTCATTTTTTGGACATACAGACCGATTTCCTGCATTTTCGGATATACATCGGCGAACTGCCGCATACGGTTTTTCATTCGGTTAGCCGTTCCCCTCATGACCGCAACATTACTATAAGAAATGTGGTGAAGAACAGCGGCGGAGTACACAAGGTAGATTATATATACAACGTCAATAAGGAAGCTGTTGCAGATATAGTCTTTCATAAGCTGCAATCCAAAGCGCTTTCCCGCGTTCTTTTTATCAATATCAAGCACCTTGTCGTTGGTTTCGTCAAAGTCCTTCAGAAGTTCATTAGAAATCTCGGTGTTGAGACGGACTTCCTTTGCGTAGTCATTAAGATAAAATACGCGGTTTACATATCCCAATTTGCGCTCATAGGGATTTTTATCGTTCCTGATCTTGAAATTCAGTTTGTTAAGAGCCTTGCCTGACCATAGCGACGCAACGAATGATACTGCAATAAAGATAAATGAAACGGGATCGCTGCCGATAAAGAACGCACCCGAAAGAATGATAGAGGTTACTCCCGTAAACAGGTTTGTCAGTACTGTGAAAATTCGTCCGATCTGATTTTCTACCTCGGAGACCGACAGCACATAATTATTGTAAAACTCCGAATCATCATAGCATTCAAGGTCGATCTCCTTTGCTTTGCGGAAAAACATTTCTTTAATTTCCTGCTTTATCTTCGGTTGGGATTTCTGCTGTAATTTCTGAAAAACAAAGGCGTTGAACCAAAGTCCCAGAACTACAAATGCAAGAAGACAGCAAAGGAAGACTGCAGCCGTTTTAAACGGTTTTCCGAATTCAGCGCACTCCAGAACAAAGTTCAGTCCGAATGTAAATTCGAGAAATACAACGATCTCATTTCGGATCGTCTCAACAATATGCAGAATCATATATCCCGGAGATGCCTTAAAACAAAGTTTAAAGAGGAAGAGGTTATCGGCGATGGTTTTCTTGAAATTTTTCATACTATCGCCCACTCCTTGTAGCTTTCATCGGTAAGATAATTCTGCGCCTGTTTTGTAAACATCTCACAATATTTGCCGTTCATATCCATAAGCTGTTTGTGAGTTCCTTGTTCGATAACCGTGCCGTTTTCAAGCATAAATACTTCATCTGCATCCTTAACGGAGGACAGACGGTGAGAGATAAACAAGGTGATATGCCCCTTGCTCTCGTCCATGATTCCCTTGTAAAGGTCATATTCTGCAATAGGGTCAAGGGCGGAGGACGGTTCGTCAAAAACCTTAACGGAGGCATTCTGCGCAAACGCTCTCGCGACAACTATTTTCTGCTGCTCGCCGCCCGAAAGTACAGCACCCTCGCTGTCAAATTCTTTGGTCATTACAGTGTCAAGCCCTTTTGGAAGACTTTGCACTTTCTCCCACACTCCCGCACATTTCAGCGCACGCTCCGCGGTTTCTTCGGGTTTGTCAAATTTTTCGCCCATAAGCACATTATCCCTGACCGACATTGCCATGACCTTGTAGTCCTGAAATGCCGCTGAAAATTCTTTTCGATAGGCTTTGAGGTTATATTCCTTTATATTTATGCCATTGACAAGTATTTCTCCGCTCGTGGGATCGTACAGTCTGAATAGGAGTTTGATAATAGTTGACTTTCCCGCGCCGTTGTGACCTACTAATGCACACACCTTGCCGTCCTCTATTTTAAAATTAAGATCGTTGATAACGGGCTCGTTTTCCTTGTATTCAAAGAACACGTTTTTAAACTCAATTGAGCGTATTTTTTCGGGCGTTATGCCGTCGTGATCTTCGGGTATCTTCTCCTCGTATTCCATAAAGGTACGGAAGTATTCAAGAAACTCTCCGTTCTTCATGGCCTCGCTGATATCATTGAACATACCTATCAATATCCACGATGACGTTGACATGGCGGTAAACATAATAGCCAGCTCCGCAAGCCCCATTGACTGTGAGACTATTGTGCGGTATGCGGCGTATATCATAATTCCCTCAAAAACAAGAGCAAAGGTCGTTACATTTTGCGCCCACGTATATACAATGGCCTTCCCGGCGTATTTATCCGCTACCGCTTGATTTCCCTTTATCGCGTCGGAGTAACGCTTCATCATAAGCTCGTGAATACTTGAAAAGCGTATCTCTTTCGCGTAATCGGCAAGGTGCATTACGCGGTTGACATACTCTGCCATACGGTTGTTTTTTACATTGTCAACATATCTGCTGCCCCATATTTTACTCATAAGACCGCCGAAAACAAAATTGCCGATTATAGGCGAGATCACAAACAAAACCGAATATGGGTCGATACTGAACATTGACCAGAATGCCGCTGCCGCTGCGATCACACCGAAAATTACCGAGAAAAAATAATTTACCGAGCTTGTCATCTTATGTGCCGATCCGTCAAGCGCCATAGTGTAACGATTATAGAAATCCGCGTCTTCAAAGCAGCGAAGCTCTACATTTCTTGCTTTTGCATAAAGTTTGCGGTAAAGTACGCGATATATCTTATTATCGGTGTATGGGTTTATTACACCGTTAAGATAACTTTGATACATTGCAAGCAGTAAGAACACCACGAAACATATACCGATAAAGAACAGTATCGTTCCAATGGGAGCTTCATTTTCAATAGCGCCGATAACATAACGCAGAAAAAAAATACTCATAAATATCCACTCTACGTAACCGATTACCGAATCGACTGCCGTATGTATAACACGAGTTTTGCTGATTTTCCATACAGTCTTTACTGCGTAGATATTATTTAAAAAGAGTTTTGACTTTCTTTTATTGCTCAAGTTACCTCCCCCCTTTTTAACAAGTAAATAAATTGTATGCTTAAAGCCGGTGTTTTGCTTGCTGTTCAACGTTTGATATCTTCCGCATGCTGACAGTGCAATTTGGAAAATATATATTTATATTATATCCGAAATGCAGATTAATTGTCAAGTCCTTTTTCAAGAAATAATTTCTGCATGATCATCCCCCAAATTAAAATCTATTCTTTGTTTTATGCGGCTCAATTTTTGAGAATGGTTGGCGGCGATTTCTCCATTACTTTCAGCCGCCATTTCTACGTTTTAATGTCAGCCTTGACATATACAATTATCGCTGCAAGCTTTTTCTCGCCACTTATGTGATAACGCCCAAAAAACTTGCCAATGCTGTTGCAGACGAAACCGAAAGGAGTAGCCCCGCATACGATATAACGCCAACGTCTCTCACGAATAAAACTCCCAGCGACAATCCGTCTACCGGGGTATCGCGGTTGCACTCACTCCCGATGCTATTCCGGCTGCAAGCGCGGCTGCTGTTGTGATATTTTTTTAAAAAAAGTAACTATCCCTCAAAGTCTTATGCGTTCCGAGTTTCGGGGCGCATTATTTCTCTATATCCGTACTTTTTCGAACTTTGGGTCTTATGTGCTGCAGCACATAAAACCCAGTATGAAAAGTAAAAAATTATGT
>ERZ778518.1283-NODE-1283-length-18089-cov-4.048797_pt1 | contig 18089 bp, 22 predicted proteins | sample MGYA00510340_ERZ778518 | MGnify/ENA primary metagenome ERZ778518 (study PRJEB29527, sample SAMN07138967) | mouse gut metagenome | material: feces | host: mouse | place: China:Nanjing | collected 2016-01-25 ...
CAGCCGGGGTGCCTTTTGTCGCAGGTATTTTTGCGCGTGGTGGTAGTGGAAGTACGTGAGTTCACGTAATTCCACCATTCTGTCGGGTTGACAGATCAACTAGCGCATAGACTCTTCCTGCTTTTTAATCATCTGACGAACCATCTCGCCGCCTACGCTGCCGGCTTCTCTGGATGTGAGGTCACCATTGTAACCCTCCTTCAGATTTACGCCGATCTCAGATGCAACTTCCATCTTGAATTTGTTCATCGCGTCTTTGGCCTGTGGTACTTCCATTCTGTTGCTAGATTTGCTCATCACATTTCACCTCCGTGTTTTTAGTATTTATCTTGAGAGATAACGGAATGTCCCCTGAAACATTCCGTTATCCGAAACGTTTCAAATCGAAGCCACTCGGTTATCTGATACTATTGTACCCACGAAGGTTTTTTTCATTCTGGTAGTTTTTGTTATTGTGACTGCCGCTGTTCCATGTCCATGGATACTTGTTCGAGGTAGTGCACGAAGGTTCCGGAATACGTTGAAATTTCAAAGGCGGGGTCGAGTTCGGAAAAGGAGAAGCTCTTTTTTCCGCCGGATTCCATGCGTGTCCAGAATTGTTTCAATTTTTTATATGGCAGATATACGTAGCAGTCCCTGGCGGCAAAATAGATCAGTAGAAAGGCGATGCCTTCCTGCTGCTCAAATTCGGTCATGAACTTCATCTGATGTTCATGTATGTTCGCCAGCGGGAACCGGTCGCTCACACATTCTTTGGCGTCGAAACAGACGGGAACACCCTGGATCACGCCGATGTAATCGACCGTACTTTTCTGTTCAAAATAGGCGAGCGTGATATGCCTCGTATTTTGATCAATGCGGATCGGTTTGATCGGGGTCGGCACTTTTTGTATCAGGGCAAGTTTTTGTGACCGGTACTTTTCGTTTGTGAGGTTGATGAGTTCTTCTAAAAAGGAGCCGCGTAAACCTCTGGAATTCCAGGTCGCCATTACTCATCCACGTTGTGGTATACTGCCTGGACATCGTCGTCCTCGTCGAGAAGGTCCAAAATGCGGTTGAACATTTTTATATCATTTTCATCAGTGAGTTCCACGTAAGTCTGCGGGATCATGGTGACTTCCGCCTGCGCCATCGGAACGCCTTCTTTTTCTAATGCCTCGCGGACCTGGCTGAAATCATCCGGAGTCGTCACGATTTCATAGCTGTCTTCTTCCTCGGAAAAATCTTCCGCGCCGGCGTCTAAAGCAAGCATCATGAATTCATCCGCGTCGGTGTCATATTCTTCCTTGTCCACGATGATCTGACCTTTCGTGTCAAACATATAAGAGACACACCCCGTCGTACCGACGTTGCCGTTGCCTTTTGTAAACGCGTTTCTTACGTTGGAAGCCGTACGGTTTTTGTTGTCAGTCAGCGCTTCTACGATGATCGCCGTCCCGTTCGGGCCGTATCCTTCATATGTAATGCTCACATAATTCACGGCGTCGACATTTCCCGCCGCTTTCTTGATGCCGCGGTCGATCGTATCGTTCGGCATGTTATTTGCTTTTGCTTTTGCGATCACATCGCGCAGCTTACTGTTATTATCCGGATCCGGGCCGCCTTCTTTGACAGCCACGGCGATCTCACGACCGATCACAGTAAATATCTTACCCTTTTTTGCATCATTTTTTTCTTTTTTGTGCTTGATGTTCGCAAATTTTGAATGTCCTGACATTTCTTTTCCTCTTTTCTGCGCTGCCTTTTGTGCATAACCGATGTTTGTGACAAGCAGCGCGTAGGCACAAACTCGTTGAGTGAAAAATTTATTTTTCACTTTTTCTCTTTTCTGCCAAGCGTGTTTTTGCGCGCTTTAGCTTTATTTTTATTCTAATCACAGATCTGAACGATACACTGTCTCAGGTCTGCCATCACACGCGTCACCATTTCCTCCGTTTTGACCGCGCACATGATCGTATCATCTCCGGCGATCGAACCGACGATTCCGTCGAGCTTCATCGCGTCGATGGCGGCCGCCACTGCCATTGCCATCCCGCTCTGGGTTCGGATCACGAGCAGGTTTCCCGCCGGCTCCATGGATACGACTCCGTCCTGGAGAACGCTGGCATACTGCCGGCCGAAACCGGAGCCGGTGCCAAAATCGGCGCTTTTGCCGGAGTCGCGCACCGCCGTCATATACCGCTGTTTCGCGCGGATCCCCGGCACCTTCACGAGCGACATTTCCCGTATATCGCGGGAGACCGTGGCCTGCGTCACCGAGTATCCGGCCTCATTTAAGTATCTGGCCAGATCCTCCTGCGTCTCCACTTCATATTTATTTATGATCTCAATGATCTTTTCCTGTCTCTTCTTCTTCATTTCATCTAAAAGCGATTCAGCTTGCTCCTCATTTTTTCATAGAATCCCACATCCGGCAGCGATACGACGTCAAATGACTCCTCCGCTTTTCGGATATGTATTTCATCACCGGTCTCTGCCTGCCAGAGTACATCGCCGTCAAACCGGACCGATGCCTCGTCCGGTGAGCTCTCTCTCGTCTTCTCCACCCGGATCCGGATGCAGTCGTCGGAAGAAATCACCAGGCTGCGTTTGTTCAGTGAATGCGGGCAGATGGGGGTAATGACAAATGCCTCCATGTTCGGTGACAGAACAGGTCCGCCAGCGGAAAGGTTGTACGCCGTAGAACCGGTCGGGGTGGCCACGATCACGCCATCGGCGACGTACGTATCTAAAAGTTCGTCATTGACCCATACGCTCGTCGTGATCATCTTCCCCAGATTCTTCTTTCCGACGATAATTTCATTTACGGTAATACTCCGCTCACCCGAAGCCTGGATCACCCCTTCCAAAACCATCCGTTTCTCAAAGCGGCACTTCCCTGCCAGTACGGCGTCCAGCGCTTCGTACACCCGGGGCGGCTCCACTTCGGTCAGAAATCCGAGCGTTCCGAGGTTCACGCCGAGGATCGGGATCCCCTTTCCCGCGATCTTCTTAGCGGCCCGGATGACCGTACCGTCTCCGCCTAACACGATCGCCAGATCCGTACCATCCAAAACAAACCCAGCACTTTCCTGACTGATCGGTTCCCTATGACTTATTATTGTAACACAAATATTACATTTTTCCAAATATGTTTTGATCTCATTCGCCACGGCATACTCCGCATCTTTTTCCTCATTCACGATCAGGCAAATCCGCTCCATGTTCACAAACCTTTCTATATTTAAGATGCTGCGGAAGGCGGGGTTATCTGCCCCCTTGTTCCACGATTCGATTGATCTGTTCCTTTTCCTCTTCTGTCAATTCCTCCGGCTGCGCGCCTTCCTTTTTGGCATAGAGCAGGTATTCGGTATTTCCCTCGGCTCCCCGGATCGGGGAAACGTCCAGTCCGTAAATGACAAAACCCAGACTTTTTGCGTATCGCATGACCGTCCCGATCACTTCCTTATGAACGGCCGGATCGCGGACGACACCCTTTTTTCCCACCTTTTCCCGTCCGGCTTCAAACTGGGGTTTGATGAGGCACACGATCTGAGCCCCGTCCCTCATCAGTTCACGCACCGGCGCGAGCACTTTTGTCAGCGAAATAAATGCCACGTCGATCGAGACAAAATCGACGGGTTCACCGATGTCTTCCGGCACGACATAACGGATATTCGTCTTTTCCATTGAATTCACACGGCTGTCCTGACGCAGTTTCCACACAAGCTGGTTTGTGCCGACGTCGATGGCGTACACGAATTTTGCGCCATTTTGCAGCATACAATCCGTGAAGCCGCCCGTGGACGCACCGACATCCATGCAGACAAGGCCGTTCAGATCAATCGGGAACACCTGCACCGCCTTATCGAGTTTATAACCGCCGCGGCTCACAAACTTCATCTGCTTTCCCCTGATCTCTATGTGCGCATCCACCGGAAATTTGTGCCCGGCCTTGTCCTCCCGCTGCTCGTCCACGAATACATTTCCCGTCATGATGAGCGCTTTCGCCTTCTCCCGCGACTCGGAAAGGCCGCGGTTGACTAAAAGCACATCCAGCCGCTCTTTCTCCGTCTTTTTTTCGGTACGTTCCCGGGAAACTCTCCCGTGGGATTCGTTCCCGTGGGTTTCGTTTACCATCTCACGCATCCGCTCTGCCACATGTTCGGCGTCCATGCCGTACCGGGCGTATAATTCCGCAGGCGCTCCGTGTTCTACAAATGTATCATGGATGGATATGTTCAACATCCGCTCCGGGAAGATCCCGTGTTCCGCAAGCATCGCCTCCGCCTGCTGCCCAAAACCGCCTGCTGCCACGTTATCTTCCATCGTTACCATCCCTTTGTGGCGCGGCACGAGCTCCCGCATGAGCGCTTCATCAAACGGCTTCACAAAACGCATGTTCACGACTGTACAGCGTATCCCGTCATCCCGCAATAGCAGTGCGGTTTCGATCGCCGTCCCAACCATATTCCCCACCGCGAAAATGACAAAATCACCGCCCGCGTGTTCTCCTTCTTGTTTTCCCGCATGTTTGTCCGCACCTTCACACGCCTGGTTTTCACAAGCCGACCCATTTTCACAAAATGCCCCGTTTTCCATGATGATACTGGCACGGCCATATACGAAATCCGCCACCTCCTCCGGCGTTTCCGCTTCCGACACCGCGCCGCGCGGATATCGGACTGCCACCGCCCCATCCCAATCGTAAGCAAAATCCAAACTCTTCCTGAGTTCGGTTCCATCCGCAGGCGAGATCACCGTCATATTCGGAATGGACGTCAGATAAGAAATGTCAAAAATCCCCTGATGCGTGTCGCCATCCCGTCCCACGATCCCGCTCCGGTCAACCGCAAAAATAACCGGAAGCCGGTTCAGGCAGATGTCATGCAGGATCTGGTCATACGCGCGCTGTAAGAACGTGGAATAAATAGACACGACCGGACGGAGACCTCCTGACACCAGACCGGCCGAAAACGTCACCGCATGCTCCTCCGCGATACCAACGTCAAACGAACGGTTGGGAAATTCCTCCGCAAATGCTTTTACGCCTGTCCCGTCCGGCATCGCCGCGCAGACGGACACGAGCTCCTGACACTCCCTTCCTTTTTCGAGCAGCCATTCCCCGAACACGTCCGTATATGTCCGTTCCGGCGGATCCGCCAGTTCTCCCGTTTTCGGATCAAACGCGCCGACCCCGTGAAACATCGACGGATTTGTCTCGGCTGGCAGATATCCTTTCCCTTTCTTCGTCACGACATGTATCAGGACCGGTCGATTTTTGATGCGCGCCGCCGCGCGGAGCGCTTCTAACATTCCTTCGATATTATGACCGTCGATCGGACCTACATAAATAATGCCCATCTCCTCAAAAAACATGCCGGGTACAAACAGATGCTTGAGGGAATTTTTGGCATTTTTGATCGTCTCCGCCATCGTAGTCCCGACATTCGGTATTTCGTTTAAACGGCCCTCGATGTTGATCTTCAGGTTATTATACTTCTGATTTGTCCTCATCCTCCCCAGATACTTTGACATGCCGCCCACATTTTTCGCGATGGACATTTTGTTATCATTGAGGACAATGATCAGGTTCGATTTCATCTGTTCCGCGTTATTGAGCGCCTCGAACGCCATACCCCCGGAGAGGGCGCCGTCGCCGATGACCGCCACCACTTTTTCATCGCCGCCCCGTATATCCCTGGCCTTTGCCATCCCGAGCGCGACCGAGATCGACGTGGAGCTGTGACCCGTATTAAACGTGTCCGCGGGATTCTCACTTACTTTCGGGAACCCACTGATGCCGTCCAGCCTGCGGAGCGTACGGAATTCCCGGTTCCGCCCCGTCAAAAGCTTATGCACATACGCCTGGTGTCCGACGTCCCAGATCAGCTTGTCCTTCGGAAAGTCTAAAAAAAGATGCAGCGCCATCGTGAGTTCGACCGCCCCCAGGTTCGAAGCGAGATGCCCGCCTGTCCAGCTGACGCTTCCCACCAGCCGCTTGCGGAGTTCCCACGCCAGCTTGCGGTAATCTTCCGGCGCAATGTTCTTTATATCATTTTCCTTTTTTATCTGATTTAATAAAATGCCCAATGTCCGTTTTTCCTCCGTTCTCTGCTTAACTCGGAAAATGGTAATCCCTGTGCTTTTAAGCACATTTATGTACTTATTTTCACTTCTTCATAAAACGCTTCATTATCTGTCAATTCTCGATATACTGCCTCAGAAATACAAACAACACCAAATAATTTCTGTAGAAGTTCCAACTATCCTGCTTTCATCAATGAAATAACCGGCGAGGTATCTGAAACAACAATCATATGGTCGCACCTCTTAATTTTTTCAATACTGTCAAATCTTCTTCAAATTCTTCTTCCGTCTCATCAAAATATGGCAGACTTAATTTACCGTACAATGTAATCAAGTCAACCTTGCGAATTCCAAGCATTTCTGCTGCCTTTCCATGAGACATAACGCCCTTTTTGATATAAGGATATACCAGCATTGCATTCCTTGTTATTTGTGCGTCCTTATCCTTCAGCACAGTATATGGCACAATTTCTTCCGGCACATCAATTTCTACCTTTGTCAATGTCAAAGCAACCATCTCCTTTTACAAGTATGCTACTATTCATATTATACACTTTTCGCCTTATCCTTACAACAAAAAGTCAATCGGTCGTTCCCTGCAACATTCGTTCCATGCAACGTTCGTTGCCTGCTAACGGTCCCGTTCGACCAGCCAATTCATCAGTTCTGTCAAAAATTCCTTCTCCCCGTCAAATTCCTCCAGATCCCCCAGGGCCGCATCCGTGTACTCCCGCACCTTCGCCCTGGATGCCTCGATCCCGTTCATCGCCGCAAACGTGGATTTGTCATTGTTCTCATCCGAATGAACCGGTTTTCCCAGCTTCTTTTCATCCCCGACGACATCAAGTATATCGTCCTGGATCTGAAAGGCGATCCCGAGTTTTCTTCCCATCTGCTCCAGGCGTTCCACTTCCCGGTCAGCAGCGCCTGCAAGGATTCCGCCGACCATAAACGCCGTTTCCAAAAGCGCCGACGTCTTTTTCTCATAGACAAACAGTAACGTCTCCTCATCCACAAACGTTCCATTTTCCTCGACATCCACCACCTGGCCACCGACCATGCCGTACATGCCCGCCTTGCGGCCGAGCACTTTGAGTGCCGCCGCCAGTCGTGCCGGATCCGCGCCGCTGTCAAACGCCCGAAACGCCGTCTCGTACGCGTAATTCAAAAGAGCGTCCCCCGCAAGGACTCCCATCGCCTCGCCAAATTTTTTGTGTGTCGTCAACTTTCCCCGGCGGTAATCGTCATTGTCCATCGCCGGAAGATCGTCGTGCACGAGGGAATACGTGTGGATCATCTCAAGCGCTGCCATAAACGGCCCGACCACGTCCAGATCCGCCCCGCCGCACATCTCGTACACTTCCTTCATAATGATCGGGCGGATGCGCTTCCCACCCGCGTGGATACTATAATTCACCGCCTCAAAAATCGTGCGCTGATACCCTTTTTCCGCCGGCAGAAACGGCTCGATCATCCGGTCAGCCTGCGCCGCCCGCTCCGCTAATGCCTGTTCAAATTCATTCGTCTTCACTTCCCTGAACCTCTTTCTCCATTAGGATCTCTATCTTTTTTTCCACCTTGTCAATTGCCTTATTCCCCGCTTTTACCAGCTTCATCCCGTGGGAAAATGTATCATAAGCCTCTTCCAGTGACAATGTTTCATTCTCCATCTTCTCTACCGTTTCTTCCAGCTGTTCCATGATCTCTTCCAGTTCCATTATTACCTCCAAATTCACGCATTTTTTTCACTCAATGTTTGGGCACTAGGCTGAACGCCTTATTCAGCCTTATTCAGCCTTAGCCCGCACCGTCCCATCACACCATGTGATATCCAAAACATCCCCCGGCTTCACCATCTCCGCGCGATCGACTCTCGTCCCCTTTTCATCCGCCACATAGGCAAATCCACCGGACAGACGTTTCAGCGGCGAAAGGCCGTCGAGCCTTCCCGCAAGTAACTGGAGCCGGTGTTTCTTCTCATTTAAAATACGCTCCCACTGGCGGGAAAGCTTGTCCTCCATATCGGTCACATACTGCCGCTTCTGCCTCATCTGGTTCTCCGGATTGTATGATTTCAGCACCTTTTTCATGTGGCTTAGATCAAGGCGCGCCGCATCGATGCGGTCAAACAGATTCCGCATCAGTCGCTCCTTCCCGCCATAGAGCTGTTCCAACGCCTGCCGCACGTCATAGACGACAAGTTCCGCCGCTGCCGAAGGCGTCGGCGCCCGCAGATCGGCCACATAATCGGCAATCGTCGTATCGGTTTCATGCCCCACCGCGGACACAATGGGCGTCTGGCACTCAAAAATTGCCTGCGCGGTCTTTTCTTCATTAAACGCCCACAAATCTTCGATCGAGCCGCCGCCCCGGCCGACGATGATCACATCCACCCCGTGACTGTCCAGACGCCGGATCCCTGCCACGATCGTATCTGACGCCCCTTCCCCCTGCACTTTTGCCGGATAGAGGATCAGCTGGACATACGGGTTGCGCCGTGCGGCAATCTGCATCATATCCTGAACGGCCGCCCCGGTCCGCGCGGTGACGATCCCGACCCGCTTTACATAGCGGGGAAGCGGCTTCTTTCTCTTTTCATCAAAATAGCCTTTTTCTTCTAATTTTCGTTTTAACTGCTCATACTTTTCATACAGCACGCCGTCGCCCGCCAGCGTGATCTTTTTCGCGTAAAGCTGATATTTCCCGTCTCTCTCATATACATTGATCGTACCGCCGATCACGACCTCCTGGCCGTCGGTGAGACGAAACGAAAGTCCTCTGCGGTCGCCGGCAAACATGACGCAGGCGAGCGAAGAGGAAGCATCCTTTAACGTAAAATAAACATGCCCGGAACTGTGATATTTGCAATTGGAGATCTCACCTTTTACAAACACGACAGAAAGGGCATATTCGTTCGAAAACATATCTTTAATAAATCGGTTGATTGCCGACACGGAATATACTTGTCCTCTATTCATTTACAATCTCCCCCAAAATACCATTGACAAACGCCGCCATCCATTCTGTATTTTTTGCCTGCTTGTCCTCTATTCATTTACAATCTCCCCTAGTATACCATTGACAAACGCCGCACCGCCCTCCGCGCCGTACTTTTTGCTCAGTTCGACCGCCTCATTGATGGCTACGCCGACCGGGATATCCTCGTCAAAAACAGCTTCGTACACGCCCAGACGCAGGATCGCCAGCTCCTCTTTCCCGATCCGGTCGATCTTCCAGCCTTTCGAGTGTTCGGAGATCATAGCATCCAGTTCTTCCTGTCTCTTTCCTATGTTTCCCAATTTCTCGATCAGATATGTCTGTTCCTTTTCTTCCATCGTATGTGTCTGAAAATGAATGTCCCTCTGTTCTCCGAACATCTCCTCCCCATAAAACTCCTTCTGAAAGAGCAGGACAAATAACTGCTCCCTAAGTTCTCTTCTCGTCATCTTCATTACTCTCCATGTTAGTTCCATCAGCCAGCATGTTCTGATGCCACGGATCCAAGGTCAAATATGCAGGCATGAGCGGCATTTTGACCTTTTGACCCTGACATCCTGTTCTGGCTGAATAAAAACTGCGATCTACTCCGCATTCACCTGAACGATCCCGGCAATCCGGACATTGACTTTCGTCACTTCCAGTCCCGTCATGCTGCTGATCGCCTGTGCTACTTTCTCCTGTACCTTTGCCGACACTTTCGGAATGCTGTATCCAAATTTCATATTCACAGCAATGTCCACCGAAGCCCGGTTATCTGTAATCTCTACCTTTACCCCTTTGGAATGGTTTTTCACGCCAAATTTTCCGGCAAGGTCATTGATGCTGCCGCCTGCCATAGACTCGATCCCATCCACCTCGGATGCGGATATTCCTGCGATCGCTGACACAACCTCACTGGCAATCTGTACTTCTCCGATGCTGTCTTCTGTACCAAATACGTCCTTTGCCATACTTGTCACCTCATCTGTCACAAAACTATACATACGCCCAAAAGCATATATACAGTTTTTAGTTTACCACATTCAGCCTTTTTTGCCAACAGGTGAAATAACAATTTTATCGGAAGCGCATTCTGTCTTCCTTTTCACGACATCTTCGATCTGCGCGATCTGCTGCTCATTCAGCTTTTCCGCATTGACAATGACGTCCACGCTGTCATCGACGATCGTGACAACCACTTCCTCAAAGCCTTTCGCCGCCAAAAGGTTTTCGGTCGCCGTTTCCTTTTCATTCACCGCCGTCATCGACACGATCTCGTTCATCGCCTGTTCCTTTTGGGCGTCCGAAGCGCTTTTGCTGTTCACGAGCTCAAGAAGTGTTTCCTTATTCTTTGCGCGCGTCTGTTCTCTCGACAGCTTCGCCGACTCAAAGTAATCCGAAGTCACCGTATTATTTACAAGCACCGCTTCCCCGGCATTTTCTTTCGATGCCTCCGAGGAGTCTTTTTGTTCCGCGGCTGCAATGTCTTCATCGGAAATGTCTGCCACGGCGTCATCCTGTACCTCCGATGCGACACTATCTTCCGCCGAAGTGTTCTCAGCTGCTACGCCATCCGAGGGAACAGAACCTTCTTCCCCAGATACAGAAGCTTCTTCCGATGCTTTTCCATCTGTCCCTTCTGCATCGTCCATCCCTTCTGCTGCCTGCTCGCTAACTGCTGAACCGTTATTCAGCACACCGATCGCCAGATCCTCCTCATTGGTAAGGCTTAAATATCCGGCAAGTGCAACCATGACGACGAGTGCCGTTATAATGATCTGATTTTTCCGCAAAAGTTTCTTCACTTCTTTGCCTCCTTACTTTTCATTACTTTAATTTTATGACTCTCCACAGGAAATAATGCCGAAATACCTGCTATTATTTCTCGCTGGATACCCGGATCCGCACCCCCGCCGCAGACGACGAGGATCCCTTCGATCTCCGGCTCCACTTCCTGCACGATATAAGGCTCTGTATTATGATCCTCATCCTCGATCAGCACGCTCTTTTCCTCACTCCTCTCCGCACCGGCCGAATTATCTTTTAATGTCACTTTCTCCCGCGAACTTTTGAGCGTGATCATGACATCGACCGCACCGACCCCTTCCACGCGCTCCAATATTTCTTTGACTTGTGTTTCCATCTGTTCTTTGTAATCCGTCATTTCATTTGCCGGCGGCCCGGCGGACTCCGACACCACGTCCGGCTCCCTTCTGGTATCCGGCTTAGAAAACACATTGCCGCACGAAAGCAATAACAAAAGCACCCCCGAGACGATGACCGCCGCGATCCGGAACGGCCCTGCCTTACGTACCATTTCTTTTATTTTCTCCATATAATCACTCATCTGCCTCTCTCCCATCGAGTCCAAAGCCATTTTGTAACATCTGTTCCCGCTGTTCGCCGATCATTTTCAATTCCTGCCCACCGATCAGCCGCAATTCATCCTCGCGGAATTGTTCTTCGGCCTTTGACATATTATCCCGCAAAAGCCCGTCGATGAAATCTTCGCCGGTGATCCATGAAAACAGCGGCATCATCACGAGAATGATCAAAATGACACCTTGCACAAGATCAAAATATTTTTCATACTTCGATTTGGCAAATAAATTCGATACGATTGAAAACAACAGGACAAAAACCGTTACATTTTTTACGATTTGAAGCATCTCATCCATACCAATCCTCCTTTTGCAAAACCATGCCTTTTGGCGTCCTTCTTCTATAGCGCCATATTTGTCGCGGCTATGACGATCGTGAGCGTGATCAGGAACATGACGGCCGTCATAAACACCATATGCAGGAGCAGCCTGCCGCTGTCCGCCGTGCTTTGAAATACCGACACGATCCTTTTATCGGTGACCGGCTGGGAAAACGCCGCCAGTCCTTTATAGAGAACGGTAAAGACACCGAGTTTCAAGATCGGCACGAGACAGATGACGGCGATCGCTACCAGACCGCCGACGCCAATAGCGCTTTTGATCAGGATTCCCGTGCCGATGACCGTATCCGCCACGCCGCCAAATACATTTCCCACCCCGGGTATGCTGTTCGCTGCTTTGAATACGGCAGACCGCTTCACGCCGTCGAGCGCCGGCATGATCAGCCCCTGGATGCCCTGATGGCCGATCAGGAGCGCCAGAAGCGTCTTCGTCCCGATGCGCACAAAACTCCGCAGCAGCGCCGTAAATCTCGTGAACCGCCATCCCATCAGCGGATTCAGCATACCGACGAGAAAATAGACCTGCACGATCGGCAGAAACATATTGACGAGCAGATGTTCCGCGATCGCGATCGCGTACAGCGCCGTCTGGTAAAAAGCAATCGACGTGGCACTGCCCGAACTCCACGTGAGCGCGACCGAAAAGGTGGGCACGAGCGCCCGCATAAAATCTACGATATTCTTTAGCACCTCACCGGCCACGGCGAAGGCGGAGAAAAATCCGGCAAATAAAACCGACGCCACGAGAAAATAAATGATCTGAAATCCCGTATCCCCCATCTGTTTTTCGTACAGGCTCGTCGAGAAATTGATAAATACGCCCGACAGGATGCCATATAATAGAAGCCGGATAAAAGTAGTCTTGTTGTGTTCCAACTGCTCCGAGAGATACTGCCTGACATATTCCCCGATCCCGGCAAGGGAAAGTTCCGCGTTTCCCTGAAGTACCTGATCCACATACTCCCGCACGGAAAAATCAATCTCATCCGCTTTCAGTTCCTGAAGGATTTCTTCCACTTCATCCAGCGGGATGCTGTCGTAGATCGTATCATAGACATCTTCTGTCCTCTGTTCCCCATTACTCGCTGCCACCAATATTTCCTTCTCTTCCAGAACAGCTTCCGCCTGAACATCAGCACGCGGCTGCAGGACAACACAAAAAAACAACAGCCATATCCATTTCCACCGGATCACCCGGTTTTTATGTATCCGTAGTCCCGTCATTCCCATCATTTCCCCCGATCCTCAATCCCCGTTTCTGCCCACAAACTTCCTTTTCCCAGCTAATACCGCCCCTGCCTGATGAAACGTCACGGGATCAATTCCCCGATCGTCTCCAAAAGCGACTGCAGCACCGGCAGACTGACAGCGATCATACTCATCCGCCCAAAAAAGTCCACCTGCCCGGCGATCGTATTCTGCCCGGCATCTTTACAAATAGACGCCGTAAATTCGGATAAGTACGCGATGCCGATCATTTTTAAGATGATCTTGATATACGTCTCACTGATCCCGATGTACTCCGTCAGTTCATGGAACATGTCCACAATATACTCAAATTTTGTAATACCAAAAAAGAATATGATCATTCCGCTCACGATCGTGATCCAAATGCTGATATCCTTCCTCATCGTCCCCACCACGATGGCAAGCGTCATGCCAGCGATGGCGATCAACGCGATCTTTACCATTGACCTCTCCCCTCTCTCCTGTGGATGCAGCGAACGCTAAAAATGCCGCGTCCTCCGCCCTGCTCCGCGATTGTACAATGTACTAGATAGCAAACAGCCGCTCGATCATCTCAAACAGCTCCGCGATATAGGGAATGACCCAGAACAGCACGAGGATCAATCCCGCCAGCCCTGTTAAAAACGCCTGTTCCTCCCGGCCCGACTGCCGCAGGATCTGATTGAGCATCGACACGAGAATGCCAACCAGCGCAATTTTGAAAATAATACTAACTTCCACAGCTAATCCTTTCCGGTGCTCACACGATGAGAATGACCATTAGTAACCCGCACATGATCCCGCACACATAATACAGCTTTAACTTCTCGTTTTTTTCTCTCCGCCTTTTTTCTATTAAAAACTCCCATTTACTTAGAAAATAATCAATCGCCTGTTCCTGCGCCTGCCGGTCCAGACACCCGAGCTGCCCTCCCATTTCCCGGAGCACTTCGACCGCTTCCCGCTCTAAACATTCCCCGCCCATTTCCTTCGAAACGGCATCCTCCCACACCTGCTTCAATTCCTTCCGGCTTCCCGCCTGCAGTTCTTTTGATACGCGGGAAAAAAAGCGCCGGCTGTTCCCCCGGATCTGATGCGCCGCCCCCTCTAACGTTTCCGCCATCGGCGTATTCATATACCGGATCTCACCCTGCACATACAGAAACGCCTTCTTGATCTCATACAGGTTCAGAAGCCTGCTGTTGTACAAGCATCCTTTATAAACGCCAAATGCCGTTGTTCCAAACACGAGCAGCACCGCTCCCAGTATTTTTGCTATCATTTCAGCCATCATATCAGCCATCATATAAGATCCGCCCCTTCCGATCCCGCACATCCTCTATGCTCCCCGGCCCTCCCGCATGTCCGAGAACGATGTACCGGCCAAACCGTTCCTGTTCCAGCAGTCTTCCCACCTCCGGTTTATTCCTGACCTCCTGATAATTTTCGCCGTGGATGGCCGCGATAATGCGGCAGCCGCAGTTCATCACATGTTCGAGTGCCTGTACATCCTTTTTTCCGCCAATCTCATCGACGACGATCACCTCCGGCGAAAGCGATCGGACCGCCATCATCATCCCTTCCGATTTCGGGCAGCCATCGAGCACATCGGTCCGGCAGCCCACATCGTTTTGTGGCACGCCGCGGTAGCATCCGGCAATCTCACTCCGCTCGTCCACTACCGTCACGGTCTTTCCCTCCGAACTCCCGGCATCCCCGGACAACATCCGCGCAATATCGCGCAGCAGCGTGGTCTTCCCGCAGCCGGGCGGCGAGATGATCATCGTATCCGGCAGCCGCCCTCCCTCATCGAGATACGGCATCACGTTCTTCCCGCAGCCAATGATCTCATGGGAAATGCGGACATTGACAAATGAAATATTCCTGATATTTTTTACGCACCCGCGCTCGACCACCACCTGCCCGGCCACCCCGACACGATGCCCGCCCGGAATGGTCATAAATCCCTGTGCGATCTCCTCCTCAAATGCATACAGGGAATAGCCGCTTATATAGGCGATCATTTCTTTCAGATCCGACCTGTCCACCTTTCCGGCGCCGAGTATCCGGCGTTTTCCACCGATCACTTCCACAGGCTGTCCCATCCGGAAGCGTATCTCCCGCAGCCTGTCCACGTCCACACGCCCGCCCGTAAAGCATGGCCTAAATTTAGCCGGCAGTATGTTTTCGATCTCCGTCCATTCCATCCCTCATCACTCCTTGTCTGCGTTTATTTGAATATATGCAGTGAGGAATGGAATCATGCAAAAAAAAAATAAACGGCTTCTATTCCGACGTCCAAAGTGGTATAATCATGTCAGTACATTTTGGTACAATCTTACCAGTAAGCGAGGGGTTCCGTATGCACTTTGTAAAAGCAAAAGGAATTTTATCTTCTAAAAACGGAATGAATCTATATCGCGGCTGCTCCCACGGCTGCATTTACTGCGACTCCAGAAGCCGCTGCTATCACATGGAACACGCTTTTGAAGATATCGAAATAAAAGAGAACGCGATCGAACTATTAGAGTACGCGCTTCTTCATAAAAGAAAGAAATGTATGATCGGAACAGGCTCCATGACCGATCCTTATATCCCTCTCGAAATGGAGATTGGAAACGTCAGGAAAGCTCTGCACCTCATCTATAAATATGGGTTTGGATTTACCATCATCACAAAATCAGACCGCATTTTGCGCGATCTGGACCTATTGCAGAAAATAAATGAAACGACAAAATGCGTCGTACAGATGACATTAACGACCTATGATGAAGATCTGTGCCGAAAGCTCGAACCGCATGTGAGTACGACAAAAGAGCGTTTCGAGGTATTGAAACAACTTCGTGACGCGGGCATACCTACTGTCGTTTGGCTGACGCCGATCCTGCCGTTTATCAACGATACAGAACAGAATGTCACTGGAATTTTAGATATGTGCATCGAAGCTAACGTTTATGGCATTATCTGCTATGGTATGGGACTTACGCTGCGGGAAGGGAACAGGGAATATTTTTATGAACAGTTAGACCGCCTGTTCCCAGATCGAAAAAAACAATATATGAGGTGCTACGGAAATCAATATATCATTGAGAGTCCGAACAACAACCGCCTGATGGAATTATTTGTCCAAACCTGCCGCCAGCACAGAATTATTCACGATAATGAGAAGATCTTCCAGTATCTGCATACCTTTGAAGAAAAATCCCACGCTGATCAAGTAAGTCTATTGGATGTTTTCCCCGATCTAAAATGAGCGCCTCCCTCCAAAATGACAGACAATGATCGTTCATTTGGAGGGGGACGCCCAGCTTCACTATTTCTTCACTTTAAACGTTACCTTTTTCATCAGGTATGGATCATCCTGGAAACAATGGTCAAAATAATACGATTCCAGAATCAATTTCTTTTTCTTATACTTCTTCAGGTTTAAGTTTTTCATCGTAAACACACCATTTTTATCTGCTTTTACACTTTTTATCAGCTTCTCACGAGAATGTCCGCTGCGGTAATAGAGCTCAACTCCCAGGTTTTTGCCAGCTTTCCCGACAATTTTTTTCGTCTTGCTCGTAATCTTCGTCATCTTTTTGGGAGAAGTTACTTTCAGTGTTTTCTTCAGTTTCTTCAGATTGTTTTTCTGCAGGTCCACCATCTGGCCGAACCACACTTTATCGTCGACTAACTGCTTCGGTAATTTTGTGGTCAATTCCGCTTTTGTCAGGTTGTTCCTCTGTAAATACGTATATCTACTGACTAATTTCGTAAGCTTTGTCAAATCCGGCAGAGTGCTTATATCAGAGTCTATTATACTAAAAGAAGTCAGTTCCGTCATCCCCTCGACCGGACTTATATCCGTTAGCGTAGAGGGAAGATCGAGAGCGGTCAATTGCGTGCAGTTACGGATCCCCTCAATACTCGTGAGGCTGAAGCAGTACCTCAAAGAAAGACTGGTTAGATTTTTTAAATGTTCTAACGGTTTCAGATCTGTGATCTTGCTTCTTCCGGTCGAAAAGTGGCGTAAATTTGTCAATTTTTCAATCCCCTGAAGAGAGACGACCTGATCCTCTTCTTTTCTGTCCCGGTCATCCTCCCAAAATGAAACTATGTCCTGTGACAGACGTTCTACCTTCTGCGCCTCCTCTTCTGTAAATGTGCTATCCGGTGCCTTATCCAACGCCTTCAAGATCATCTGATAAAGAGCCTTATCCGGAATTCCCGTCTCATCATTCCGTATCACATCGGAACCTGCCGCTTTCACAAATGAGCCTCCGAATGAAGGCAGGCTTCCGAGCAGCAGCGAAACTACCATCATAAGAACAACGACGTTTTTCATCATTCCTTTTACCTTGTTTCCCATATCCACCATCCCCTTTCTGTCTGCATGGGCAGTTCTAGATTATGGTTTCATTGTAACATGAAACTATTGCGATAGTCAACAAAAAAAAGACAGAACTTTTAGCGCTCTGCCTTTTTGAATGGATTTATTTTTTTAAAGTGCCAATTTGTATAGAGCCAGCTGATTAAGGCTCACGCCCTCTTTTTCCGCTTCTATTGCCAGTCTTTGATGTAAAGACTTAGGAAGTCTCACAACAAATTTTTCACTATATTTGTCTGCTGTTTCTGGAATCGGTATAGGAAGATTATTTTCTTGTTTTACCTCAAAATACCCCTCCATAGCTTCATTAAGGCTCTGATATAATCCCTCCAGTGTATCACTCGTACTTTAGCAACCATCAAGTTCCAAAATCCTGCCATAAAAATAGTGACCGCTTTCGTCGTCCATTTCCTGCACCAATCTTGTATATGGCAGTTTCATATAATCTTTAATTTCCACGCATTTCCTCTCCTTTCCACTTTTTTGTCATGCTCCCCAAAAATCACTCTCCTATCCGGTTCAACACATCCACCACGTAAACCTTTTTTAATGGAGTATCATTTGTCAAGTATAACCGTTTTATTTGGAAGATATGTCCAATTTCTTTAATAGTGTTTTGTTGATTTTTCCACTCGACTTTATTTTCTTCTCTTTTTGGTATTTTTTGATCGCGGATTTTGTCTTTGTCCCAAATGAACCGTCTGCTTTGCCGCATTTATA
>ERZ778518.1289-NODE-1289-length-18045-cov-3.860367_pt1 | contig 18045 bp, 16 predicted proteins | sample MGYA00510340_ERZ778518 | MGnify/ENA primary metagenome ERZ778518 (study PRJEB29527, sample SAMN07138967) | mouse gut metagenome | material: feces | host: mouse | place: China:Nanjing | collected 2016-01-25 ...
CCTAAGGTTCTAAAGCTCCTAAGGTTCTAAAGCTCCTAAGGTTCTAAAGCTCCTAAGGTTCTAAAGCTCCTAGGGTCCTAAAGTTCCTATGTCCTTCCACTTTATAACATCAAAAGCAGCGCGATATTCCTCACCCATCCGCTCTTCCAAAATCCATAACGGACGGTATACCATCGCCTGCGCCAGAATCCGGCGCTCCCCATGCGGGCAAACGCCCTCACCGCCGGCTGTCCTTCCAGTTCATTCTGGAACACGCGGTAAAACGCCTCTCCCTGGGCAAATGTCTGCTCCAGTGCCTCTTTTTGTCTTTTTAAATGGGAAATACGGTTCTTCACATAATCCGAAAAACTGCTTCCGCCAATCATATTACCACGATGCTGCCGATATTGCAAGGTCGTTTCCGCGAGATACGAAATTTCCCCGAACTGGCTGCAGATCAGCGCCAGCCACCAGTCATGCACGCGCACTTCCTCTGGCAGCGTATCCAAAAAGGGCCGCACCGCCGCGTTGACCATGACCGTGCATCCGATGCACTTATTTTCCATCAGTAGATGCGCCGGATCCGTCTTCGCCACGTCCAAATGACTGCTTTGATGAAAGGAACCGCATTGTCTTTTTGTATCACTGTCAAAATTAACCGCGTCCGTAAAGACGAGAAGCGGTGTGGTTTCTTTGTTTCTTTGTTTCTGCTCCAGCTGCTCCATCGCCCGCATCGTGCGGGCGATCTTATCGGCATCCCATATATCATCCTGGTCACACAGCATGATATACGGACTTTTGCTTCTTTTGATGCCCTCGATGAAATTTTTCACATACCCGAGGTTCTTTTCATTTTCATGAACGCCGATACATCCATATTTTGCTTCGTATTCCCGCGCGATCCGCACGGTGTCGTCCGTGGATCCGTCGTCGCATATCTCGATCCAAATATCATCCCGACCGCCTGCCAGCACCGAATCCAGCTGCTCCCGGATATATGATGCGCCGTTATAGGCAGCCAGTACGATATGGATGCGTGCTTGTCCTGTCTCCTTCATCGCTCCTCACCATGTTCCCAGTACCGTTTATTCATACTCATCTTTTTCACGATCCCATCCGGCAGCGTTTCATACCGCATGCCAAATTTATAGCCGAGCAGCTTACACGCGCTCTGCAGCACGAGATCGGGCAGCAAATACCATTTGCCTGCCTTCAAAAGATGCCTGGCCGTCTCTTTTACGAGACGCACCCCCTCGGATTCCGACTTCACACGCTCGAAAATATGCCGGTACTGCCGCTGGGACACCGCCATGTCAAAATTCCTCGTAAACTGCTGCCGGTACGTATATTTATGGGCATGTACCACCTCCGCATCCGCCGCATACGCGATCTTATACCCCGCATCGATGATGGATGCCGCGAAGATCATATCCTCATTGAAGATCGTGCGCGTCACAAACCCGCCCAGTTCCTCGTAAACACGCCGCCGGTACATCGCGCACACATTGGAACAAAAATATGTTTTAATGCCGAGCCGCTTTAGATCCGCCGCCTCTTTTACCGCAGACCGTGCCGGATAATTAAACGCCCTCGTAAACCGCTCGACCGCCCCCACCTCACCGCCGGGAAGCTGCCTCGCATAGACCGCGGCGATCTGCTCATCTTCCTCCATGTGCCGGACGAGGGTTTCGAGCAGGACATCATCCGTCGGTACGGCGTCCTGCGTCATAAACAGGATCAGGTCGGCCCGCGAAGCCAAAGCGCCGCGGTTTCTCGTTCCGCCGTGGTCAAATTCCTGTTTTTCTATGGGAATGATACGGCCGCGCTCCGCCTGTGCCAAAAGTCTCGCCACCCTCTCATCTTCTTTTGTTCCTTCCATCGTCTGTAAAAACCATACATGTTCCGGCTTTTTCGTCTGATGGTTCAGCCGTTCGATCAGCTGCCCGAGTTTATGATCCGGGCGGTAAACCGGGATGATCACATCAATCCTGTCACACATATCCGACAACGCCCTCCTTATTTTTCCAGCAGACGGTTCACGAGCTTCACGGCCTCCCTCGCGTCCCGCGAGTAGCCGTCTGCCCCGATCTCCCTGGCAAAATGTTCCGTCACGACAGCTCCGCCCACGATGATCTTCGCCGTGATCCCCTGTTCCTTCGCCATGTTTACGACATGACCCATCTCCGTCATCGTCGTCGTCATAAGTGCCGACAACCCGATCACAGCCGCCTGTTTTTCGCGTGCCGTATCGAGGATAAGTTCACTGTCCACATCTTTTCCCAGGTCGATCACGTCGTAGCCGTAATTTTTCAGCATGAGCGCCACCAGGTTCTTGCCGATGTCATGGATATCACCTTTCACGGTAGCCATCACGATCGTATCCAGCTTTTTACCGCCTCTTTCCTTCTGCAGCAGCGGTTCTAGATCATCGATCGCCGTCTCCATCGCCTCGGCGCTGGCAATGAGCTGCGGCAGGAAATACGTCCCCTTCTCAAACTGTTCCCCCACATAATTGATGGCGGGGATCAGATACGTGTCGATGATCGCTGCCGGCTGTTCCCCCTGCTCGAGCGCAAGTTTCACAAGTTCTTTCACCTTCTGGCTCTTTCCCTTGATCACGGCGGTAAAGAGTGGATGCCTGGCACCATCCGCCTGGCAGGGAACGTCCGTTTTCTCACCCCCGCCGCCTGTCTTTCCTGCGCCGCCGGCATGTTTTTGCCGTCCGGCCGACACCTCTGCCGGACAGACGCCGTTGATATAGGCAAGATCCGCCTCGTTCTTATTCAAAAGAAGGTCAGACGCCAGCGCCGCATTGACCAACAGCGTTTGGCTCGGGTTCGCAATCGCCATCGTCAACCCCTGCATGATCGCCATGGTGAGGAAGGCGCTGTTCACAAATGACCGCTCCGGCAGGCCAAAGGATATATTCGACAGTCCGCATATCGTCGCCACCCCGAGCTCCTCTTTGCAGTAACGAACCGTCTCGAGCACTTCCAGGGCGGCCGTTTTATTCGCCCCAATCGTCGTCACAAGGCCGTCCGCCACGATGTCGGTTTTGGAAAGTCCGTGGCGTTTTGCCTCCTCTGCGATCGTCCCGATGATCCGCTTTTTCTCCGCCAGGTTTTCCGGCAGGCCCTTTTCAGAGAGCGGCAGTAAAATAAACATCGCTCCATACTTTTTCGCCGCCGGGATCAGCCGTTCCATTTTTCCCGGCTCCAGCGAGATGGAATTGATCAGCGCGCGCCCGGGATAGATGCGGAGCGCGGCTTCCACCACATCGGCGGAGCTCGAATCGATGCAAAGCGGAACGTCTACCGCCAGTGTAAGTTCCTCTACCGCCCGCAGCATCATTTCTTTCTCGTCGATGCCGTCCATTCCCATATTGACATCTAACACCTTCGCGCCCTGTTCCACCTGTTCTTCCGCCAGCGCACGCACGAGGTCAAGCTTTCCCTCGCGAAGTTCCGCCTGCAGATCCTTCTTTCCGGTCGGGTTGATCCGCTCGCCCACGACAGAAAACGTTCCGTCCAGGTCGATCATCACGAAATCGCGCTCGTTCGTGAGCGCGCGTATCTCTTTCGTTTTCCGGCAGACGGGCCGTTTTTGGAAAATCGCTTCCCGAAGCTTACGGATATGCGCGGGTTTCGTGCCGCAGCAGCCGCCGGCTACCGTGACGCCCTGTTCGATCAGAGGCATCATCGCCTCGGCAAATTCCTCCGGTTCCATGCGGTATTCGGTTTTCCCATTGACCAGTTCCGGCAGGCCGGCGTTCGGCTTTACGGCAACCGGAATATGGGAGACAGTAAGCATCCGGCTGACAAGATCAGTCATCTTATCCGGCCCAGTGGAACAATTGACACCGATCACATCCGCGCCCATCGCCTCTAACACGATCGCCGCCGTCTCCGGCTTCGTCCCGTACAGCGTCCGGCCATCGTCCTGAAACGTCAGCGTCACGAGTACCGGCACCTCTTCCCCGCACGTCTCCCGTATGGCGATCAGGGCGCCGCGGCATTCCTGCAGGCTCATCATCGTCTCGACCGCGAACAGATCGACGCCCGCCTCATACAGATACCCCGCCTGTTGTTTGTAAACGTCGATCAGCTCCTCAAACGGGAGTGAACCGATCGGCTCAAGCTGCTCCCCGGTCATCGTCATGTCCCCGGCGATGTAGATCTTTCGCTCCGTCCGGCTCTCGCGGATCGCCCGTTTGGTCAGGCCGACCAGATCAAAAATAAGTTCCCTCTGCCTCTTCTCTAGTCCATACTCGGCAAGCTTGATGCGGCTGCACGTAAACGTCGGCGCGTACAGGACATCACTTCCGGCCCCGATGTATCCCTTCTGCAGTTTTACAAATACATCCGGGTGCTCTAAGATCCATGTTTCCGGGCAGTCACCGGCCTGCATGCCGTGTTCCTGGAGATTCGACCCCGTCCCGCCGTCGAGCAGGACAAAACCCTGTTTCAAGTATTCCCTAAAATTCATTTACGCCTCCCTTTGCGTATACATCCTCATACAGCTTTCGGATCAGTTCCTCGATCGCGGAAACGGCCTCATCCAATTTCACGTTCTGGCTGACCGATTTATCTCTCGTCACGATTTCTACACAGCCCTCTTTCATATTTCTCGGACTGACGACGACACGCACCGGTACGCCGAGCAGATCGGCATCCGAGAACATCGCTCCCGCACGCACGCTGCGGTCGTCGTAAATAACCTCGATCCGCTTCTTTTCTAATTCCTCATACAGCTGATCGGCAAACGCGTGGCACTCCTCGTCATCGGCGCGCACACAGCACAGATGTACTTCCCACGGCGCGATCGTGATCGGCCAGACCGGGCCGTATTCATCGTGTGACATCTCGCATACCGAAGCCGCCAGACGGCCGACCCCGATGCCATAACACCCCATGACCGGATTCTGCTTTTTGCCGTCTTTGTCTAAATATTCCATATTCATCGGTTTTGTATACTTTGTACCGAGCTGGAAGATATTACCGATTTCAATCCCCCGCTCCACGCGCAGCGCTTTCTTTCCACAGCACGGGCAGATCCCGCCCTCTACTGCTTTCGCGTAATCACCATATTCCACATCTTTCATATCCCGCTGCATATCCAGGCCGACGTAGTGCTTGCCGTCGATATTGCCGCCGCAGCACAGATTGGCGATCCCTTTCAGGGAATTATCATAGAGTACCGTATAGTCGCCTTCTAGTTTGTAAGGCCCGATCGAACCCGCCTGAAGTCCACACTCCTCCGTAATGACAGCCGCATGTATTTTACAGCCGACCGCGTTTTTCACCTTCGTCTCATTTGCCTCGAGATCGCCGCGCAGGAACAATACGATATAGCCGTCGTCGTCATTTCTCTGATATACGACCGCCTTGCACGAATTTTCCACCGGAAGATGCAGATAATCGCACACATCCTCGATCGTATGCTTCTCCGGCGTATCGACGAGTTCCAAAGGCGCCTGTGGAAGCGTCTGGTCCTGTTCCACGATACTCTCGGCCGCCTCCATGTTCGCACGGAAATCGCAGCTGCCGCACAGCACGACGGAATCCTCTCCCACCGGCGTCAAAAGCATATATTCATGGGAAATGTTGCCGCCCATCATGCCGGAATCCGATAGCACGACGACGACTTCCGGCAGGCCTGCCCTCGCGAAAATACGCTCATAGGCGTGATAACATTTATCATAATAATCTTCTAGATCCTCCTGCGACGTGTGGAACGAATACGCGTCTTTCATCGTAAACTCCCTCACGCGGATGAGTCCGGCGCGCGGACGCGCCTCATCGCGGAATTTCGTCTGGATCTGATAGATCATAAAAGGATATTTCGTATAGCTGTTTCCATATTCCCGCACGAGATGGACCGCCGCCTCCTCGTGGGTCATGCCGAGCACCATCTTTGACTGGTTCCGGTCCTTGAATCGCACGAGTTCATTTCCGACACTCTGGAAACGCCCCGACTGTTCCCACAAACTCGCCGGCAGCGCCACCGGGAATAAGACCTCCTGTCCGCCGATGGCATCCATTTCTTCCCGTATGATTTTTTCAATCTTCGCCGTTACCCTGCGCAGCGGCGGAAACTGTGAGTAGATCCCATTTGCCATATGTTTCATATAACCGCCGCGGATCATGAGCGCATGGCTGTCAATGACACAGTCGGATGGTTTTTCTTTAAATCTGTCTCCTGCTAATTTGTCTAATTTCATCTCTTTTTCCTCCATTCTTCTTCGCTCGCGCGATGGGTAATCATTGCAATTATAGCACCTTTATCTTCGTCCTGTAAAGCCTTATAAAGAAAAAGGCGCTCAGGGACAGTGAAAATGTCTCCGCGATCGGAAAGGACCACCAGACAGCTCCGAGCCCGACAAATTTCATGAGCAGAAACGCAGCTGGTAATATGACGACGAGCTGTCGCAACACCGACACCATAAGGCTTAAAAGCCCTTCCCCGAATGCCTGGTACGTAGACATGAGTACGATGGACGCCCCGGCCAGTATAAAATGCGTTCCGATGATGCGCAGCGCCGGCACGCCGATCTCCAGCATATTCGGAGACGCGTCAAACAGCAGCAGAAGCTTGTCGGGGATCGTCAAAAAGACGCAGAGGCCGAGGAGCATGATACTGACCGCAATGATCAGGCTGAACCGCACCGACTCGATGATCCTCTCCTTCTTTCGGGCTCCATAATTATACGAAATAATGGGGATCAGTCCATTGTTGAGACCGAACACCGGCATAAAAATAAAACTGTTCAGTTTAAAATAGATACCGAACACGGCGACTGCCGTCGTCGAGACCGGGGACAGGATCTGGTTCATCCCGTACGTCATGACAGAACCGATCGCCTGCATGATCACGGACGGCACGCCAACCCAGTAGATCTTGCGTATCGTCTCCGCGTGAGGGCGCATGTTCCGCAGCGAAAGACTGATCTCCGTATTCTTCTTCACATTGAACCAAAGTGCTAAAAACATGGCCACGACTTGTCCGATGACCGTAGCGATCGCTGCCCCCCGGATACCGAGTTCGGGAAAACCAAAATAGCCAAAAATCAGAATCGGGTCGAGGATGATATTCAGGATCGCCCCCGTTCCCTGCGTGATCATCGTATAAAACGTTTTTCCGGTCGCCTGCAAAAGCCTCTCAAGCATCATCTCAAGCATAAATCCGATCGATCCGACCATACACACTTTCAGGTATCCGGTTCCAAACTCCACGATGGCACCGGCATTTGCCTTTGACGGATCGACCTGGGACTGGAAAAACAAGTCGGTGCCAAAAATGCCAAAAATACAAAAGACCACATAGCTTGCCACCATGAGAAATACACCGGCATTCGCCGCCCGGTCCGCCACCTCGAACTTTTTCTCGCCGAGGCTTTTTGAGAGCAGCGCATTGACGCCGACTCCTGTACCGACCGCCACGGCCACCATGAGTGTCTGGAGCGGGAATGCCAAAGAGACCGCCGTCAGCGCGTCCTCCCCGATCCTTGACACAAACATACTATCGACTATGTTATACAACGCCTGTACGAGCATTGACGCCATCATCGGCAGGGACATACTGATGATCAGCTTTTTGACCGGCATGACGCCCATCTTATTTTCTTCCCGCTCCCCTGTCTTTTTTTCCATCTTTTCCTGTTCCATTTTCATTCTCCATTTCTCTCTTGCATACGCAGCCACGACATATTCCAGCTCTTTCTTAAAAGTTCCGGTTCCTGCTCCAAGTGGGCAAAATCATTGAACCGCTCCAAATAAAACCGTCCGGCCGTCTCGTCATAACAGATCTGGGTAATACTCGTATTTTCCAGATCAATGGCAAACTTTAACTTATGTTTCAGATCCGTCTGCAGCAGATGGGCGCACAGCGCGCGGATCACACCGCCGTGCGTCACGACCACCACCCGCTGCTCTGGAGCCCGGCAGATCTGTTCGATCCGCGGCATGACTCTCGCCACGACATCGGCGCCGTTCTCGCCGCCGGGATAGCCCAGATCGCTCGTCTGGTCTGCCCGCTCTTTTTGAAAATCCGCGTATTCCATTCGGATTTCGGTATCTTCCTTCCCGGTCAGCATCCCGAAATCGATCTCGTGGAACTCTTCGATCACGACCGGGGGTTGTCCGATTTTTTCTCCGATGATCTCCGCGGTTTCCACCGCCCGCTTTAGTCCGCTCGCATATAGTTTTTCCACTCCATACCGGCACAGCCGTTGCGCCGCCAGCGCCGCCTGCCGCCGCCCGGTGTCATCCAGGCTGACGTCTACATTACAGCGCGTCGAACACTGCTTGCCATGCCGGATTAAAAAAATCTCTTTCATGGCTTTATCCCTCCTACTGTTCTATGGATTTATGATCCAAAAGCTTTGTACATTATATACCGAATGGCTGTTTTTGGCAAGAAAAACTGTAACATGCCATCATCAAACTTTCGTTTCCCCTCCTACATAGTGCATCTTTTGCAGCACGCCCCTCTTAAATTTGCGCCCGACCGCTATGGTTCCCAGATAATCTTTCAGCAGGATGCAGTTCTCTGTCCTGTCTATCCTTTCTATATAAATACGGTTCACGAGATACGACTTGTGGCACTGAAACAAATAATCCCCGCCGAGAATACGCAGGATCTCATTTAACGGTGTGTAAGGGATATAGAGGATACCCTTGACCGTATAGAGAAATATCGTGCGGCTGTTGTGTTCCACATAGATGATATCCTCCATGTTCACATGGTTCATCCGTCCCTCGACGCACACAAATACATCCAGCGCTTCCCTAACAATACTTTTCGTCACCGTTTCTGCCCTCCTCCCGCACATCGCCATAAATCTTCTCGCAGGAATCCAAAAGCCGGTGCAGCAGAAAAAATACCTCCTCCGGGTTTCCACATACGAGATCCCGCGCCAGATCCTCCTCCCTCGCCCTTCCCGTGATCAGATAGTTCAGGTCGATCCCGTACTTTCCGTGCAGCAGGATCAAAAGCGACAGGTTGATGGCGTGCTCCCCGCGCTCCAGCTTCCGGTAATGCCCGACGGTCAGGTCGAGGCTCTCCGCCATATCCTTTACTTTTATGCCAAGCATGAGCCGCACCCTTCTCAGCCGCCTGCCTATTTTTCCGTTTACCAGTTCCGTCATAGTACTTTTCCTCCTCTGTTTGCATTACTACTATTTTACATGAATCCAGACGAAAAAAGTAGTTCATATTTCGTACATTTTAAGGTTAGCTTCCATTTATCAACGCTGTTTCGCGCACTATGCCGTGCAAAATTTTATTTGGAAGAATACTGCAGTTATCTTTTATACGAGGAAAAAAACCATTGTAGTTTCTTGTGGGCAAACAGGCCATTGATTACACTTAAATGAGACTTACATTTCATGACTTACAAAAGGAGGCTTCATGCCGTGAACACCCACGATTTCAGATTGATCGGACTTCAGATCCGCCACTTCCGCGAAGCAAAAAAAATCAGCCAGGAACAGCTGGCCAATCAGGCCGGACTCGCAACTGGAACTATAGGTAAAATCGAGCGCGGACTAAACAATCCTAAAGCGGATACCCTGCTGCGCATCGCAGAGGAGCTCGAAATCCCATGCCAATTACTCTTTGAAAAAAATGACAGGAGAAGAACTTACTTCTCTCCCCAGATCCACCGGCTTGTCCAGTACGCCAAATGCCTGAGCGACGACGAAGTAAACGCCTTATGTGTCATAGCAAGAACGCTTGACGGCACGCACCAGGGAGGCAGTTGGAACGATTCCCATCGGCGGTTCTAAAATCCATTTACTTCTCCTTTCAAAACATCCGCGATCACTTTTGCCAGTGGGGCCGCTGCGTTTTTTGCCTCCTCCACCGTATTATTCTCATTTCCTAATTCTACCAATAGTGCACGTTCTGCCATATGCAGATTATAACGGTATCCTTTCAAATAGATCGGTTTGGTGAATCCCTCATATGTCTCCATCGCGTGACATTTCAGCTGCAAACTAAAAGACAGGTTCGCCTCGAGATTCGGATTATGTAAATAGTCGATCGGCCCGGACTTTGATCGGCTCATGCCGTTAAAGAACATCACGATCGCCGTACGCCTCCCATCGATCATCGTATACGTCTGCTTATTTTTCCCCACCGAGTCCCGGTGCAGATCGATCGTCACCTGGATATCTGGATTTCCCGCCATCGCCCGCCCGATGCCTTCCAGCGATTCGTTATATGCTTTGCTCCGGTCGATCGTCCCGTTGATCTGGTCATATTTCGTCTTGTCGTGATAGACGCCGTACCCGTTCTTTTCCAGTTCTTTTGCAAGCTCCGTTCCGACTCCCACGATCGAATCGGATTCCTTCCCCTTCTGGCTGTCCGCGAATGCCTCCGAAGCCCCGTGCGTATGATAGATCAAAATCTGCTTCTTGCCAGGCTTCTGCTTCAATGTCATATTCCTCTTTAGCATCTCTTCCACCGGAAACAGATTTTTCTTCACTGAAGTTGTGGAATCAATAATATAGAAATGGTTCCACAGATAATTGACATCTTTAGTCTCCCGGAGCTTATTGACATAGGCCGCCGTGCCGGATCCGCCCATCGCCTGCACCTGGGCGAGGTTTTCTCCCGCGACCGCCGACGCGTCCCCGGAACTGTACAGCTGTGCCTCATTCTCCGCCTCGGCAAGCTGCTCCCCGGTTCCCTGTGTCCCACTCTGATTCTCGCGGTAGATCAGGCTTTTCTTCGCCAGTTTCTCCGACCGGGCCGTCGAAAAGAAGAACTGGTTTCCCATCGCCAGCCGTAAAAACACAGGCCCCTGCTCCATTTTGGAAGCGAGCAGCCCGCTTTCATACAGAGAGATTCCTATTTGTTCCAAAACGGTATTTTTATAACCGCTATCCATGCACTCCAGATAAAAGAGTAACGCGATTGCCCCGATCGACAACATTATTTTTGAAAACCCTTTTTTCACCGTCTTCCCCCCATGTTCTCCTGATCATCCGCGCCCTGACCGCACGGATCCCTATTATCATGTATAGCGCCTTTCTTTTTATTTATGACATGATTGCTTTTTTCTGCAGGCAGTGGTTCAGTATTTTAGCCAGATCCTTTGCGATAATAGCGACGGACTCATCAATATTTTTCGGCGTGACATACAGGTTATCCATCTCATCCTGAAACACTTCCCGTATGAACGCGTCAATCTCGTCTTCGTTGTACCCCTGCTTTGTGAGCACTTTCTCCAGGTGGTCGCTGATGATCGTTTTGGCATCCACGACGGTCGGCACACCGATGGCGATCACCGGAATACCCAGGCTCTCCCTCGACAGCGCGCGCCTGTGGTTGCCGATCCCGGATCCGGGACTGATGCCGGTGTCGGTGAGCTGTACCGTCGTGCACAGCCTCGACATGCTCCTGGCAGCAAGCGCGTCGACGACGATCACGACGTCCGGCGACGTCTTCTCGATGATCCCTTCTAAGATCTCCACGGCCTCCATTCCGGTCTGCGCCATGACGCCCGGCGCGATGGCGCTCACGGTCCCGTATTCATTTTCTTCCATGAACAGTTCCCCAAATTCCCGTTTGAAATGGCGCGTCACAAAAATACACTCGACCATCCGCGGGCCGAGGGAATCGCTCGTCACATGCTGGTTCCCGAGTCCGGCGATCAGGACCGATTTCTGGCGCAGTCCCTCCACCATTTTTTCCAGCTCCCTCGCGATACAAAGTAGCAGGCTCTCTTTCTCCGCGTCGTCTTTCGGCATATCGTCCGACTCGATCGTCACATAGCGTCCCCTCGGTTTTTTCATCGCCCGGCTCCCACGCTCATCCTTGATGTGAACGGTCGTAATGTGTGCCCCCGCTTCCCTGTCAAAGTGTTTTTCCAGCACGACGCCTTTGATCTCTACATTGTTTCTCGGAAAACTCTCCCGGATCTCCAGCGCAAGATCTGTAATTTTCTCAGCCATAGTCTCTCCAGCCTCCCAAACAAACGATTTCAGATAATAACTAGATTTACCCAATTTTTTTATTTTATGTATTGACACCTCCTTCGTTTTGTACTATTATATTTTAAGTATGTTTGTGTTAATGTCCGTGTCCGTTTAACCAGACATCGTATCTTACAATAATTTTGAGATGGAGGTGTTACAATTGGCAAATATTAAGTCTGCAAAGAAAAGAATCCTTGTTTCACAGAAAAGAGCTGACAGAAACAAAGCAATCCGTTCCACAGTAAAAACGGCGATCAAAAAAGTAGACGCTGCTGTTGCGGCAAATGATAAAGTTGCTGCGAAAGAAGCATTGACACAGGCAGTATCCACGATCGACAAGGCTGCCCGGAAGGGAATTTATCATAAAAACAATGCGGCCAGAAAAATATCCCGTCTGACCGTTGCCGTAAATAAACTTGCTTAAGTTTCATACGAGTAAACCGTATCGATCATCCGTCATAGTCTATACGGTTTCGAACGAAAGGCGTGCGCTTTTTGCGCGCCCTTTTTTATTGCAGAACGGTTTACAAAAACCCAAAAAAATGGTACAATTTAACGTAGTTACATAATTGCGCGGACAACGGCGCAGAAAAGAGGGAACGTATGAAAAATACCGATTATCTTTCATGGGATCAGTATTTTATGGGAATTGCCCTTCTGTCAGCCGAGCGGAGCAAGGATCCACACACCCGTGTGGGGGCCTGTATCGTCGACGCTGACAATAAAATACTGTCTGTCGGATATAACGGAATGCCCTGCGGATGCTGTGATGACGAATATCCGTGGAACAATAGCGGCGAACCACTCGACACAAAATATTTGTACGTATGTCACGCGGAGCTGAACGCCCTGCTCAATTACTCTGGATTTAAATTAAAAGGGGCCAGGATCTACACCACGCTCTTCCCCTGCAATGAGTGCACGAAAGCGCTGATCCAGTCCGGTATCCGGGAAGTGATCTACCTCGAAGACAAATATTCAGAAACAGCAAGTGTCATATCCGCCAAACGGATGATGGGATCTGCCGGTATAGTTACCCGCAAATACGAAGGATCCGGTAAAGAATTACATTTACTCATCTAACCTTATACCAAGCGGCATCTTCCCCGCACAGGTGATGGCCGAAGCAGATTTGTGTCTGTGCGCACCGGACACAAAGAACACATTGTTCTAAGAACAAATTGTTCTTAGAACAAACATGTTCTTTTTGAGAGCAATGTGCGCAGAAATGAGGCGTACGATGAAAAAAGATGAAAAGAAACCAAAAAAAGAATTCAAATGGTTGGAAAAACTGCGTCAGAAGCCACGGACTAAAAACAAAAAAGAATCTGACGCTGCGCAGGAACCCACACCGGCCGCTCCCAAAAAAAGCCGGACACCCGCTTTTAAAGGAAAGCTTAAAAAAATCCGGCCCAAGCGGATCAAGCCCGCGGTCATATCTGGCAGATTATCCAGTACCGGAAAACGCGTGACCAAGATGGCAAAGACCATCTCCACATTCATACCGCGCAGAGAGGAAAAAGAAGAACCTCTGTTGGACGGAAATGTGAAGATCCTTCCGCAGTTTTGTATTCAGACGAAACTGATCGGATGTTTCATCATTCCCGTCATAATGATCATTTTACTTGGCATCGTCTCCTTCACCCGCTCTTCCCATGCGCTGAACGAGAGTTACGAATCTGCCATCACGCAGACGATGAATATGGCGAAAGAATACTTTTCTTTTGTATTTTCTAATATTGAATCGGACATGAACGTGTATCTTTTGGACACGCAGCTGGGCGACTATTACTCGGGTGAATTCAGTACAAACGAAACCCAGCTGGAAACAGCCAATACGCTAAAGAAAAAGTATGAAAAGGCACAGGCAGACGTGGACCGGCAGAGAGAGGGGTCTCTTGGGTTTTACAAAGCTTATAAGGAAATGTCTGACGCCTATCGGGAGTACGAACAGGCCAAACAGATCATAGATGAGGCGGGCGATAACGAGCAGGATGCCTACGCCACATTAAACACTTCCGTCAGCAATAAAGTGGCTGCCAACCAGTTTATCGGAAATATTTTTATTTTCAAAGAGAACCAGAACATCATCAGTTCGCAGCCGAGACTTCGCGCCACGGCAGTGACAACGGAAGATTATACAAAGATCGACGCAGGTACGACCGGGTTATACAGCACGTTTCTTGAAACCGAACTCGGAAAAAAGGTAACCGGGAATACGACCAGCTATCACTGGAGCGGAACTGTCCCGGAGCTCGACAACATCCTATCCGTCAGCAGCAGTGACTATCTGCTCCGCGTGGCGCACGACCTCTCATCCACAAGCGACGCCGTGATCATCGTTGACATCCGCAAAGATGCCATCATGAACATTTTGAGGGACTTAAACCTCGGAGAAGGCAGCTACGTCGGACTGATCACGGGGAACGGGGAAGAATTTACGATCGAAGGACGGACGCTTGTCACTGATACCGAAGATGGCACCGACTCCGACAATGCCTCCGACGCCGTGTCCGAACCGGTCTATACCAGTCAGGAATTCTATCAGGACGCCTTGAATTCCGAGCAGGAAAGCGGTTCAAGCTATGTGCGGTATGACGGAAGTTCCTATCTGTTTACCTATCAAAAGCTCGGCACGACCGGCATTATGCTTTGCAGTCTCGTCCCGTCTTCCCTGATCGTGGCTTCGGCAAACAGCATACGGGTCATCACGATCATACTCGTGCTCGTTTCCTGTCTCATCGCCATTATCGTCGGAACATTGATTTCGAAAGGCTTTAGCAAGTCGATCAACGCGACCATCTACGAGCTTGACAAAGTTTCGCACGGGGATCTCACCGTCGAATTCCGGACAAAACGCCGGGATGAATTCGCGCTTTTGTATGGGAGCTGTAATGACATGCTCGCCAATATACGCGGCCTGATCATGGAAGTCGAATCGGTATACGAAGCTCTTACCGTCTCCCTGAGCCAAGTGGACTCCTCTTCCACTACGTTCTCGCAGACGACGAAAGATATCCAGACTTCGATACACGAGGTGGAAACCGGCGTCGGGGATCAGACCGAGAGCGCGACTGCCTGCCTGACCGAGATGGACAGTTTGTTTGGCAAGATCAATAATGTCAATGAAAACGCAAATGAGATCGGAAGCATCGCCGCCTCCACGCAGGATGCGATCGCCTCCGGTATTACGACGATGGACAATCTAAATGAAAAGACAAAATCGACAACCGAGATCACGGAGAACATCATCCTCACGATCAACCAGCTCTCCGCTCATTCCCGTAACATCGGCCTGATCCTGAGCAGCATCAATGACATTGCGCAGGAAACGAACCTGCTCTCTCTGAACGCGTCCATAGAGGCCGCAAGAGCTGGTTCTGCCGGAAAAGGGTTCTCTGTCGTGGCAAACCAGATCCGTAAACTGGCCGACCAGTGCCTGACGTCTGCCGGTGAAATCTCTGACATAGTAAACGAGATCACCGTCGCCACAAAGAAAGCGGTAAAAACAGCGGAGTCCGCGGAGGAGATCGTGGAAGAACAGGTAGAAGCCGTGGCCGACACCGCACAATCGTTCCAGGATCTGAAACTGCGCATCGAAAAGCTTTCCGAAAATCTGGAAAGCATCCAGAGCAGTTCCAAAGATATGGAAATTTCCGGCTCTTCTACGTTGAAAGCGATGGAAAACATTTCGGCAATCCTCGAAGAGACGCTGGCATCCGTTACATCGGTTGCCACCGGCACTGACAAACAGTCCGAGGCACTTACCTCGCTAAACGACGCTTCTTCCCAGCTGGTCGAGCGCGCGGACCATCTCGGCAGCGCCATTTCAAAATTTAAAACAAAACCAAAAAAAGCAAAGGCGAATAACGCCTGATGCGACGGTCGTATATTATGTAAGTTTTGCGGCCACATCAGCCAAAAATTGCTGCCACGCATCTTCATGGTCTACAAAGTATTTCGGACAGATCTTTTCCGTCACATCATAGTGGCGGATGACATTCTTTTCCGTGAGCTGATATTTTTTACACAAATAAGCCGTGAGCTGCACGAGCGATAGGTAAGTAGCATCGGTAAATTTACCGCTCTTTCGCTTGTGGCAGCATTCTATGGATATCGTATCGACATTTCTGTCATTGGACGCATAAGCGATCTCATTTAGCGGGATACACTGCACGATCTCTCCCTCGATCCCGATGACGAAATGGCTGCTCGCATAGGTTTTCGATTCCTTCTTTTTATTGATCTTTGGCAGATTATTAAAATAATTCCGGTTCGCCTCTGCTCCAGTGCCTGGATTTGCCGTATAGTGAATGACGACCCCGTGCACCTCTCCGAGTGCCGTACCCGGTCTGGAAAACTCATTTGGTTCCAGAAAATTGTCCTGTATCCCGGCAGGCATGAGCGCCTGCGCCTCCTCTATTGCCCTCTGTTCCTGTCTTTTCTCGCTGATACTTCGGAACATAATACTTAGTATGATAAGAAGAAGGACTGCGATACTGACGATCACAGTATACAGTCCTTTCCTTTTCCTGCTGACAATTCGTTTGCTTCTATTCCACACTGTAATTCGGAGCCTCTTTCGTTATATGAATATCATGCGGATGGCTTTCTTTGAGCGCTGCCGCAGAAATCTTTACAAATTTTCCGTTTTCTTTTAGCGATTCGATGTCTTTCGCGCCGCAGTAACCCATACCAGAACGGATCCCGCCGATCAGCTGGAATACCGTATCTTCTACTGTACCTTTGTAAGCCACGCGTCCTTCCACGCCTTCCGGTACGAGTTTTTTGGCATCCTGCTGGAAATAACGGTCTTTGCTTCCGTTCTCCATCGCCGCGATCGATCCCATACCACGGTATACTTTATATTTTCTTCCCTGGAACAGTTCAAATGTTCCCGGGCTCTCATCACATCCAGCAAAGATACTTCCCATCATGCAGACATTGGCTCCGGCCGCGATCGCTTTCGTCATATCCCCGGAATACTTGATCCCGCCGTCTGCGATGATCGGAATGCCATATTCCTTCGCCACCTCGTAACAATCCATGATCGCCGTCACCTGAGGCACTCCAATACCTGCAACTACGCGTGTCGTACATATAGATCCCGGCCCGATTCCGACTTTCACCGCATTGACGCCGGCCTCGATAAGAGCCTTTGTGGCCTCTCCGGTCGCCACATTTCCCGCGATGATATCGAGATCCGGATACGCTTCCCTCACTATTTTCACCGCCTTCAGGACATTTGCAGAATGTCCGTGCGCCGTATCGATGACGATCACATCCACTTTTGCTTTTGCCAGCGCATCAACCCGCTCCAGTATATTTGCCGTGACTCCGACGCCCGCGCCGCACAAAAGGCGTCCCTGTGAATCTTTCGCCGAGTGAGGATACTTGATCTGCTTCTCGATGTCTTTGATCGTGATCAGGCCGCTCAGATTTCCATCCTTATCCACGATGGGGAGCTTTTCCTTTCTCGCGTCCGCAAGGATCTTCTTTGCCTCCTCAAGCGTAATACCTTCCAGCGCCGTTACAAGTCCCTCAGATGTCATACTCTCCTTGATCTTCTTTGAAAAATCCGTCTCAAATTTCAGATCGCGGTTCGTAATGATTCCGACCAGCTTTTTCCCCTCTGTGATCGGGACACCAGAAATACGGAATTTTGCCATCAGATTGTTGGCATCTGCAAGTGAATGTTCAGGAGAAAGATAAAAAGGATCTGTAATAACACCATTTTCCGATCGCTTTACCTTGTCCACCTCATCTGCCTGCTGCTCAATTGTCATATTTTTATGTATGATGCCGATACCTCCCTGGCGTGCCATCGCGATCGCCATGCGGTATTCCGTAACCGTATCCATGCCCGCGCTCATCATCGGAATATTCAACTTGATATTCTTCGTCAGATGAGTTTCCAGGCAAACCTGGTTCGGTATGACTTCCGAGTATCCTGGTACCAATAAAACGTCGTCAAATGTAATACCATCACCAATAATCTTTCCCATCTCTCTCGTCCTCTCTTTAAATTCTTTATTTTTCAGGAAAATCTTTTAGGGACTATTGCCCCTGCTGAAATTATATTTTT
>ERZ778518.1301-NODE-1301-length-17937-cov-6.524774_pt1 | contig 17937 bp, 2 predicted proteins | sample MGYA00510340_ERZ778518 | MGnify/ENA primary metagenome ERZ778518 (study PRJEB29527, sample SAMN07138967) | mouse gut metagenome | material: feces | host: mouse | place: China:Nanjing | collected 2016-01-25 ...
GCACGCGTCTCGTCTCTGCTGACATGCGCGGGCTCACCATCACCGATGCCACCACAGATACCTCCCATATGTTCTCTGGGTGCACCTCATTGCCCTTCGTCACCAACCAGAACCAGGTGACAGACTATGAGGCCAAGCTCGATATGCCAGAGGGTGTCTTCCTGCCTGCAACCTTGAACCCCACGAGTGCAGCCTCCATGTTCGAGGGGTGCACCGGCCTTGCGGACGGCAATGCCTCGGGAGCCACAGAGGGCCGATCAGGATCGGCCCCTACGGCTGTCATATTGAAGGGCTTTGCCACCCGTACGGCAGCTAACGACCTCTCCTCCCTGTTCAAGGGTGCCCTCTCAGAAGGTGCCACCGTCATCATGGAGAACGTGGGAGCATCCTCTACCGCCTCTGGCAACCTCTCTTCGATGTTCGAAGGGGCTCGCATGCCCGAGCTCTCGCTCACAAGCGTCGGAGGGGCAGCAACCGCAGACAGGATGCTCGCAGCCTGCCCGAACCTCACAAGGGCAACGCTTACAAGCGTCTGTGCCACAGGTGGGTTCGCATCCCTGTTCGAAGGGTGCGCGAAGCTTGAAGAGGTGACCCTCACCTCCTCGGGCAATGGAGACCGTGCCAACCTCACCCGCATGTTCGCGAACACCCCGGCCCTTACCTCTGTCACCCTCAACAACACCGCCAACGGAAACGGCACGCCCCGCACATCCGGTGCCGCAGGCTCCACCACGCCAGGCACCCCCACCATGACAGACCTCTTCCAGGGCTCTGCGGGAAGCGTGGAGGTCACCTTGCGTGACACAGGGCGCGTGGCCGACTTCACAGGAGCGCTCACAGGCTCCCATGTGCGCACGCTCGTGCTCGAAGGCGTGGCATCCGGTGAGGGGGCGACCCTTGCCGAGGCGGCAACGGGCTGCACGACCCTTGAGTCTGCGAGCTTGACCCATGTGGCAGAAGGTGCAGGCGTCTCCCTTGAGCGCATGTTCGCTGGCTGCACCTCCCTTGCCTCCTTAGCGCTAGAAGATGTCGCCACAGGCACCGGAGACAGCTCGCGCTATTCGGTCCTCAAAGACCTCGCGAGCGGATGCTCTTCCCTGGCAAGCGTCGAGATGACGCGTGTTGCCACCGGAGGATATGCGGATATGACGGGTGCCTTCGCAGATCTCGCCTCCCTTGCCACCTTGCATATGGAAGATGTCGGCACAGGAGAGGCTAGCCAGATGTCTTCTCTTGCACGCGGGTGCACCTCCCTTGAGGATGTCACGCTCGAGCGTGTGGGCACAGGACGCGCCTCTGACCTCACCGAGATGCTTGACGGGGCGACATCCCTTGCCACCCTCACCACCTTCACCGATGTGGGCACAGGCGAGGGCGCGAACATGACGCGGGCGTTCGCGAACAACGCGAACCTCTCTGAGGTGCGGGGAGTGCGCATCGGATCCGGTGCGGGTGCGAACCTCGCCGGGATGCTCGCAGGGTGTGCGGTGTTCGGCTCAGATGCACCGGTCGTCACCTATGAGCTCACCGACACGGGAACAGGTGAGGGAGCCTCTCTCACCGACCTTCTGGCAGGTTCGTTCACCGGAAGCGTGGGCGAGGGTTCTGCCTTCGCCTTGAAGCGCGCAGAGGGCACCCCTCGTGCCACCTTCGCCGACATGACAGGCGCCTTCGACGGAGGAGTGGGGAGTGCATCCTCCATGCCCTCCTATGACCTCTCGGGCCTATCCGACGCCCCCGCATCCGGGAACCCCTCCTTCGCCTATGCCTTCCGCAACTTGAGCGCTGTGAAGTGGGTCACTCAAGCGAGTGCTGATGGCACCTCCCCTGAGAAGGTCCCGGGCCTTCCGGTCTCGGAGATCGCAAGCGTCGCTTCCGGAGACATCGCCCTTGAGGCGGACGCAGGCCTCATCCTGCCGCGCGAGTGGAACATCTCATCCACGCTCGACCTTCGCGGCATGTTCTTCGGCTGCACCGCACTCGAGGTAGCCTACCTCCCCGGCCTCATCCAGCGCTCACGCCCCGTGGCAGACTCCCTTTTCGAGGGCTGCACCTCCCTTTGGCATGCGGCCTTGGTCACACCCTTGTCCTCGACTGCCTCTCCCTCCTCTGTCACCTCCATGAAGCGGATGTTCGCCGATTGTCCGAACCTCACCGAAGTGGACCTCAGAGGGGTCGGCACGGCGTATGTGGACCTTGCAGGAGATGTGGATACGGGAGCCGGTGGCATGACAGATATGTTCAGAGGCTCTGAGAAGCTCATCTCCGCCACCGGAGAGCAGGCAGATCAGAACCTCTCCTCCCGCATCGTCATCGGCGAGGCCACATCGGTGATCGCCAACGGCTTCTTCGGAGAGAACTCAGGGCGCACAGTAGAAGAGGGGGATGACAAGGGAGCGCCCATCTTCGACTATGTGCTAGCCGCAAGCGTCTATGTCTTCGGCGGTCCCACCGAAGGGGCAAGCGTTGCCCTCTGCCCGGGTGCTAAGGCAACAGAGGTCGGCTCGTGGCCTGTGCACTTCCACTCCGAGAACGTCTACCTCATGGACTCCTCTGCCTTGAGCTTCCAGAACTCGGTCTGGACCGCACGCCTCTATCGCGGTGTCCGAAACGAATCCGGCATCTCCTCTAACACCTATGCATCAGGCTTCATAGGCCTCGGCTCCACCGATGCCCCGGTCACGATAGACGGCATCACCTATAACGGTAGATCCGTCGAGTGGATCCTCCAAGGGGATGTGGACGCGCATGCAGGCACCCTCATCATCCGCCCCTATGAGAACTCAGATACCCCTCCTGTGCTCCGTCGCTTCAATCCGGCCTCAGATGCCGCCCCCTGGGGTCCGGGATCTGCCATCGAAGGGCAGTTCTCATCTGTCGTGGTAGAGACGGCGAAGGGATGTGCCAACATAGCAGACGGCACCCGCATCACCACCTCAGGCGATCTCATGGCGATGTTCTACGGATGCACGTCTGTGACCTCCATCGACCTCACCGAGCTCCACATCACAGAGGATGTGACCGACACCTCCGACATGTTCCGCTCATGCCCCTTGATCACCGATGTGGTGGCCTCATCCGTTGAGACCGCTGCCATGTCCGATGCGGAGCGGGCAGGCCATGTCATCTTGCCCGAGGATGGCGACTATGCCTCCATCAAGGATGCCTCGGGGATGTTCGCTGACATGCCGCGGCTGGCAAGCGCTGATCTCACCGGATTTGAGAGTCCCTTCGCCGCGGTCAAGAGCGCCAACCTCTCCTCGATGTTCGAAGGCTCCTTCACCACCGATGACGTAGGAGATCCCACAGCCCGGGGACGCCTTGCCTTGAAGGCGTTCGGACAGGGCGCGAGCGCTGACCTCACGGGCCTTGCCCGCCAGGTGAGCGGTGAGGCGTCCGCCACCACCGGGCTCATATCCTTGGAGCTTGAGGATGTGGGCACAGGGGCGGGCGCGAAGCTTGCAAGCGCCTTCGCAGGCAACCGGGCGCTTGCGCAAGTGGATGCGAGCACATCTGCAAGCGGTGTGGGCGCAGACCTCACGGGTGCCTTCTCCGATTGCGCAAAGGACGTCTCTGGGACGAGCGAGGTGCGCTATGCGCTCACAGACACCGGCCTGAACACCGGTGCTGTCTGGACCCGTGCCTTCCAAGGCGCGTTCACAGGAGAGGCTGACGCGCTCAAGGGCTCATCTGTCGCCATCACGGCCTCACCTGATGCCACCCGGGGCCCTGTGGCGTCTTTGGCCTCTCTGTTCGGACACGCAGGCGAGCTCACAGGCGACGGGGCGGATAAGGCACGCGAGCGCTGCCACATAGCCCTGGTCGATCTCACGGGCTTCGCAGGGTGCGCTGGCTCTGCTGAGCGGCTCGCGTTCGGAGCAGATAAGATCACGCGCGTGATGCGGGGTGTGGCCACACCCGGTGCGCTCGTCTTCTCCGATTCCTTCTCCTTCGGTGAGGTCACGAACCTCGCCGAGGCCTTCGCTGCCATGCCGGCGCTCGAGCAAGTCACGCTCTCGGGGCTCTCGGCGGAAGGGTCAGGTGAGCTCACCTTGGAGCGCGCCTTCGCCGATGATCCCGCGCTCGCAACAGTGACCCTTCCCGCCTCCAACTGGGAGGGCAACGACCTCTACGAGCCTGTCTGCGACCCCAGGCGGATCTCCTCGATGCGCTACATGTTCGAAGGAGACTCATCCCTTGCGACCCTCGACATCACCGGCCTCAATACGGCAAGCCCCTCTTTGGGGACCACCGATGAGGAGAACGTGATCTCAAGCGGCATGGACGGCATGTTCAAGGACTGCACCTCGCTCACCAAGTCCTTCGGCGAGTCCCACGATGAGGAGCGCGGAGCCCAGATCACCATAGGCCCTGTCACCTCCAAGCTCTTGAACGGGTTTTTCTGGTGGCGCTCGAGCGTGAACGCCAACCCCGACTACATACTCGATGCCGATATCCGCATGAGGGCGGGTAGGAGCGCCTCAGGGGATGTGGCGCTCGCAGGTCCGGCCTCGGCAAGCGATCTCATGCTTCGGCCCGATCACGCGGGCACCTACTATGACGCCACCGTAGCGATCGATGCCACCAACATGCCCCGCCGCGGCATCTGGCTCGAGCGGCGCTACCTCAATGTCTCTATCGACGGCACGCCGATCGATCCGGGCGAGGGGGCGCTTGTGGACTGGGGGCTGATCGGTGAGAAGGCAGCGCATCTGCGCCCGGACGGGACGGAAGTGGCGGCGGACGCCACCGGAGGGTCTGTCGCCTGGTCGATCCATGACGCGCCCACAGATGAGGGCGGTGTCATGCGCACCCTCTACATCTTCCCCACAGAGCCGGGGGATGCCGGTTGGGGGAAGATGCGCTCGCTCGTCTCCGGTGCCTTCGCTCCCTGGACGCGGGTGGCGGGCTCTGAGCACTACCGCACCCTCGAGCGGGCGATCGTGAGCCCGGGCGTGCGTGCGGGGTCCTCCCTTGAGGCCATGTTCAACGGGTGTGAGGCTCTTGCATCCATAGACCTTCGGGCACTCCAGGTATCCTCTGCCACCACCAACATGACGGGCATGTTCCAAGGATGCGCCTCTGTGACGCGCGTCATCCAGGCAGGGACCCATGACCCGGTAGACACCCAAGGCGCGATCGTGCTCTATCCGGCAAGCGCTGAGGTGGCAAGCTCGCTGCAAGGCTCGTTCTTCGACACCTCAGGGGTATCGCTTGCAACGCGCCTCTTTGCCGACATGACGCGCTTGCATGAGGTGAGGCTTCAGGGAGGAGTGGATGCAGACGGGCACCTCACGCCTGCGACCTCCCTCTTCCCCAAGCCCGGAGCCATCCTCTCCTACATGTTCGAGGGCTCCTTTGCGACGGCCTCTGGGGGGACCCCGAACTCCGTCACGCTCTCCTCTGTGGCCCAAGGCGCAGGAGCGGACGTGAGCAGGCTGTTCTCTGCGACCTCCAAGGGGCGCGCACCGGCATATCTTGAGCGCATAACCTTGAGCGATGTGGGATCGGGCGCCTCAGCCAAGCTCACCTATCTGGCAAGCGGCCTTCCCCGCCTCACATCCGCCACCTTGCACCGGGTGGGCAACGGCGCGGCCGCCGACCTCACGGGAGCCTTCGCGGGCGTGCTCTCAGAAGACGGCGCGCTCACGGGCGGCTCGGATGTCTCTCTCACCTTCACCGATGTGGGATGCGGCGGCACCCTCGAGGGCAACGGCGCCACGCTCACCTCCTTCTTCGAGGGCGCGTTCGTGAGCACAGACGTCGATCCAGAAAAGTCGAGCGTGCGCTTTTCCTTCGAGGGGGCAAGTGACACAGACCGCATATCAGAGCACACCGTCTCCTCCCTCTCCCGCTTCTGCTGGGCATCAGATGACGGGCGGCGCTCGCGCCTTGGGCGCCTCGATCTGCGGCAGATGCCCGCCGTCTTCGGTGAGGGGCGGATGGATCGGGCCTTTGCCGGCATGGGAGAGATCGAGCAGATCACCAACGTCTATGCAGGGGATGTGAGCTCTGACATCCCGGCTCGGCACATCGTGCTCCCGACCGGCTGGGACACCTCCTCTGTCACCTCCATGGCATACCTCTGCGCGGACATGGCCTCTTTGGAATATGTGGAGACGCAAGACCTCGTCATGAGCTCGGCAGGCACGAGCTTCGCTTTTGCCTTCGCATCCTCACCGCGCCTCACCGCTTGCGTGCTCGATGTGTCAGGGGGTGGCGCGTTCACCTTCGATGAGCGCTCGGTGGAGAATTCAAGCATATCGCCTGGCACGAGGACGGGCACGCGACCGGTTGAGGTGCGTCCCGGACGGGCAAGCGATATGCGAGGGATGTTCGCGGGATGCGAGCGTCTGCGCTACCTCGACCTCTACGGTCTTGGCACCGCCCTTCCCGGAACCGATGCCACCTATGGCACCTCCTCTGGCATGGCGAACATGTTCGAAGGGTGTAGCGCCATGGTGCGCGCAGGCGACGTCCCTGAGACCCCCGACTCCACAGACAGCCGCCTTGCCAAGTTCGCAAGCGAGCCCTCCACGAGACGTACCGCCGAGCAGATGGCCCTAAAGCAAGGAGAGCCTCCCGCCGGTGCCAATGCCGCCTCCTATGCCCGCTCCGCCCGTCCTGAGATCGTGGTGGGACCGGCATCGGATCAGCTGCTCGTCGGCTTCTTCGGCCAATCAGATGCAGAGGGCGGACCGTATTCCTACATCTCATGCGCCAACATCGATGTCTACGGAGGCCCTCAAGCCTCATCCGCCCTTGAGCTCTGCCCCCAGGTGGCAGGCGAGACCCCGGCGTATTCCTACAAGGCCTTCGTGAACCTCGCGAACACGCGCGCCGTGGATGCGGTAGGTGCCTGGGCACACCAGAGGTACATGAACACCAAGATGATGGGCACCTCTTCTGCCACCACCGAGGCGGGAGATACCGCCCTTGCCTCCGGATACGTCGGGCTCGAGGGGAGATACGGCGGGGTGGACCAAGACGGCAGCTCGGTCAAGTGGTCCATCGTCGAGAACGGCTCTTCGAAGGTGCTCCGCATCCAGCCGAACTTCGGGGATGAGGGCATCATGCGCGCCTTCGGCACCGACCGCGCCATCGCCGCTCCCTGGTCATCCTTGGGCGAATACGGCCGCTACGCTCCCCAGATCGATCGGGTGGAGGTATCCGGCACCATCATCTGCACCGGCTCTCTCGCATCGGCCTTCCAGGGGCTCACGCGTGCGAGTGTGATGGATCTGCGCGCGCTTAAGATCATCGATGAGGACCCGCTCGTGGAGACGGGCTCTGCCATCAAGAACCCCGCCATCCCGGTGAGGTCGGTCTCCTCGATGCTTGCGGGATGCGAGAGCATCGAGCGCGTCGTCATGCAGGGAAGAACCGACGCCCAGGGCCGTCCCACCTCTGTCGGATACGGCACCTGCGCGCTGCCCTCCGAGATGGAATCGACTTCTCTTGTGAGCGCCGATCAGATGCTTGCCGGATGCACGGCCCTTGTCGAGGTGGACCTCGCAGGCCTTGGGCGCGCAGCGTCGATGTCCATGGCAGAGCTCACCCGGGGCTGCACCTCCCTTGCGAACTTGCGCCTCACCGATGTGGCCACCGGCCCCCGCTCATCGATCGCTTCTGCCTTCGCGGAGCTGCCCGCACTCACTGACGTCACCCTCTCGCGGGTGGGAGGCGAGCGGCTCGATGCCACAGGCGCTTTTGCCGGGTGCATCCGTCTTGCGCGCATCTCCGCTTCGAACCTGGGATCGACAGACGCTGACCTCACCCGCGCCTTCGCCCGCATAGCGACCGCCCCCTCCGGCCTCGATGCGCCTGAGATCGTGCTCACCGACACCGGATGCGCGACAGGCTGCATCCTCGATGGGATCTTCCAAGGCTCCTTCACGACCTCTGCCTCCGAGCCCGGGCGCGTGGAGATGGCGACGACCTTGGCCACCAAGTCCGCCGTGCTCTCGGCCAAGGGCATGTTCGCCGCGACCGACCTCGACCATCCAACGAGGCTCGGCCAGATAGACCTCACAGGCCTTGGAGGGGTTGCCCGCAAGGGCTCAGGTGCGACGGCCACAGGAGGCAGCGCAGCCTATGCCTTCTACGGATGCGCTGCCATGACGTATGCGGGATACAAGGCAGAGCCGGGCAGCGTCGGGCGCATCACGCTTGCGGGGGATGCCACCTGGAAGAATGCGACCGATCTGTCGTATCTCTTTGCCGGCTGCACCCGCCTTGAGACCGCCGAGATCGGAGGGATCGCCCAGTCGAGCGCAGGGGTGTCGCTCGCCTCCATGTTCGAGGGATGCACCTCGCTTAGGCGTGCGCTCCTCTCGGCGAACATCCAGGTCTATGCCACCACCGCAGCCCAGGCCACCCAGCGTGCCACCCAGATCGGCTCTGCCACCGACATGAGGAGCATGTTCGCCGGATGCGCGGCCCTGACCGAGATCGACCTCACCGGTGTGGGCAGCTCCCAGATCCCGGGATCGGTGAACCAATGGGGGACGGCGGAAAGTGGCATGAAGGACATGTTCGAAGGCTGCACAGCCATGCTCTATGATCCTGAGGACCCTGAGATGCGCGCCTTCGAGCAGGCCAAGGCAAACGATGACACCGACAAGCTCGACGAGCTCGAAGAGACCTCCAAGATCACCATAGGCCCTGCCTTCACCAAGGTCTTGAACGGCTTCTTCGCCTCCCGCACCTTGGCAGATGTGCGCCCCGACTACCTCATCACCTCAAACGTCTACGTCTACGGCGGCCCCTACGCGCCCGGGCGCACAGGCGAGGACGCCCAGGCGAGCGCCCTCATGGAGCGGCCCAATGTGGGCGGCTACAACTACTACGGGGAGGTCTCGCTTGTGGACCCGGCGGCCATCGAGCGCAACAAGCTCGGCGCAAGTGCCGGCCTTGAGCTTTGGACCTACCGCGGCTACTTCTCAACGCCGGTGCCAAGTGTCTCTCTCACCTTCCAGACGGGAAGTGTGGTCTATGACGCAGACGGGGTGACGCCGGTGGGTGCGAACACCGGCTGGCAGGACGCGAACGGATACGACCTTACGGTATCCCCGGCCGCCCAGACCCGCTCTCTGAAGTCCGCCAAGTTCGAGGTCAAATACGAAGGCGACGGCGCTCAGAGGAAGTGGTGGGCGCAGCTGAAGAAGACGGGCAAGTCGGTGGCAGATGAGCAGATGATCTCCTCGCTCACGATGCCGTCTGCCTATGGCTACATCGCCGCCCGCTATCCTTCGAAGACAACCCCTCAGAATCTCACTGCGGCGCAGAGCATAGAGGATGTGGGCTGGTACTTCGCCCGGGGTGGCTCCTTTGCCTACCGCGACCAGTCAGGCACGCCTGTTCTCTACACCTGGCAGGCAGGCGAGCGGACCACCAACCTCCAGAAGGCAGAAGGCCACATGGAAGGCGACAAGGTCATCTACGACCGCCCCTATGCGACAGATCTGTTCTACGAGAACATCTTCGGGCCTCTGCCCCTGTTCGACCGCACGGGCAAGCCGGTGACGGTGACCGGAGAGGACGGCAAGGAGGTCCAGCAATACGCGACCCCGCCCGCCTTCAACCTCTTCTGCCAGGCGACCGAGATCACCTATCCTGTGCAGTTCCAAGACACAGGCGTTGCCAAGAAGCGCGTGTTCAACTGGTCGGGCAACCGCAACGTCACGACCCCTGGCGGCTTCGGCGACCACGGAGAGCTCAACTTCTCCTCCCAAAGCTCAGGGCGCACGAGCTATCTGCGCCTCCCGAGCCCGGATAACCTAAACACTGACGCTTTGGGCAATGCCTCAGGCACACCTGTCGACTGGACGGCAGAGCATGCAGGGGAAGAGTTCTTAGGGTGGACCTTGACCGAGACTCCCACCTCCCCGGATGACTGGGTGTCTGCTACCTACAAGATGCCCGGCCAGATAGCAGGAGCGGCCCCTCCGGGTGAGGAGAGCGCCACAGGTGGTGCGATGGCTGGATACAAGACGACCGTCACCCTCTATGCCCAGTGGGCAGAGGTGCCCAAGGTCACCTACAAGGTGAACTCCTCAGACACCTGGCGGGCCTATGTGGCAAAGGACGGCCAGTGGGCAGAACCCAAGCCAGACCTTGATCTCATCGGTGAGGGAAGCGCGTGGGCCTACTACGTCCAAGGAGCAGATGTGCTCTCGGGGGCGAGCACAGAGCTTCCCGTCCTTCGGGGCGGCAAGGTGGCGGGGGTCGCCGTGAACAACGCAGATCCCCAAGAGGTCACCCATAGCGCTGTGACCGCCAAGGCGCGCCGGGTGGCAACACCGAACGCGAAAGCCGGTTGGGGGCATGTGGAGACCTTCGTGGTGGACGTCCCGAACGTCTATGTGGAGGGCACTCAGTCAGACAGCGGCTGGGCGATAGATGTTGCGGCCTCGATCGCCCCTGAGGGGCTCTTGTCCCAGAACCGCACCTGGGATGTGAGGAAGTCGATGACCCTCTACCGGGTGATCGGCCCTGCCCGCTACATCCTGAACTACGCGCCAGGGTTCGCCGGAGATGAGAACGCAGCACCCTCTGAGGTCGATGACACAGAGGCCGGATACACCCTCGCCTCCGCCTCGCGCATCTTCCCCTACCGCGGATACTCCTTCCGCACCTGGTCGGGCACCTGGGCGAGGAGCGCTGTCGGGGTGGAGATCACCTACGCGGATGCGTCGGTGAACGAAGCGCATGCCTTCAAGGGGGATGTCCGTGCGGGTGAGCGCTTCGAGCTCCACGACATGGCGCACTTGAACCAAGCCGCCATCGAGGCCCTCTTCCCGGCTGCGGCCGAAGGGGATAAGGAAAAGCCCTCGAACACCATCACGGCGAGCTGGGATGTGGTCACCTACACCGCCACGTTCAACTTAAACGGCGGCAGCTCGCCAGGGGTGGACGGGTCAGTGCATACCACCACCTATGATGTGACCCGCGACCCCGTCTTCCCAGAGGTCGAACGCGACGGATACACCCTTGCGAGCTGGTCGGGTCCGGTGCAGCTTGCAGAGGACGGAAGCTGGCGCTTGACCCCCGGCACCATCGGCAACGTGACGCTTGATGCGGTCTGGCAGGCCAACACCAACGCCATCACGTATGTGTTCGGATGCGAGGACTACTCCTGGGCAGGGGGGAGTGCCGGCGCCTCGAGCTACGAGACGGGCAGATCTGTCGAGATCCCCGCCCTCACGCGTCCGGGGTATAGGTTCCTCGGCTGGACGGGCGTGGGCGGCATCGAGCCCACCTCCCCCAAGACCACATACACCTTACCTGAAGGCTCCTTCGGGGATAGGGCCTATGAGGCCCACTGGCAGGAGGAGGATTACACCATCACCTACGACATGTCCGGAAAACCCGGAGATAAGGAAGAGGACTTCTGGAGCCCTGAGGATATCGCACAGGATAGGATCGTCAGGATATTCACGGTGAAGACCGGCGAGTTCATGATCCCCGATCCGGTGCGCCCAGGCTATGCCTTCGACGGCTGGACAGGAGGGCCCTTCGGGGCGACGGCCGCCAAGGGGGCACAGGCGAAGGTCCCTGCCCGCTACATCGGCTCGTTCACGCTCGTCGCCCACTGGACACCGGTGACCCCGCGCATCCGCTTCATCTACCAGGGCACGATCGCGGGCTTTAGCCAACCGGGCACCTTCTCGGTGAACACTCCTCCGATCGTGGTGGGGACCCCGGTCTACAAGACCCCATCAGGTGAGGCCATCTTCCGCGGATGGTCGGGCGGCAAGGGAGACCTTGCGGCGTGCGGGATCGAAGGCGGGCTTGCCGTGCCGGATGCCTCCGGCAACGTCACCTTCGATGTGGCGAGAGCCGCCGCTGCCATCCGGCCTCAAGACGAGACCCAAGACCTCGTGTTCACAGCCCAGTTCCAGATACGCCCCTTCTCGGTGCTGTTCGACCTGAAGAGCGCCTCTGCCGGTGCGGCATCCGGGATGGACATCTCAGCCCCTGAGGGCGGAGCGGACCGCTTCAAGCTCTTGACTGAAGGGTACAAGGGCCTTGAGGACGCATCGGTGAAGTCGATCACGCTCCCTGAGATGAGCTGGGGTGTGAAGTTCAAAGGGCACATGCTCGTCGGTTGGGACACCGAGAACAAGACGGCACGGCCGGGTGTGGACCTCACCGCCCGCTGGAAACCAGGAGAGGTCATATCGATAAACGACATCCTAGCCACCGGCAAGACCGCGAACTCCAAAGGCGAGCTCACCTTATACGCCATCTGGGGAGACTCCACCCAGCAGGTGGTCTACCATCCGCTCACGACAGATGCGGCCGTACCCCCTGAGGCGGTGAGGACCTTCCTCGGCGAGGAGGGCATCTCAGCAGATGACGCCGGTCTCAAAGCGAGCCTCATGGGCGAGGGCGCGAAGGCGGGATACCGCTTCGCGGGCTGGTATGCATCCCCCACCTATGAAGAGGACACGTGTGTCATCGCCACCGATGCCGACTCAGGTGCCAAGGGGCGTGGCATCCCGGCTGGCACCTACAACACCGTCGAGCTCTTCGCCAAGTGGGTATATGATGTGCGCTACGAGGCAGGAGCGGGCGTTCAGGATGTCTCTGGTGTGAGCCTGCCGAAGACGCGCACCTTAACGTGGTATCCAAGCGGGACGTGGATGTCGGCAGAGCACTTGGGCGAGGCGTTCGGCGAGGAGATGGCAGCCTCGATCGAGGAGGCCGCCGCCACGACCGCGAGCAACGCCCTTAGCGGCGCCACCTCCGTCACCGCCCGCGGATACGGGATGCGCCAATACGAGCGGACAGAAGGGGACGCATCCACATCAGCGTTCGCCTGGTCGACGGTGGCAACGCCTCTGGGAGATGCGGCCGCGCGTGCGAACCTCATCTTCGAAGGGGATGTGCTGAACGGTCGCCTCGCCCCGGCTGCCGCCACCAAGACAAGCGTGCTCTTCGCCACCTGGGAGGCCAACGAGTACCTGATATCCCTTGCCACCACCCCTGAGATCGACATGGAAGGCACCCCGAGCGAAGAGCAGATAAAGCTCCTCGAAGACGTCATCTCCTCTCTGAGCGAGGATGCCTCAGAGGGCGGCTGGCATGCCCAGGAAGAAGGCGGGCCGCTTCTGTTCCAGGCCACCTACGGGCGTCCCTGGACCACACCGGAGGCGCTGCCGACGGATGCGAGCGGTGAGTTCGGGTTCGTGGGCTGGTCTGCCTGGACACGAGATGAGTCAGGCGAGCCTCTTCGCTTGAAGCCTGACACCCTCTTCGGGGCGGCCACCTCGGTAGCTGAGGCCCTCGTCACCGACGAGCGCGGGGTCTACCTCAAAGCCCACTGGATCAAGACCGACTACCAAACGCTCACCCTCGACGGGGCCGGGGGACAGATCAGATCCGACCTGCCCGAAGACGCCAAGACATCCGCCACCACGTTCGCGACCACCAAGGCAGGCACCACGGTGACCCTCCCGAACGACGAAGGGACGACAAGCAGCGCCTTCCAGCCCTTCGAGCGGGAGGGGTATGTGTTCGCAGGGTGGAAGGTCACAGAGGGGGATGCCGAGCACACCTTCTCCTATGACACAGACCCCGCCACCTGGACCGTCCCCTTGAGACCTGTCACCGAGACCACCGAGGAAGGGGAGCTTGTGCGCGCCTCTGAGATCCGGGCCGAGGCCCAGTGGACGCGTGCGGTCTATCGCATCGACTACCTCATGGCAGATGAGGAAGAGGGAAGCGGGTATAGGACGGTATCTTCTGTAGATGGCCTCACCTCGATCTCAGATGTCATCCCGCGGGGACAGGAAGACCTCACGAACAATGGTCAGTCCCTCGCCTCCTGGGCGGTGGATGCATCCGCCACCTCCACCTACCTGCCCGGCCAGAAGACGACTGTGGCCGACCTCGTGAAGGCTGCCGCTGCAGCCGGTGAGGGCATCCCCTATGTGAGGGGAGCGGAGAAGACACCGGAGGCGAAGACCACCGGATACGTCCTCGATCCCGCGCCTGTCTCAGGGGCGAGTGATGAGGCATACCGCACATCGACCAGGGTCGTGCGCCTCTACTCCCAGTGGACCATGCAGCTCACCGGCTCTGTTCCGGCTGTCCTCACCATGCGCTTCGACCCCTACGCCTCCCCTGAGGCAGAGGGCGGCTCCTACGGGCGCGTGGATGCGGCGACAGGCGAGGTCAGGTCCACCACCCAGCAGCCCTTGCAGATAGCCACCCTGAAGACCACCTGGACGGGGTTGGATGACTATGCCACGCGCACAGGCCTTCGGGCGCTCTACCCGGCAGCCACCTGGACTCAGCTCGCAACAACAGAGCTCGTGGTGGAAGCAGAGGGAGTTGCGAGTGCGATGGATGTGGCCCATGGGGGCGTGGTGTCGAAGATCACAGATACGCAAGGCAACGAGATCTTGATGGAGGGAGATGAGCCCTTAGAGACAGGATATGTGCTCCCTGCGGGAAGCGCTGCTGAGCCGAGTGTCTTGAAGCTCCTCTACAAGGTCATCCTCCCGACAAGCTGGATCGGCAACCCCACCACCACCGCACGCACCCTCGATGTCGCCAGGCTCACCTACACGGTGCGCCTGGCCACCCCCTCAGAGCCAGAACCCGAACCAGAACCTGAGCCTGAACCGTAAGCCGTAGGGGCGGACCGTGGTCCGCCCCTCCCCCGCACTTGGAGGATGCGTTGCGCACGGAGGATGTGCGCCGGGTGAGGGTCATCTGACCAGCGACCCTCACCCGCTGCTTGGCGCAGCGGGGCTGTGGGGTTGTGACCTGTGCACACCTGCGGGGTCTTTCTGTGTCGTCACAACGGGTCGAGCCAGCTCGGCCCCTACGCAGGGGAGGATGCGTTGCGCGAAGGTCACGCGCAACATATCCATTGCGACACCTGCCGGGTGACCTGGCGTACGGGGTCACCTCAGGTGCGACCCGGGGGCCGAACACGTTCGGCCCCTCCTACAATAGGTAATGCCACATTCCCAAGGGATCGTGCATCCTTCAGAATGTGGCATCAAATCGGCTGGCAGGTATGTCGCTTGTGCCCCATGGGACCGATCTATGTCGGATCCCGTTCCGTAGGCTGACATCCTGCCTGCCCAAGCATAACACGGATAAGCTGGATGATGGAGCTTCTAGGTGAAGCTACCTCGCGTCTCGCTCAGGAGGCTGTGCGCTTGGGTATGGAGCAGGGTCCTGCCACGGATAGAGGAAGGTGGGACCAACATGCTCTATGCAGGGATCGACATCGCGAAGAGAAGGCATATGGCCTGCATCACAGATGCGCTCGGGAACAAGATCGCAGGGCCGTTTGCCTTCGACAACACCCGCCAGGGCTTCGCTCTCTTCACCAAGCGGATGGAAGAGGCGTGCGGCGAAGAGGAGGTCGTGGTCGGGATGGAGGCGACCGGCCATTACTGGATGGCCCTGTTCTCCCATCTCCAGCAGGCAGGGATCTGCGCCTGCCTCATCAATCCAGTGAAGACCGATGCATGGCGGCGCTTCTTGGGTAGCTCGAAGGTCAAGACAGATGCCATCGACTGCGCCATCATCGCTGATGCGATGCGCATAGGCGCCTTCGATCCCAGCATGCTCGCATGCGAGGAGATAGGCGAGCTCAAGGCCCTCACGCGCATGCGCCAGGACCTCTCTGAGAGCACCTCTGCCCTGAAGTGCAGGATCATAGCAGCCCTGGACCGGGTGTTCCCCGAATACGCGAAGCTCTTCTCGGATGCCTTCAGCGCAAGCTCCAAGGCGATCCTCAAGAGATGCCCCACTCCAAAAGAGTGCTCGAAGGTGAAGGCAAGCTCGCTTGAGAGGATGCTCGCCAAGGCGAGCCGGGGCAAGTGCGGATACGAGAAGGCCCAAAAGATCAAGGCAGCTGCGCGTGAGAGCTGTGGGGCTGCGTTCGCGGATCGGGCGATATCCTTCGAGATCAAGTCGCTCGTGGCCCAGCTCGAGTTCATCGAGAGACAGATCGACGAAGCTGATCTCATGATAAGGGAGCTGCTCGATGGGATCGAGCCGCTCGTCTTGACCATACCTGGGATAAGCTATGCGATAGGTGCCCAGATCGTCGCAGAGATAGGCGATATCAACAGGTTCGACAACAGCGACGCTCTGGTGAGCTTCGCTGGGTTGAACCCCTCGAAGAACGAGTCAGGGGAGTTCTCTTCGACCGAGAACAGGATCACGAAGCAGGGATCTCCCTATCTCAGGCGCGCTCTGTATCTCGCAGCCCAAGCGCAGCTTGTCCAAGGAAACGCATTCCGTGCGTTCTATGACAGGCTCCGAGGCAGAGGCAAAAGACATAGGGTGGCCCTTGTAGCGGTAGCTGCCAAGATCGCTCGTGTCGTGTTCGCAGTGCTCTCCAAGCAAGAGCCCTATAGAGAGGAAGCAGTGGGGGTAGCAACGTCTTGAAGCGGACCGGAGATGAGAGATGAGAATCCCTCAAGATCTGGGTTGACACATGATAGCTGGTCTACGGATCGTGTGCCAGGTTCCCATCGGGTGGACCTTACCTGTCCGGTTGCCCGAGGCTCCTATAGTCGTCAAGCCCTCTTTTTGTAAGGTTCTCTATGCTTCCCGAAGGGATCCCTCAAGAGCTTGTAGACCTCTCTGGCTATGTGGCGCTTGAGGCATCGGATGGCATCCCGCTTGGTCTTGCCCTCGCCCATCTTCTTGGCTACGTATGCCTTCGTATCCTCATCGAACCTCATCCTCACGATGGCTATGGTGTGGAGGGCGGCGTTTGCCTTCCTATCTCCTCCTCGGTTCAGCCGATGCCTCCCTTGGGTCTTGCCGGACTCAGCAGGTACCGGGTTCACCCCGCAAAGGGCTGCGAAGGAGGCCTCTCCCTTGGTGAGGCGATCGATGTTCTCTCCAGCCGTGGTCGCGAGGGTGGCAGCGACGAGGGGTCCTATGCCGAACGTGGAGAGGAGGGCTGGGGCATGCCTTGAGATCAGATGCGAGAGCGCATCTTCGGTCGTGTGGGCCTCATCATCTGCCGACCTCCAGAGAAGGGCCAAGGTGCGAAGCGCATCCCAGAGGGCTTGGATGATCTCTTCTTGACAGCTTCTCTTGCGGGCACAGGTCGCTATGAGATCGGCATCTCCCAGATGGCGCAAGCGCTCGCGGATCGGATCCGGGGCGGTCACGATCAGGTTCTTCAAGGTGACCATATGGGCAGACCTCGCCTTCACAGCGCTATCATGGGCCACCTTGATCACCCGCGCTGCCTCTATCCAGCCATCCCTCTCCTTAGGGATGCGACCCTCATCCAGGTCGCGCAGGGCATCCCGTGCGGCCCGCAGGGCATCTGCGCCATCGGTCTTGGCCTGCCCGGGTCGGCGACGCTCCCTCTTAGGGCGACAGACCTCAGATACGGGATATCCCTTGCGTGTGAGATGCGCACAGAGCCCTGACCCGTAGGAGCCTGTTCCCTCCATCCCGACGATGATCACATCGCGCACATCTCCGAGGATGCGCACCACTTCCTCATAGCCTGCTTTAGTGGCGCATACCCTGTGCACCGAGAGCTCTCGTCCAAGCTCATCGGTCAAGGCCAAGATATGGAAGTCCTTGTGGGTGTCCACTCCTGCTGCGATCAAAGAGATCATCCTCCCTCCATCTGGTCGTGCAGGCGAAGATCCCGAAGGACGATACACTGAAGAGACGCTATGATATGTCTTGCTGTACGGGCAAGGGCATATCATGCATGGGTCCAGCTCCTATGAGGTCACTTCGAGACCTCCCTGCCTGCACGGTGCCGATGCGGGTCACCTCGAACGATAGGCCAGTCCTCCTCGGAGGGCGGCAGTAGGGGCTTGAGACACCGCATCGGCACCATTTGCAATGCATCTCCTATTATCAGTGTAGGGGCTGATCTGGATCAGCCCCACCCCCCCCCGCACTTGGAGCGGATGCCGCTTCGCA
>ERZ778518.1303-NODE-1303-length-17883-cov-9.076958_pt1 | contig 17883 bp, 15 predicted proteins | sample MGYA00510340_ERZ778518 | MGnify/ENA primary metagenome ERZ778518 (study PRJEB29527, sample SAMN07138967) | mouse gut metagenome | material: feces | host: mouse | place: China:Nanjing | collected 2016-01-25 ...
CCGGCGTAAAAGCATTGATAACAGAATAGATAAAAAAATTACCTAATACATAACCTGGCATTTTTTGCCTCCTTTCCGTTTCTATATCTTAGCACGGAACGTTATGTAATAGGTAATATCTGTTTTATATGCTGTTACATAGGATATGCCTATGTTTTATTTATGTCCGGTACTGTTTCAAAGCCTCAACATAAATCTCTCCTAATTCCGACAATTCTTTATCCTTGTTCAGTATATATCCAATATGCATCACCTCATCTTCCTCCAGAGGGATAGAAACGATAGAATCCCCTTGCAGATATTTAGGGAAAATACCACTTGAAATTGTATATCCATCCAATCCAATCATCAAATTTACAATCGCTGCACGGTCACTGACCTTAATACTCCTTTCAGCAGGTTCATTGCTGAAAAGCTCCTCCGAATAATTGGATGATTCATAAGTTCCCTGCACAAAACTAAGCCGGGGATATGGTTTCAGATCATCCAGTCTGACAGATGCGCATTTTGCCAACGGGTGGTCTTTACCTATAAAAATATGAGGCGTTGCAGTAAACAATTCAAAAAAATTCAGATTGTATTCTTCAAACAGCTTTCTCAGCACATTTTCATTGCTGTTGCAAAGATACAGGATTCCCAAATCACTAAACCTGTTTCGTACATCTTCCACAATCTGATGCGTCTGGGTTTCATTCAGGATAAACTCAAACCGTTCCTGCCCAAAATGTTGTATCAATTCCACAAACGCATTTGTTGTGAAAGTATAATGCTGCGTTGAAACACAAAACCTTTGTTTTGCAGGTTTCTTATCAATATATTTTGATTCCAGAAGTTCCATCTGCTGAACTACCTGCCTTGCATATCCTAAAAACTCCATTCCCTCCTTTGTCAGTGCTACTCCTGCCCGGCAGCGGCTGAAAATTGTTATTCCAGATTCCTTTTCTACTTCCTTGATTGCGCCGGAAAGACTTGGCTGAGAAATATACAGTTCTTTTGCCGCTTCTGTAATAGAACCTCTTTCCGCAACGATTATCATATATTTTAATTGTTGTAGTGTCATATACCCTCCAATCCAGCATTAGGAAATGCTCTTTTTCATCATATTTCATGCTTAATTTTACCACATTTCCCTAATAGCAAAGATATGAATAAACTATGCTTTACCATAGTTACAGCCTATTTCTCTTTCTCTAAAATATGTAATCAATATACAAGCTACATACTGTTTCATAAATATTCACCATGCTTAAATCCATACCGTATTCATTGTAATCACATCTCTGGCAATGTACGCTAATATTTTCTTTATCTTCTTTATAAAAATCCCTGACCATTTACAAATACTATGTATGATTGGAACAACAGAATTTCCCTTTTCTGATAACGAATACTCTACACGGAGAGGAACCTCATCATAAGATTTTCTCACCACGATCTCACTTTCAATCAGGCTTTTCAATGAAGCTGTGAGTACAGCATCTGTAATGTTTCCTATTTGCTTTCTAAGTTCATTATACCGAAGAACTTCTTTTGCTGACAAAACACAAATAATTCTAGCATTCCATCTGCTGCCGAGTATTTTAAGTCCATACTCCAACGGACACCGAATATTATCGCTTTCTTTTCATTGGCTCATATCTTTATCTCCTGTTTTTTTAGCATAATCCCACTTTCTAAATATGTGGGCGCTGCTTTTTACTGTGCCAGCGAAAAAGTAATCTCCTCCCGGCTGTCAAGGTTCTCAAAACTCTTCTGACCATCTTCCAAATTCTCCAGGTAAAAATCCACACCGCCGTAATACTCCCTTCCGCCATATCCTGACATGGAAATCGTAAGCGGAAAATATGCTTTTATTTCCTCTGCCAGTGGCGTATCATACAGAACACCGTCTAATGTATTACTCCGGCGGTTAAATATCGCCAATTGTGATTGGAATAGCGATTTCACCTTTTGCCGTATCCTGCTCCTGTGAGCCGGATATCCCAATGTCCCCAAGCCAATCAGATACCGTATCCTGAGCATCCGTATCTGTATCTCCTTATCATCGCACCTGGTTATTTCCTCAATCCTCTCTTTACTAAAACCGGCTTTGGAAAGAGCATAGATATCTGGTTCCATGAAAAAGCATCCCCTCCTAAAACAAAAATGTAAGTGCGGTTCCAAAGCTGCCTGCCTCATCCCTGCACTTACATTATAATCATATGTCTGATATATATCAAATACTGAGTTTTTATGTCTCACTCATGCTTAAAAAGCATTTTGCGTATTCTATAAATTTTGTAGCCGCCAGACTAAATGGCTGTTCCCGTTTCCATGCCAAAACACACGTTGCCATAAGCTCTGGATAGAGCGGCCAGCAGACAATCTTTGATAAGTCCCAAAAAGGAACCGCACCTTCAATGACCAAAGAATATGCCAGCCCCCTGCTTACCATAACTGCACCATTGGTACTCAGATTACTGGTAAACAAGATATTCAGATTTTTATAATAGTCCCCAAACCAGCTTGCCAATTCACTCTGCACCTGCATTCTTCGCGGAAGAATCAACGGCAGTTCTGCCAGTTCGTCTGCCTTGACATACTTTTTCCTTGCAAGCGGATCATCCGGCAACATCAAAACTACCCATCTCTCTTTCATATTCAGGCGGATAAACTCATATTTTCCCATCTCAATCGGCTCTAGGAGCAATCCTAAATCAAGCAGTCCCTTATCCATCTGTTCTTTTACCAAATCCGCAGTTGCTGTAAACAGATCAAAAGTAACAAGGGGATATTTTTGATGGAAATTCCGAATCAGATCCGGGAGCGTCTGCACAGACGCAATTTCCCCGCATCCAATAGAAATCTTTCCCTCTACCTGTTCTTCCTGCTCTACCAATTCTTTTTCTGTTTTATCAACCAACTGTAGAATTTCCTCTGCCCGGCGCCGGAGCAGTAGACCTTCATTCGTCAGCCGAATCTTCCGTGTCCCCCTGTCAAACAAGCGGACAATAGTTACTAAACTGGTACATCAGGATTTACTTCTTAATCTTGCCGCTCATTTTTGCCTTGCTCCATGCACTTTACCTTCTTAGATACCTTTCCTGCCTTGATGGTTATGGTGGCAACTCCAGTGTTTTTGATTGTCACCCTGCCTGTATTCTTATCTACTACAGCAATCTTTAGCTTTGAACTTGTAAAGGTCATCTTACTCTTTGATGTTGCATTGATTTTGAATGGCTTTGCACCGTATGACACCCTGTACACGGTTTTCTTTCAAGTAATCTTGGAAGCTGGCTCTGGCTTCTCCTCTGCTTTCACTATTGTGAAGTTTACCTTCTTGCTTCTCGTGTAGTTGCCTTTTTCTGTCACGGTTGCCTTGGCTGTCCCTACTTTAATGTTATTATTATAGGAAACTGTGTAATCTGTATTTAGGGCTAATGTTTTTCCATCAAGCTTCACGGTTACCGATGGGGTCTTCGCTGTTCCGTCATAAGTATAACTAGTTTTTTCCAATGTTACGGATGCCTTTGCAATATCACCCTGAATGGTAAATGCCCTTTCCACGTTGCCAGTATAATTTCCGATGCCTGAAATAATCGCCTTGGCGGTTCCTACACTCACATTATCTCTGTATTCAACTGTATAATCTGTGCCCAAAACCAGTGTATTTTCTCCTATTTTTACCGTGACAGAGGGCTTTTTTCCGCCCCATCATAAGCATAGCAATCGTGCTCCAATACCACTGTTGCCCCACACAAATCATTCGCGGACGCCGATTCAAATTGTAACCCATTCTCATCTGCTTACCATTCCGCTTCTGAACCGCTCATGCCACAAACAGTCAAATACCCCGCAGCAAGCTACGGGGCATGACCTAGCTTGTTCTTTCCGCCCCAAGGGGCGGGGTATTTGACCCTCGCGGCATTCGCCAAATATCCGCGCGAGCGCGGCTGCTTGGCTCATTGCTCGCGGGAATAAAATCAGAGTAAGCCACACCAGAGCCGTTGCCATTCCCCTCTGATGTACCCCAACCAACTGCCCACGATCCTATGTTTGTTACGTTAGGCGGAATAGTAATTCTCTTCAATTTACTGCAATCCCAAAATGCCCACGCTGCGATATTCGTCACGCCATTTGGAATTGTTATATCCGACAAATCACTGCAGCCTGCAAATGCCTGCTCTCCTATCTGAGTCACACTATCTGGAATCTTAGTATTTTTACATCCCATGACAAGAATATTTCCATCATCTTTTTTTGAATCACTGCATTGCAATTATCTCTGCTGTCAAATACAGGATTTGTTTCCGCTACGTTTATACTTTCTAAACTGCTGCAATACTGAAATATATTTCTTTAAATGCTTCCAGCAGGAGCATCTGACCTAGATATCACGCTAGCAGGAATTGTGACCTCCTTTAAATTCTTGCAGCCCCAAAATGCACCATATCCGATATATGTCACACTATCAGGGATTTTCACGCTCTGTCATCTGGGTCGCCGTCAGGTCATAGGGACAGCTTAAGTAATCAACCAAAGCCTTGTCCGCTTCCTTCCGCGACTCGAAATAACCGATATTTTTCAAAATCTGCTTCCCATCTTCCGTCCACCCCACAGTCACGTGCGCCTGCCAGGGCTTGCGCCTGTTTCCTTTCATCTTAACAACATTCCCTGAGCCATTCGCTCTTCTCATTGCCATAACCAAGACCTCCTTCAAAAATAACGCTGCTGCCAGTTTGGAAGGAATCTGTAGTGCAGGATACGATCGGTGGGGCTGCCTTAAAACAACCCCATATATTTTAAAGAAAGCATCCTTACAACTCATAAAGCAAAAAAGAGCCCCCTCCCAGAACAGGCAAACAGAAATGTAAAACCACATCTGTTATAACCTGTATTGGAAGAAAACTCTCACCTAAAGCAGCTCACCCATATCAAGCAGCCAACAAACTGCCTCCGATAAGCAACTCGGCAAAATGGACTGTCTGACGGCAGAACCGCCCGCCTTATGGGTCTTGTGTGTCTTGTCCCTGAGTCTTGTGTGTGTCATGCGCGTGTCTTGCGGAGCAAGTGGATAACCAAAACACCTGGATATCCACTCTCGCGGTATTCGCCAAATATCCATGCAAGCATGGCCACTTGGCTCATTACTCGCAAAAATCCAGCCCGCCCCACACCGTCCCTGGGCGTCAGGAATGCCCGTTTTTAGCGGTTTTCTTAGAACTTCCCAGCCTTAGCGGCTTCCTCAATGGAAACTGCAACTGCAACCGTAGCTCCAACCATTGGGTTATTACCCATTCCGATTAATCCCATCATTTCCACATGAGCTGGTACAGAAGAAGAACCTGCGAACTGTGCATCTGAATGCATACGTCCCATCGTGTCTGTCATACCGTAAGAAGCTGGGCCTGCTGCCATATTATCTGGATGAAGGGTACGGCCAGTACCACCGCCAGATGCCACAGAGAAGTACTGCTTGCCCTGTTCGTTGCATTCTTTTTTATATGTACCTGCTACTGGATGCTGGAAACGTGTAGGATTGGTGGAGTTACCTGTGATAGATACACCAACATTCTCATGATGCATAATTGCAACGCCTTCCTGTACATCGTCTGCACCATAACATTTTACAGTTGCACGAAGTCCGTCAGAATATGGTTTTTCATATACAACGTTAAGTTTTGCTTCTTTGTAGTCATATTCTGTCTCAACAAAAGTAAATCCATTGATACGTGAAATAATCTGAGCAGCGTCTTTTCCAAGACCATTTAAGATAACACGCAGAGGTTTCTGCCGAACTTTGTTTGCTTTCTCAGCGATACCGATTGCGCCTTCTGCAGCTGCAAAAGATTCATGTCCTGCTAAAAAGCAGAAGCATTCTGTTTCTTCTTCCAATAACATTTTACCAAGGTTTCCATGTCCAAGACCTACTTTTCTGTGGTCTGCAACAGATCCTGGAATACAAAATGCCTGAAGGCCCTCGCCGATTGCTGCTGCTGCATCTGCTGCTCTCTTTGCACCTTTTTTGATTGCGATTGCTGCACCTACAGTATATGCCCAGCATGCATTCTCAAAACAGATCGGCTGGATTTTCTTTACCTGCTCGTAAACGTCAAGCCCAGCGTCTTTTGTGATTTTTTCAGCCTCTTCCACGGAGCTGATTCCATAATTATTTAAAACAGAATTGATCTGGTCAATTCTTCTTTCATATGATTCAAATAAAGCCATTTGAAATGTCCTCCTATCTTTTTGAACAATGGTACTTAAATTTCCATCTTGCGCAATCTGCTTTTCACTACTCTGCACGTGGATCAATAATCTTAGCTGCGTCTGCTACACGGCCATACTGTCCTTTTGCTTTCTCCCAGGCAGTGTTAGGATCATCACCTTTTTTGATAAAGTCGGTCATTTTACCAAGGCTTACGAACTGATATCCGATTACTTCATTGTCAGCATCCAGAGCAATACCGGTTACATAACCTTCTGCCATTTCCAGATAACGAACACCCTTTTCCTTTGTTGCATACATGGTACCAACCTGAGAACGAAGTCCCTTTCCTAAATCTTCCAGACCAGCGCCGATTGCCAGTCCATCATCAGAAAATGCACTCTGGGTACGTCCGTATACAATCTGTAAAAACAGTTCTCTCATAGCTGTATTAATTGCATCACATACAAGGTCTGTATTCAATGCTTCCAGAATTGTCTTACCCTGCAAAATCTCTGCTGCCATAGCTGCAGAATGGGTCATACCAGAACATCCAATGGTCTCCACCAAAGCTTCCTCAATCACTCCATTTTTTACATTCAATGAGAGCTTACATGCACCCTGCTGAGGAGCACACCAACCTATACCATGTGTAAAACCAGAAATATCTTCAATTTTCTTGGAATGCACCCATTTTCCTTCTTCTGGAATTGGAGCTGGTTCATGTTTTGCGCCCTTGGCTACTGGACACATGTTTTCGACTTCCTTCGTGTAAATCATTTTAAGACTCCTTTCAATGTATACATTTTATTAACCATGTTAAAACATTGTTATGCATTTAACATTCTTACATCATATTTAACCATATTTTTAGCAAATAGTCCAGTGTTTTCCAGAGAATTTTTATGTACATACAGAAGATTTTCCGTTCCCTCGAAACATAGACTTAAGCTCCTTTTAATCCAGCACTTCCATTCTTGTAAAAGAAACGGAGGCTGCCACAGCTCCGGCAAATGTCAAAAGTCCCATTGCAAGTATCATTACAAAAAATCCTGCCTCCACAGAAACAACTATTCCAGCTACAATAGCGGCAATGATCCCAATTAAAATGGCAATTCCCTGGAACAGCGTTTTAATGAGCGTGCGCCCAGTATTTCCCAAGAGATTTCCAATCAGTGCGTCCGCCAGCATTCCATAATAAAGACGGTTTGCCTGCAGGCAGACATACAAAAGCACAGTAAGAACAGTAAGGACTGGGCCTATTTCAAACACAACCGCTCCTGGCAGGGTAATCAAAATCCCATCCACAATGGACCGAATATGTTCAATTTTCGTAGCATACCACATTTTTTTCAAAGGAGTATCCGGTATCAGGTAGGTATACGGATTCTCTAATTCCTTCGACCATTTGGTGGCATATCCGCTGAGAATAAAGCTCATATAGCTTTCCACACCTGGAATAATGAAAACTTTGGCAGGACCTAATTCACTTACTGCATGATTAAAGTACCCAACTGCCCCAATCAGTATTCCAATTCCCAGGCACAATAATGTATTCCACCCAAAAATAAACGTTGGGTTCTTTTTATACTCCAACATCTGCCTGAAATAAATTGCCTTCCCATAAAAACCTTTATATTTTACAGACGCCTGCCTAAATTTCCGATGTTTTTCCAGCCAGGGCACAGAAGCAACACCCTTCTTCTGCTTCGCCCGCCGCTCTTGATATTCATCTGCAAATTTCATAGCATCTTCATAATAGGCTCCTGTGCATTCGATCCGCCAAGCAGCAAAAAATATCAACACCGTAGAGATTAAAAAGAGAACCGTACCTATCACATTTATAGTATCAGGCCCAAGAAAGATCAATCTGGTCACGGCTACATTCCAACCTACTACTGGAACCATCTGTATCATTGGGATAGCAAAAAAATTCTGCAAAAGCCCAAAAGATGGACTCTTAGTAATCATAAGATATACCGCAATCCCCACCACAGTCCCAAGAAACAAATACAGGACAATTACCAGACCTTTGAAAAATTTCTCTGGAAGCTTCTCATTGCCATAACAAAAAATAATAGCGGAAGCCTCTAAAATACTTTCAAATACCACGAAAAACAAAAAATATACAAGTACCTGCAGTAAACTTACTTCAAACCACATTACACCGACTACTACAATCACCAATCCAAGTAAAATATTTACAGCAAAAGATTTTACCCCGGCAAACATCAATACCATTTTCGGGCTTACTGGTGAAGAAAATACAAAATGTACTTCACTTGGCCGAAACAGAAGTCCCTTTCTTTTGGCATAACTAATAAGGTTTCCTGGTATCAGCCAGTAAATAATCATGGACAAAATTGTAACCATATTATTGGGAGAGTTAAAATCTCCTTCCTGTATCATCATGTCAAAGCTTTTGTATATCATTACAATATACAGCAAAACAAAAATTCCCATCAGATAAGTAACCGGACGCTTTAATGCTTTTTTTATACGGTTTATTATCGTTCTCTGATATAGATATACAAAACCTTTCATTATGATTCACCACCTCCCGTAATCTGGAAGAAGAGTTCTTCGATGTCGGCATCTTTCTCCTCTTCCTTGGTAAAGGTACCTACGATTTTCCCTCGTTCCATAATAAACATAACATCCCACAATTCTTTTACCATTTCCAGCATATGGGTACTGATTAAAACCGTAACGCCCTGATTCTTAAGCTCCAGCACCACCTCTTTCAATTCCTTAATAGCTGCTGGGTCCAGCCCCACCATAGGCTCATCCAGTAAAATAACCTTTGGCAAAATAGCAAGGGCACAGCAAATGCTTACTTTTTGCATCATACCTTTTGACAATTGATTTCCTAACTTTTCCTGTTTGTCATCCAACTCAAACCGAATCAAAAGCTGTTCAATTTCCTCTTCAGTAATGGGGGAATGATAGGCACGCCGGACATATTCTATATGCTCCCGCACTGTCAGGGCATCAAACATTGCTGGAATTTCTGGCACATAACCAAAAATCCGCTTGGCTTCCAACGTCCTTGCTGGCATCTGATTAATACCCACGCCACCCTGATAACGCAAAAGTCCTGCAATACTTTTAATAATTGTAGACTTTCCAGCCCCATTTGGTCCCAATAAAATCCCCACCTGTCCGCTAGGTACCGTAAAGCTGACATGATCCACAGCCAGATATTTGCCATATTTTTTTGTTAAATCTTGAATTTCTAACATAACCCACTCTCCTTTTCATCTCAGACAATGTTTTTCATCCTTACCAATGAGCGAATTCTGGAAAACACTTTTAATCCAGTAAAAAATCATATGCTCTATTGTATTACTCATTTAATACAATAGAGCATATGACTTTTTTTGTCAACTAGCTATGCTTTTCTACAATATCATTTTTCTTTTTGTAAATAGAATTGGCCGGTACAACGCCTCGGACCATAGAAAGGGGATAAATGTTGCTGTTTCTTCCCACCACAGTTCCTGGATTCAAAACGCTATTACAGCCAACTTCCACTTCATCTCCTAACATAGCCCCAAATTTTTTTAATCCGGTGGCAATCTCTTCTCCCTTATCTTTTACCACCACCAAGGTCTTATCTGATTTTACATTGGAAGTAATGGAACCAGCCCCCATATGAGCTTTGTAACCTAAAATGGCATCTCCCACATAATTATAATGAGGCGCCTGAACCTTATTAAACAGTACTACATTTTTTAGCTCCGTAGAATTCCCTACCACAGCTCCTTTTCCCACAATGGCATTTCCCCGGATAAATGCACAATGACGGATCTCTGCTTCCTCATCAATAATCAACGGCCCATTGAGACAAGCTGTGGGAGCAACTTTTGCAGTTTTGGCAATCCAAATATTTTCTCCCCGGCATTCATATTTTTCTTTGTCCAGTGTTTTTCCAAGCTCACAAATATATCCACTGATCTTTGGTAATGCCTCCCAGGGATAGCTCAACCCGCAAAAAAGCTCTGCCGCAATGGTTTCTGACAAATTATACAAGTTACTGATTCTACATGTCTCCATTTGATTTTCCTCTTTTCTTCGATAAATAATAGAATTTTTACAATTTTTTTGATCCTGTTTTATTTTTGGATGCTTTCTCTTGTCTGGAGGATTGATAGAAGGAAGAGGCATTCTGAAAATGCCCACGTAATGCATACTGATTATTCAATCCCAACACACCGGTGGTACGGCTTCTTACAAAATGCTCCAATTTATCCATATACTCCTTTGGCGTGATACTGCCCTCTGCCACATAAGTCAGACCCTTTTCCCAGCTTGCAGTTAATTCAGGATTTAACAAAGAACGAATCGAAGCATTTACCACGTCATATATCATTTCTCCTAACAAAGTAGGTGTAATGACCTGTGTTTTCTTATTTAAAGTAAGATATTTGTTATTGACCAGTTTTTTTAAAATTTCTGCCCGGGTTGCGCTGGTGCCAATCCCACTTCCTTTGATCTGGGCCCGAAGTTCTTCATCCTCAATCAATTGCCCAGCATTTTCCATCGCAAGAATCATGGAACCAGAATTATAACGTTTGGGCGGAGAGGTTTCCCCTTCCTTGATATTCAAGGCTTCTACTGGAAGTTCCATTCCTTTTTTTAAGGTGGAAAGAAGCTCCATAAAAGTTCTGTCACAGGAAGTTTCACCCATACCAGCCTGACCTTTTGGCATATCTTTCTCTTCTGCTTTCTCCCTGGCCTTTTTTTTCTGGAAGGAATACTCCATCACCTTCAAATAACCTGGATCTGCTAGTACCTTAAATGCAAAAAAGAATTTTTCTTTTCTGACAGAAATCTCCTGCCTTTGCTCTCCTTTGGAAACTTCCAGATGGATCTGGTCTTTGGAAATTGGTTCCATAGCCGTTACCAGATTGATTTTTTGATAAACAGCAGGAGGAAAGAAAATCCCAAGGAACCGCCGCACAATAACTTCATAAACATTTAGTGCCGTTCCACCCAGACTCCGCACCGATGAAAATCCCTGTCCCGTTGGAATAATGGCATAATGGTCCGTAATTTGCTTATCATTCACATATCTGGTTTTTGCAATCTTTTTATAGCTTCCCACGTCCAACACTTCCTCTGCAAATTCTTTTACAGAAGGAATGTTTTTTAAACCGCTGATATTCTTAGAAATCTCCTTTGCTACTGCCGAAGAAAGAACCCTGGCATCGGTTCTGGGATAAGTGACCAGCTTTTTCTCATACAATTCCTGAACCACCTTAAGCGTCTGGTCTGGACTAATCTTAAAAAATTTGGAACAATCATTTTGCAACTCCGCCAAATTGTACAGCAAAGGCGGATTCTTATTTTCCTTTTTCTTCTCAATGGAAAATACAGTTGCCTTTCCTTTTTCATTCAACAGACAAGTTCCATCCTTTTCTTTTTGTATATCAGAAATTAAATCTTTTATTAATTTTTCTGCATCTTTTCGCTCTTTAAAGCCATTTTCTTTGTATAACTTTGGAGACTGGTAATAGGCCGAACCCTCTGCTGCCCTCCACTCCCCTTCGATGGAATTTCCCTGAATATCTACCGTACTTACCACCCGATAAAAAGGAGTTTTCACAAATTCTCGTATTTCCCGTTCTCTGCGCACTACCATTCCCTGTACACAAGTCATCACCCGTCCTACGCTGACTACCGTATATTTGGTATGCAAAAAGTTTGAAATAGCATTCCCATACTTTAAGGTAAGCAGACGAGAAAAATTTATTCCCATTAAATAATCTTCTTTTGCCCGTAAATAAGCAGATTCACAAAGGTTGTCATATTCTGATAAATCCTTCGCCTCTCGAATCCCTCTTAAGATTTCTTCCTCTGTCTGAGAATCAATCCACACCCTTCGGCGGTCCTTCCCCTTTACCTTTGCCTGCCGTTCCACCAAACGGTAAATATATTCTCCTTCTCTCCCCGAGTCTGTACATACATAAATAGTATCCACATCTGTCCGGTTCAAGAGCCCTGCTACAATCTTATACTGCTTTTTCACTCCCGGAATTACTTCATACTTAAAATTCTCGGGAAGAAAAGGAAGAGTAGCAAGGCTCCATTTCTTATATTTCTCATCATATGCTTCTGGATAGCTCATTGTTACCAGATGTCCTACACACCAGGTAACAACCGCCTCCTCTGACTCCATATAGCCATCATGATTTTTTAATTCTAATTTTAATGCTTTGGCAAATTCCCGTGCTACACTGGGCTTTTCTGCTATGTATAAAGCTTTCGCCATAAATCTATATCCTGCTTTCTCTCTATTTACTCATATCCACTAACAGGATACGTTGATCCTTCTCTACCGCTTTTACTAATTTTTCTTCAAAAGACTTCGCGGAAAACAAATAATAATAATTCGCTGTAATCTTTGCTTGCTCCATGCTTTGAAAAAGCTGCTGGCACATCTCAAAAGTCATTTCAGGCTCTGACCAGTTGCAAAGACATATGATATTCTCCCTAACGCTATTTTGAGCAATGATATCAATACGCCCTTTTTTTCCAATCCAGGTACCCATCTTATGTATTTGCAGAGGTAATTTTCCTACCATGTCCTGTAATTTCAGATATTCCATACACACATTGACAAAATAACGTTTTAAATAGTCCTCCATCTCTTTTTCAATGTGAATCTCATAAAACTCCTCCGGTTCCATTTGATGCAAATCTGACAAATAGGGATACACAAACTTAAACCAAAAATTAATAAATGTATCCTTTATCTGATACAAACCCTTCTGGGCATTCTGCCATCCTCCGGTTTCAAAAGAATACACCTTCTCCACCACATCAAACTCCATAAGATTTTTTAAATAAACGCTGATTTTTGCCCTGGAAAATCCGGTTGCCTGATAAATATCGTTCAACTTGTGTTTTCCAGACGCCAGAACCTCCAAAAGAGTATTATATACCGAAAGCTCCCGCAACTGGCTGCGAATGATTTCTTCTACCTTCCCATGCAAAAAACCATTTTTTGAAAGAATCAGGTTACAAATATTCTCACGGGTATCCCATCCATCCTCCCATTCCTTCATATATTCCGGCACCCCGCCAATCACGCCGTATGCCTTTATACTTTCCCTGACACTATATTTGGGAAAACTCCGCACCAAATCCAAAAACCTCAGTTCATTAATTTTGGTTATGCCATCTATTTTTTTTACCGTATTTCCCAACATCTGCGGCATTTCCTGTTCTACCCAGGAAATGGAAGAACTGCATAAAAGAATCATCACCGGACCTGGATATAATTTCTTCCCTTTTAATTTTAACACACTGTCCATAAGTTGACTATCTTTTTTCAAAATGCGCTGAAACTCATCAATAACCAGTACCAGCTTACTTCCATCTCCACTTTTCACCCGTTTAAAAAAAACATCATAAGATTCTTCAGAAATTGTGACATGATACCGTTCTGCAATTTCTCTTTGCATCCGTTGTTTTTGGGCATAGGGAGAGATCTCCGGCGCATAATAATAAAAATATTTTTTGTCTCTGCAAAAATCCTGTACTAGTTCTCCGCCACCATTTTCTTTTCTTCCATACAATACCAGAAGCTGATTCCCCTCCCGATGGTACATTTGCTCTAAATACTGCAATTCTGCTTTTCTTCCTGTCATAACCGTATCCGTTCTCCGGCCTCCCGTGTCTATTTTGTTCTCATCCTCTGTGGATTCCTACTTTTGTATCATATCACGATTTAACTTCTTTTACAACACTTTTTCCTAGCCGCTTTCAAAAAGGACTGGCAAAAAACACTGTAGATTCTACTATATATAGTTTAAATATCTGTGTATTGCATCTATATATAGTAGGAAATACCATTTTCTGTCAGCCCTCTTCTTTTTACTTATCTTTCTGTTTATACCTTTTTGGATGGCATATTCCAGCCGAGATGATCTGTATGTAACAGCTCATGAGATTTATGGGAAAGGGGTTTTTCCAAATATTGGCTGTACAAGGCCCGTACTGAAGGATTCTCATGGGAGAATCGAAGAGGATTCTTTTTATCTAACTGATAAAGCTTGTTTCCTCGTTCGCCCGCCATTTCACGTCCTTCTGTGATTGGCTGTCCGCCGCCCCCTGCACATCCTCCTGGACAGGCCATAACTTCCACAAAATCGTACTCTGCTTCCCCGGAAATAATCCGTTCCATCAATTTTCTTGTATTTCCCAGACCATGTACTACAGCGCCTCGGATTGGAATTCCTGCTATTTCTGTTTTCAGTTCCTTAACGCCGTCAAGCCCTCGTACCATTTTAAATGTGTCTGGTTTGGGATTTTCTTTCTTCAATGTATAATAAGCCGTCCGAAGAGCCGCCTCCATAACGCCTCCTGTAGCGCCAAAAATAACGGCTGCGCCAGAACCAGTACCCAAGGGTGAATCAAATTCTTCTTCCTCTAAATTCTCTGGGCAAATCAGTTCAGACCGCAGCATCCGGTCAAATTCTCTTGTGGTAAGAACCACATCAACATCCTTTCCTGCACCTGCATCGTTGATATTGGGTAATTCACACTCTGCTTTCTTCGCAGTACAAGGCATAATGGATACACAGAAAATTCTATCAGGATCTACATCCAATACTTTCTCTGCAAAATAAGTTTTTGCAACAGCGCCAAACATCTGCTGGGGTGATTTGGCAGTGGACAATTGCTTTGTCATGTCTGGATATTGTGACTTTATAAACCGCACCCATCCTGGACAACAGGAGGTAAACATGGGCCACTGATATTCTTCCCGATGAGTCATGCGCTCCAAAAACTCTGTCGCTTCCTCCATAATGGTCAAATCTGCGCTAAAGTTAGTATCAAAGACATAATCCATCCCCAATGCACGGGCTGCTGCTGCCATACGCTTTTCTGTTGCCATTTTTTCTGGAAGCCCAAGACCCTCTCCCCATGCAGCACGCACAGCCGGAGCAATCTGCACTACAACAATCTTCTCTGGATCATTCACCGCATCCATTACTTTACGGACGTCATCACGCTCCCGAAGTGCGCCAGTAGGACAATGGGTAATACACTGCCCACATAATGCACAGTCTGCCTCTGCAATTTTACGCATTTTTGATACACCTACGCTGGTACGCTTTCCTGTATTCACAATATCCCAAATCCCCAAAGATTGTATCTTATCACAGATCTGCACACATCGCATACATTTGATACATTTGCTGGCATTTCGAATCAAAGGAAATCCTAAATCCCAGCTCCTCATCTCATAATCCTGCTCAAAAGGTACGTCATTGATATTCATATCTGCACAAATTTTCTGTAAGGCGCAGCTTCCGTTCCGCTGACAGGCTGCACAGCGAAAATCATGCTGGGAAAGGATAATCTGTAAATTCATCCTACGGGCATAATGTGCTTTCAAGCTACTGGTATACACAACCATGCCTTCCTCTACCTTAGTATTGCAGGATGCCACAAGCGCCTCCTTCCCTTCAATTTCCACACAACAGATACGGCAGGCTCCGATCTCGTTTAATTCTTTTAGGAAGCAGAGAGTTGGAATTTCAACTCCAGCAGTGGCAGCGGCCTGCAAAATTGTAGCGCCTTCTGGCACTTGCACTTCTTTGTGATCGATTGTCAAATTTACCATTTTTCCTGTCTGCCTCCTCTCAATACGCTACATCCATGACGGTCGCATCGCAAGCAGCGGCTTGCTTCCTGATACGCTTCTTCATCACTCATGGTATATTCAATGCCTTCGAAATTATCCTTGCGGGCCCAGGATTCTTTTTCTCCCAGATTTACACGGCCGCATGGAATCTTATCATTCAACAATGGTTCTGGTATCTCCACATCCACAGAAATCTCATGATGATATCCAAAGAATTCATCAATATTTGCTGCTGCTACCTTTCCAGCCGCAATTGCTTTGATTACAGTTGCTGGACCGGATACACAATCTCCACCTGCATACATACCTACACGGTTTAATGCACCAGATGCATCTGCCTGTAGCTTTCCACGCTTCACGGAAATTCCTGCCTGGGCAAAAGGTTCCGAAATAATCTCCTGTCCCACAGCCATCAGGATGATATCACATTCCAATCGTTCCTCTGCTTTATCCGCCTTTCTTGGGGAAGGCCGTCCGCCTCTTACCTGTCCAATAATCTGTGGCTGTACCCACAATGCAGTTGCATTCCCTGCTTCATCCTTCTCAATCCGCAAAGGCGCCTTTAAAGTCAGAAGCTCAATCCCTTCTGCAATGGCTCCCTCCACCTCTGCTGGCAACGCCGTCATATCTTCTTTCCGTCTGCGGTACACAATGCTGACTGTCTTTGCGTTGGAACGAATTGCTGTTCTTGCACAATCCATAGCCACATTTCCGCCGCCTACAACAATGACTCTCTTTCCTGTAAAATCTGGATACTTGTCATCCCCAATTTCACGTAGCATATCCACAGCCGAAATTACATTTCCGCTGTCCTCTCCTTCCAAATCTAACCGTTTCTCCGCATGGGCGCCAATGGCAATATAAACTGCATCATATGTATCATTGATCTCTTTCAATTCATCCGTTCCAACGGCTGCATGTAATTTCACTTCTACGCCAGTAGAAAGAATCGCGTCAATATCTTCTTGCAATCTCTCCCGCGGAAAACGATAATTTGGAATACCATAACGCAGCATACCGCCAAGCTGCGCCTTTTCTTCAAATACCGTTGTCTGATGTCCCATCAACTGTAGGAAATATGCTGCTGTCAAGCCAGAGGGTCCTCCACCTATAATTGCAACTTTTCTGCCGGTAGGCTCTGCACAGGAGGGGACTGGAACCTCACTTGCATTGGCCTTATCCATAACATAATGTTTAATGCCTCGGATATTGATGGAATCATCAATCATATTTCTGCGGCATCTGATCTCACAGGGATGCTCACAAATCAGTGCACATGCCGTTGGGAACGGATTATCTTTGCGAATCAGCCGTACCGCATCCTCGCACCGTCCTCCTCCAGCCAGAGCAACATATCCTGGAATATCCACATTTGCCGGACAAAGGGTCACACATGGAATTGGCTGTTCAAAGGTTCCCGTACATTGATGCTCCTTGACATGAGAAATATAATCCTCCTTGAAACCCTCTAACCCTGCTAATACCATACGGGCAGATTCAAATCCAATTGCACAATCAGCAGAATTCTTAATATTCGTTGCCGTATGCTCAATTAAACCAAGTGTTTCCATTGTTGCCGTATTATCCAAAACACTCTCCAGAAGCTCTTCTAAAATTCCAAGCCCGATACGGCATGGCACACATTTACCACACGTCTGTGCGTGGCAGACCTTCAAAAAGGCAAGCTGCATGTCAACGGGACAGACTCCAGGAGGATTTGCAATAATCCGCTGCGTAAATTCCTTCATCAGTGTTTCTGTTGTGGAATTTACTTTGTCTGTAGAAATTACTGATAACCTACTCATATTTTTTCTCCCTGATTATTTTTTGTAGAGATTGACAAAAATTTATCATTTTTTCTGCTTCTCTTTATCTATTTTAACTGGAAAGAATCAAGAATGCAAGAATCGTTAATGTTTTCACAGTATAACAAGTAACAGTTCAGCCCTTTTGACTTTCTACATTGCTTTAATCAAAGGATTTTTCGATGTAAGAATAAAAATATGGATGGGAGCTTCTATTGTTTTTTACAAATTTT
>ERZ778518.1308-NODE-1308-length-17860-cov-4.480315_pt1 | contig 17860 bp, 15 predicted proteins | sample MGYA00510340_ERZ778518 | MGnify/ENA primary metagenome ERZ778518 (study PRJEB29527, sample SAMN07138967) | mouse gut metagenome | material: feces | host: mouse | place: China:Nanjing | collected 2016-01-25 ...
GACAATATCATACAGCCGATAACAATATGCGATCCGGTCAATCCACCATGTATATCCGGTCTGTCTGTGATAGTCCCACCGGTACAGCGGATTGCCCCAAAGCTGCCCGGTACTGGAAAAGGCATCCGGCGGGCACCCGGCCACTGCGATGGGCGTGCAGGTATCGTCTAACTGGAACAGTTCCGGATGCGCCCAAGTATCTGCACTGTCCAGCGCCACATAAATGGGAATATCTCCCACAATCCGGATCTTTTTCTGATTGGCATAAGCCTTGAGCGCCTGCCACTGGCCGGCAAACAAAAATTGCTGAAATTCGTAAAAAAGGATTTCATCCGCATACCGCTCACGATAGCGGGCCAATTCTTCCGGTTCCCGCAGTTTTATCTTCTCATCCCACAGTATCCAGCTTATACCGCCAAAAGAATTTTTTACCGCCATATACAGCGCATAGTCCTCCAGCCAATAGGCATTTTCCTTACAAAATGCCCGGAACTGCGGATGTTCCGCAATATGGCTGTTTTCATATGCTTTGCGCAGAATCTCAAAACGGGCACGATACATTTTTTCATAATCCACCCGCGTCTCATCACTGCCAAAATCACAGGCTTCACAGTCCTCCCCGGAAAGCCAGCCTTCCTGCACCAGCGCTTCCAAATCAATAAAATAGGGATTTCCTGCAAATGTGGAGAAGGACTGATAGGGAGAATCCCCATAACCGGTTGGCCCAAGGGGCAAAATCTGCCATAATTTCTGGCCTGCCCGTTCCAGAAAATCCACAAATGCATAAGCCTCTTTGGAAAAGGAACCGATTCCATACCGGGACGGAATACTGGAAACCGCCATTAATATACCGCTCTGTCTCATGGTCTGTCACCCTCCCCTGTGTTCCCGCAATATACTGCACACGGTCTGCGGGAACGATCCATATCATATCAAATTATATTATATACGCCCCGATGATTCCCGGATCAACAGTTCGCCTTCAAAAATACGGTGTTGAACCGGGGCGTTGTTTTCGATTGTGTCAAACAGTATATCCGCCACATCCTCCGCCATCTCCTCCACCGGCTGTTTGACGGTTGTGATTGTGGGGATATAATAAGAAGCAATCTCCAGACCGTCAAAGCCCACCACGGAATACTCCTCCGGAATACTTTTCCCCGCTTCTTTCAATGCCCTGCAAATGCCAATGGCCACCGAGTCGGAAATGGCATAAACGGCTGTCCACTCGATCCCGCGCTCCAGAAGCCGACGGGCGCCGTGATAACCGCGTTCCATGGAATAGGCGTCTTCCTCCGGGCCGGAGTAGCAGATCAGTTCTTCCGCAACCGGCAGCCCGTTATCAGACAGGGCAGCCCGATAGCCGGAGAGCCGCAGTGCACCGATACTGCGGTCCTCCCTGGAAGCGGCAAAAAATGCAATGCGCCGATGGCCTGCCCTGCACAAATAATCCACAATTTTATAACTTTCTTTTACATCATCCACATGTACGGATGAAAATATCTTACTGTTTTTCCGGTCCATACCCCCTACGGCCCCGATCACACACGGAATGGTCAACTGCCTCAGCTTCTCCTCCGTATGATAAAAATATCCGCCCAGGAATATGATACCTTTCGGCTTTTTCTCCAGGATCATTTCCAGCGCCACTTCAATCTCGTCTTCGTTGTCATTCACGCTTTGCAGGATAAATGTATACTTATGCGCATGGATCTTTTTCTCAAGAATACTGATCATAGGCTGGAAAAAGGGGTTGCCAATCCCCTTAACCAGTACGACAATGGAATTGCTCTCCAGACGTTTCAGATTCCTGGCACTGTTATTGGGGATAAACTGATTCTCGCGGACGGCTTCCATGATCATGTTTTTCGTGCTCTGGCTTACTCCGGGATAATCGTTAATCGCCCTCGATACAGTACTCACACTGACACCACACTTTTTCGCTATATCTTTAATCGTTACACTATCCATCGTCTGATGTCCTTCCGAATTTCCAATCGTACTGCTTTACCCAAACAGTGATGCACACATTTGTTCGGGTCTTACATCATTATAAACTTTTTTTATGAAAAGTCAACACCTGCCATAAATTTCGGCAAGAAACCGGATTTTCTGCCTAAGTTCTTTCGAAAATGCGCCTTTTTCCATACGCCATTTCCAGTTCCCTGATGGAATGGAAGGTGTATTGATGCGGGCAGCACCCCCCAGCCCCAGATAATCCTGTGCCGGTATAATGCAGGTATCCGCAACCGTAGACAATGCGCAGCAAATATAATCCCATGGAAGTTTTTCCCGGGACGCATCTGCATTATTCAGGTACGCCTGCGCAATTTTCCTGTCCTCATCACTGATTTTTTCATACCATCCCAGGATTGTATCATTGTCATGGGTACCTGTGTAAACCACGCAGTTGGTGGGATATTTGTAGGGCATATAGCAGCCTGCTTCTCTGGAATCAAAGGCAAACTGCAGGACTTTCATCCCCGGATACCCCGTATCTTCCAGAAGCTGGCGGACGGTGTCCGTCACATACCCCAGATCTTCTGCTATAATCGGCAAATCTCCCAGTTCCTTTTTAATCTGTACGAACAGATCGATTCCCACGCCCTTTTCCCAGTGCCCGTTTACGGCGGTGCTGTCTCCATAAGGAATGGAATAGTAGGCATCAAAGCCCCGGAAATGGTCAATGCGTACAATATCAAACAATTCAAACTGGGCTTTCAGCCGGTCAATCCACCAGCGGTATCCGGTCTGTTTGTGATATGCCCAGTCATACAGCGGATTGCCCCAGAGCTGTCCCCGCGCCGAAAATGCGTCCGGCGGGCAGCCGGCAACGGCTGTCGGCAACCGGTTTTCATCCAGTTGGAACAGCTTTGGATTGGCCCATACATCCACACTGTCAAAAGAAACATAAATCGGTATATCCCCGATGATTTTCACGTCTTTTTCATTGGCATACTTTTTCAGAGCCAGCCACTGTTTGCGGAACAAATACTGAATGAACACGTAAAAACGGATTTCGCCTTCCAGCTCTGTCTCATATTTCGCCAGCGCCGTTTCGTCCCGCAGACGCACATCCTCATCCCAGTCCGTCCAGCATAAACCGCCCATACTGTCTTTCAACGCCATATACAGAGCATAATCCTTCAGCCAGAAACGGTTCTCCTCATAGAATTCCACCAATGTGCCATCATCAGAATACCGTTCAAAGGCCTGTTTTAAAATCTCAAACCTGCCCTGATAAATTTTATCATAGGAAATACTCTCGCGCTCCTCACTGTCTCCCCAGTCGTAGCTGCTGCATTCTTCCTTTGTTAAAAGCCCTTCCTCTGTCAGCGCTTCCAGGTCAATAAAATACGGGTTCCCTGCAAATGTGGAGAAAGACTGATACGGCGAATCTCCATACCCGGTAGGCCCCAGCGGCAGGATCTGCCACAGTTTCTGCCCTGCTTCGTGGAGCATATCCACAAACTCATATGCTTCTCTGGAAAACGAGCCGATGCCGTAAGGAGACGGCAGGCTGGAAACAGGAAGCAACATACCACATTGTCTTTTCATTCTTCCCCTGTCCCTTCTTATTTTTATATTCAGATATTCATTTGGCAGCCATGGCCTGCAGGCGGACGCCGCCTCCCCGGACCATGACTGCCACGCAAACAGTTCCACAGTGCGCTTAGTTCTGTTAACCTTTTACCGCACCTGCAACAACACCTTCGATAATATATCTCTGGCAAATGATATAGAAAATAATCACCGGCAGGATCGCAAGAACGATGCAGGCCATAATCGTTCCCATATCTACGGAACCAAACCCACCTTTCAAATACTGGATTACGATAGGAATGGTTTTATACTTCTTAATGTCCAATACCAGATACGGAAGCAGATAGTCATTCCATACCCACATGATTTCCAGGATACCAACAGATACGAAGGTCGGTTTCATAATCGGGAAAACCACCTTAAAGTATATCTGAAGTGGATTGCATCCGTCAATACTTGCCGCTTCTTCAATTTCCAGGGGCATGCTCTGCGCAAAATTGGAAAACATAAACACAGCCATACCGGCGCCGAATCCCAGATAAACCACTACAATACCCACAGGCGTATTCAGACGCAGTGTATCTGCCGTTTTAGCCAGTGTAAACATAAGCATCTGGAAAGGTACTACCATAGAAAAAATAAAGCCGAATTTCAGTGCCCTGGTTACCGTATTCTGTACACGGGTTACATACCAGCCGCACATGGAGCAAAGCACCAGGATGGCCAGGACGGAAGCTGCCGTAATGAATAAACTGTAACCGAAATATTTGAAAAATTCAATTTTCTGAATACCATTGATATAGTTGTCAAATCCCACAAATGATTTCTGATTGGGAAAAGCAAAAGGATTCAGGTTAATACTTGTTTTCTTTTTAAAAGAGTTTACCAGAACAAGTACCACAGGAAATACATAAGCCAGTGAAACAACACTGAATATGACGGTTAAAATATTTTTATAACTTTCTTTTTTACTTCTCATCCTATTTTTCCCCCTTGCCTTGTGTAAATCTCATCTGAATCACACCGATGACTGCCAGTGCAATGGCAAAGATAACGGCTTTCGCCTGGCCCACGCCCCTGTATGCGGCTGTGCTGCCATAAAATGTGTTGTAAATATTCAGCGCAACCATTTCTGTAGCACGGGAAGGTTCGCCCGCCGTTAAAGCAAGGTTCTGGTCAAACAGTTTGAAACCGTTTGTCAGAGACAGGAATGTACAAATTACAATCGACGGGCTGACGGAAGGGATAATAATCTTAAACAGCCGCTGGCTGCCCGTAGCGCCGTCCACTTCTGCGGCCTCCAGCATATCACCGGCAATATTCTGAATACCTGCAATATAGATAATCATCATATAACCGATCTGCTGCCAGCTCAGCAGAATTACCAACCCCCAAAATCCATACACAGAGCTATATGTTAATGTACGGTTAATATAGGAAAGCAAACCGTTAAACAAAAGCTGCCATACATAACCCAGAACAATACCGCCGATCAGGTTCGGCATAAAAAAGATGGTTCTGAAAAGATTGGTTCCTTTAATTTTTTTGTCAAGCACAGTGCAACGGTAAATGCAAGTACATTGATCAAAACAACCGTAACAACAGTGAACAGCGCGGAAAACAACACCGAATGAAGGAACGTGGCATCCTTAAACGCCTCTATGTAGTTTGAGATTCCCACAAATGTCGCATCGCTGACCGTCGTAAAGGAACAGAAGCTCAGGTAAACCGCCATGATAAAAGGTACTACAAACCCGATTGCAAATGCTGCTGCGGTGGGCAGGACAAAAACCGGGAAATATTTTTTTAACGCTTTTTCCATGAAACACTCTCCTCTTTATGGGACAGGACCTGCACAAAACGCCAGGCCCTGCCTTTTTCATGACAGCAGAACATCTCCACATGATACGTTCTGCTGTTTTCAATATAAAACCGCTTTTTACAGAACAGATTATCTGTTTTCCCACTCGGTAGCGAAATCTTCCGTAAATACTTTTTCAACATTAGACCAGTCACCGGTTCCCTGGGAATACTCGATCAGTGCGGAAGACAGGTTTGATTTCCAGTTTTCTGTAGGAAGGCTCTCTGTACCGATCCAGGAAATAGGTGTTTTTCCTGCTGCTTCGTATTTATTTGCACTTGTAAACAGCGGGTTCTCCAATACCACATCTGCAAACGTATCAAAAGGACAGTTGAATGCCATAGCGCCGGACAGTGTCTGAATGCCTGTCTCAGAAGAAATAACCCACTCAAGGAAGTCAAGCGTTGCCTGGATGTCTTCTTCCGTTGCGTTCTTGTTTACACACCAGAAGTTACCTGTACCTGTGCAGACACCGATTTTGTCTTTTTCTTCCGGAACGCCTGTATACAGAGGCAGGAATGCGATATTCATCTCGGCCATCTCGTTGTCAGCCGTCCATGCCCATGTACCGTTCTGATAAAATACTGCCATTTCATCACAGAACTCTGCAAGCGCATCATCACCTGTCTTACCACTCAGCAGTGCAGGATCACAGGTGGAATCCGTAAAGTACAGATCAATCAGATTCTTGTAATTTGCCACATATGTGCCGTCCAGAGAAGTTGCCGTCGTAATGCCCTTCTTTGTGTACTCCCAGTAAATCGGTACATTGGCAAGATGTGTGGTGAATCTCCAGTTGGAAGAGCCGTCCAGACCTGCGGAAGTGAAAGCGCCTTCCACACCCAGTTCATCTTTTCTTGCCTGAATATCGTCTGCAACTGCCTTCAATGTATCAAAGTCTATAATGTCATCTGCGCTGGAAATCACTGCATTGTCAAGTTTGCAGTACTGATCCAGTAAATCCACATTGTAAATAATACCATAGCTCTCCATAGCGAACGGAACTGCCGCTACTTCCACGCCTTCCATAGACAGCTTGTTTGCTGTGGAATGCTCTGAAATAAAGCTGCCTGACAGATCATAGCAATACTGTCCCCAGTTATCCAGCCAGGACTGATTCTCAACCTGGAACAATGTGGGAGCCTCTGTCTTTGCGATTTCGGATGTCAAAGTCTGCTCATACGTACCGGATGCCGCTGTTACCACAGTCACCGGAACACCGGTTTCTTCCGTATATGCGGCGGCCAACTCCTGCCACTGTGCGTCAACTTCCGGTTTGTAATTCAGATAATAGACGCTTCCGCCTCCGTTTGCAGCACCGCCTGCACCACCTGCACCACCTGCACCACCTGCGGCATCTCCTGAACCGGCACTGTCCCCGGAACCGCATCCCGCCAGTAACCCTGCAGCCATCAGTGCAGCGGATACTACGGCAATTACTTTCTTACCTGTTTTCATAGTTTTTCCCTCCTGTTTTTTAATTTGTATCTCAATAAAAATACAACCGAGTTGAATGATAACGTTGTCGGTAACGTTAGCGGCAACGTTGTCGGTAACGTTACCGATTATTATAGTAGCACATTGCTCAATCTCTTGCAACAGATTTTCAAGGATTTTGAAATATTGTAAAAACCCGCCAATTTTGCGGGTTTAAATTTATGCAATGTATACAAATACTTTGTCTTAAAAAGCTTTTCTCAGAGCCTTCTGCATATTGTTTGTGAATGGGGAAATCAAAGAACATGTGCCCTGCGGATTTTCTCTGATCATAAAACAATAGAAAGCACGCTATGCAAACTTGCTATTGTCATGAACAATAGATTGCAGGCTTCGCCAGCAAACCTATTGTCATGAATGAAAAAAAGAGGCTGCGCCAGCCAGGCGCACCTCTCTTCTTCTGCTATGTTCTGCAACACAGCCTCTTTTATATTCTCTTGAGTTTCCAGATATCCTCATTGTATTCGCCAATGGTTCTGTCAGATGAGAAGAATCCGGCTTTTGCTATATTGACAAGCATCATACGTTTCCATTTCTCCCGATTCTCATAATCTGCAAATGCCTGATCTTTTACTTTGATATAGTCTTCCAGATCCAACAGCGTCATAAACCAGTCTTTCTGCAGCAGTTCTTTATAGAGCCGCTCCAGGTTTTCCTTATGTCCCGCCGCAAGGGCCTGTTTGCCCACGATAAAGTCTACCGCTTCACGGACAACAGGGCTCTTCTTGTAATAATCCTTTGCCACATAATCGGCTTTCGCGTAATGTTCGATTACCGTATCGCTGTCCTGCCCGAAAATATAGATATTCTCATCGCCTACCAACTCATGGATCTCCACATTGGCACCGTCATCCGTTCCCAGTGTCACAGCGCCGTTGAGCATAAACTTCATGTTGCCCGTTCCGGACGCCTCTTTGGACGCAAGCGAAATCTGTTCGGAAATATCACAGGCCGGAATCAGTTTTTCCGCATAGCTCACATTATAGTTTTCCACCATCACAACTTTCATCCAGGGGCTGACCTGGGGGTCATTGTCCACAATCTCCTGCAGAACCAGTAAAAGGTGGATAATGTCCTGCGCAATCACATAGGCAGGTGCAGCCTTTGCGCCAAATATAAAGGTCAGCGGCGTAACCGGCTTTTTGCCCTTCTTGATTTCCAGGTACTTATGGATGATGTAGAGGGCATTCATCTGCTGCCGTTTGTACTCATGCAGACGCTTAATCTGAATGTCAAATATGGAATCCGGATTCAGACGCACGCCTTCCTTTTCTTCCACATAAGCGGCCAACGCTTCTTTTTTCTGTCTCTTAATGGCCTCCAAACGATCCAGTACATCCCCGTCATTCCGAAATTCCAGCAATTTTTCCAGTTTCGCGGCATCTTTCTTATATTCCTCACCGATCAGGCTGTCCAGACAGGCGGTCAGTTCCCTGTTACAGGAGAGCAGCCATCTGCGGAAGGTAATACCGTTTGTCTTATTGTTGAATTTCTCCGGATAAATATCATAAAAAGGTTTCAGTTCCGTATTTTTCAGAATATCGGTATGGATGGCAGCCACACCGTTTACGCTGAAGCCATAATGAATATCAATATGTGCCATATGCACTTTTTTGTCTTTGTCAATTATCTGGACTTTTTCATCCTCGTACTGCGCTGCCACCCGTTTATCCAGTTCTTTGATAATGGGCACAAGCTGGGGCACTGCCTTTTCCAGATATTCCAGCGGCCATTTCTCCAGCGCCTCTGCCAGAATGGTATGGTTGGTATAGGCGCACGTTTTGCGGACAACCGCAATGGCTTCATCCATGGTAAAAGCCTTATCCTCCACAAGGATACGGATCAGTTCCGGTATAATCATGGTCGGATGGGTGTCATTGATCTGAATTACAGCATGTTCATACATTTTCCGCAGATCATACTGGTGTTCCTTCATCTCCTGCAGAATCAGCTGGGCCGCATTGCTGACCATAAAATACTGCTGGTAAATACGCAGCAGATTGCCGGCTTTGTCCGAATCGTCCGGATACAGGAACAGTGTCAGATTCTTCTCAATATCTTCCTTGTCAAAGCTGATGCCATCCTCAACCAGAGACTCATCTATGGATTCCAGATCAAACAGGCGCAGTTTGTTAATCCCATGCTCATAACCGGCCACATCTATATTATACAATCTGGATGTAACTTTCTTTTTGCCGAAATACACATCATACGTGATATCCGTCTTTGTCAGCCAGGAATCCGGCTCAATCCAGTCATTTTTTTCTGCTGTCTGCAGCTTATCCCGAAATACCTGTTTAAACAGGCCAAAGTGATAATTCAGTCCGATCCCTTCTCCGGGCAGTCCCAGCGACGCAATGGAATCCAGAAAGCAGGCTGCAAGCCTTCCCAATCCTCCGTTTCCAAGAGAGGGTTCAGGCTCTGCCTCCTCAATGAGGGCAAGCTCTTTCCCGTTTTCTTTTAACAGTTCATCCAGGCTGTTATATATCCCCAGGTTAATCAGGTTGTTGGACAACAGCCTGCCAATCAGAAACTCTGCCGAAATATAATATACTTTCTTCTCCCCGGAGATTTCCGGTGTTGTCCGGAGTATATTTTTGCAGAGATGTAACAGCGCGTAATAAAGCTGCTGATTGTCGGCTTCCCGGATGGTTTTGCCATACAATTCCCCCACAATCCCGGAAAGCGTGTTTTCCAGATTCATATGGATAACTTCCTGTTTCATTTCACGTTCCATAGGCATAAAAAAGATACCTCCTTTGATTACACTGATTCTTCCTGAGTATAGCACAGGAAAACGTTTTCCGCAAGCACAAAAGTCCGGTTCAGCAGATAATATCCAGATATTTCAGACGCACAATCTCATAATCCAGGGTAATATGCTTCCCGGTTCCGCCATCCATCAGTCGGTTTAACTCTGTCACCGCCTCTGCGGAAATCCGGGCAAAATTCTGGCGTACCGTATTCATCTGCTTACCTGCATATCCCATCAGCATAATGCCATCAAAGCCACAGACCGGGCGGAAAATATCCATTTCCGTCAAAGCCCGCATGGCCCCGATGGCCATAATATCCGAAGCGCATACGATCATATCCTGGTTCCGTCCATAACTGAATGTCAGCTTCCTGGCCTGCAGTTCCGACAGATTTCCATACCGGATATAGACAGACAGATCCATATCTTCCTGTAACAGACGGATACCTTCCAGCCGTTCTTTCGTAACATACTGATTTTTCCTGCCGGCGATATATAAAATCCTCTTACCGCAATTTTCCTCTATGGTTTTCCTTGCCACATCATACTGGGCTTTCCTCTGGTCAATCCACACCGAAGAGGTGTCCTCATTTACGATGGGCGCATCCACCACCACAATCTTAAAACAGCCGGAAGCAATCAGTTCATGCAGCACCTCTGACTCTCTGTTCAGTCCGTAGATGACAATTCCGGTAATGCTCTGGGACTGGAAATAGCCGATGATCTCTTCCACACTCTTGCCTCTGAGCATGGAAAAGAAAACGGTGATCACATCCAGATTCAATTCCATGGCCCTGTTGATGGCGCCGGACAAATACTGCATATCAATTTCATCAATGGCCTGCGTTCCCGTATTCAGATCCAGTAGCAGAGCCACCCGGCCCGCCTGTTTGGAAGACAGCGCCGCCGCCACCGCATTGGGAACAAAATTCAGTTCCTGAATGGCCCTGTTGACTTTTTCTCTTGTTTCCATACTGACATTGGGATAGTGATTCAATACTTTTGAAACGGTGGAAATTGCTACCCCTGCATGTCTTGCCACATCTTTGATTGAAACCATAATCACTTTCCTGTAAAACAAATGTATGCTTCGCATCCTTTTTATCATGCAAAATGACGAAGCCATTTCTTATACGATAAAAAGGGGATGACTCTGAGAATCATCCCCTCCATATTAAGACTGAATTATTTGCGTACCAGATGTCTCGGTGTTCCGTTTACAAACAAAGGCTGTAATTCGCCCATAATAAGCGGTCTTGCATATTTCTCATAATTATCGTTCAGACCACAGCCGTCTTCGGTAATCCACTCATCCGGAACCGTTCTCTCTACATTGGCAATCGCATGAATGTCATACACGCTTGTACCACACTGATACGGGTCATTGCCATTCCGATCCAGTGTGATCATCATACCGGTCTTGCCCTCTTCTGCTGCCAGCAGTGCATCATAGCCTACCTGGAATGCTTCGTTAATATCTGTCAGAGAAGCCAGGTGGGTTGCCGCACGCTGCAATGTGGAGAATTCAATGGCTCTGGTCTTGAGCCCTGTCTCCGCTGCAATTTCCTGTGCCAGATAAGCAGCCGTGCCGGACATCTGTTTGTGTCCAAACGCATCCACTGCCACATCTGCATTCACAAGCTCACATACATAACGGCCGTCTGCAACCTTGATACCTTCGGAAACAACCATGACTACGGAAGACTTCCTTGCGGCCAGGTCTTTTACCTTTGCCATAAACGCATCCATATCAAATGTCCGCTCCGGCAGATAAATAGCGTCCACACCTTCGCAGTCCACATCTTTGGCCAATGCTGCCGCCGCTGCCAGCCAGCCGGCATTCCGCCCCATGATCTCCACAATCAGTATGGTGGGTTTCTCAACGCCAAAAGAAGAATTGTCACGGATAACTTCTTTCAAAGAGGTTGCAATGTATTTTGCTGCGGAACCATATCCGGGACAGTGATCCGTAATCGGAAGATCGTTGTCAATGGTTTTCGGTACACCCATGAAACGCTGAGGCTTATTGTGCGCCGCTGCATAGTCGGACAACATCTTTACCGTATCCATAGAGTCGTTGCCACCCGCATAGAACAGGCATTCAATATCATGTTTTTCCATGATCTCAAATACTTTTTCGTATACTTCTTCATTTCCTTCGATCTTGGGCATTTTGAATCTGCATGAACCCAAAAATGCGGAAGGTGTTCTCTTCAACAGCTCCACGCCGGTTTCATTATCCAGATACTCGTCCAGGTCGCACAGATTATCTGCCAGAAATCCCTGGATACCGTGTACCATACCATAAACTTTCTTAACGCCGATCTTTTTTGCTGCTGCATATACGCCTGCAACGGAAGAATTGATAACTGCGGTAGGCCCGCCGGACTGTCCAACTACAATATTTCCTTTCATGACTCTTTCTCCTTTTGCTGATTTCGATGATATTTACATATTTATACATGCCCCGGTCCTAAAGGGCCGGTTCTGCATTCCCCACGATTATACCAGAAAAAAAAAGGCAATACAAGGGCATGCATCCAAAATCAGCCATAAGTTTTACCGCAATATAGATGCCGCCATACGGTGATAGGTATGACGGACGCCCCGGATAGCTACCGAATACGCCTGTATATTCTCCGGCAGAGCCATTCCCGCATAACCGGCATCCCCCAGATGGTGTATATCGGTTCCCGTCATCTTACACATCAGTGCAAGCCGGCGGATGGTATCCGTGTCTGCGCCTTCCTGAGACGTGCCGATTGCCGTAATGGTCAGCGCCCCCAGACTGTGGGCATAGGACACCAGGTCCCGCACATATTCAAGCGTTATCCCCGGCACACTGCCCGGTGCGGGGAAGAGGAGGATATCCGCACCTGCTTCCCGGAACCGACGCACATCTTCCCTGGTAACAATATTTTCTGCCGCTTCCTCCAAAATGCCGGCCGCATGCATTTTCCCTGCTGCCAGTATCATTTTATCGCCCAGATGTTCCTTATACAGACGTAAGGTCCGCTCTATGGCTTCATTGCTTACCCCCATACCCGGATTACCCGTCAGCAGAATCATATCCACGCCCATTTCACAGGCTCTCTGTGCATTTTCCAGCGTTGCCTTCCTGCCTTCCGACATATGCCACAGAGGATCTGTTTCATCCGTTCCCTTGTCCTCCACCGGTTCCAGGTTAATCCCCACCGGACGGCCCGTCAGACGCTTGAGCGTCTTCACAGCGTCAAAAGGCGCCTCTTTGGGGAGTCCCTCAATCACAGGATTTTTTACGTCAAATATATTGAGCAGCAAAATATCCGCCCCCATTACCGACGCAAATTCCGCGTTGGTCACGTCCCCCAGCATGGGACGGATGGTGCCGATTGTCTCACATGCAATCACCCGTCCTTCGCTTTTTGCGATGGATTCCAGCAAATCGCCTTTTGTAAACCTTGCAAAATCCGAAGCAAAACCATCCAACATTCTCTTAGCCATTTTACACCTGTTTTCCTTTCCCGCCACAATCCTGTGCGCACCTGTTTTCCTGATCCTTTTTGTTATAGTGTTCCACCATGCCTGTATACTATACACCCGCAAGCCACACTCACATATAATGATACCGGCCTCGTTCTCTGATAAAAAACAGGACCGTTATCAGCATGGCCAACACTTCTGCAGCCACAATCGCCAGCCAGATACCATCCAGTCCCCATATCAGGGGAAGCAGACAGACTGCTGCAACCTGAAACAACAGTGTACGCAAAAATGAGATGACAGCGGAGACTGCTCCGTTATTCAGCGCCGTAAAAAATGCCGAAGCCCATATATTGATCCCCATCAGCACAAACGCCATGGCATATATCCGAAATCCGCGACAGGTCATGGCAAACAACGCCGCATCATAACCGGCAAATACCCCCACCAGGGGCTTATGAAATCCCACCGCCAGCAAAGTCATTCCAATACCTGCAACTCCCATCAGCATGAGGCTTTTCTGAAACAGATTTTTCAGTTCCGGCTGATTGCCTGCACCATAATGATAACTCACAACCGGCGCCGCGCCAATGGTATAACCGATAAAAATTGCCTGAAATACAAAATTGACATACATAATAATGCCATACGCAGCAATTCCGTCCTCCCCTGCCAGCCGCATAAGCTGAAAATTATACAGAATGCTGACCACGGACATGGAAAGATTGGACACCATCTCAGACGATCCGTTGGCACAGGCAAGCAGAAAAACCCGTTTTTCAAACTTTGTTTTCGTAAACCGCAGAAGGCTGTCATTTTTCCCTGCAAAATAAAACACAGGCACAATACCGCCCACCACCTGTCCCATGGCCGTGGCGATGGCTGCTCCTGCAACGCCCCAGTGGAACTGTGCTATAAACAGATAATCCAGGAACATATTGGTCAAACCGGAAACAACCGACATTTTAAGACTCAGCCCCGGTTTTTCCGCCGCCACAAAAAAGTTCTGAAACATGTTCTGTAATATAAACGCCGGCTCCGCCCCAAAGAGAATCCGCCCATACACAATGCAATGTTCCAGCAATTCCCCTTCGGCGCCCAGTGCAGACGCGATTTCCGGTGCAAAAATAAACCCGGCTATGGACAGCAGGATACCCCCGACCGTTGCTGAACAGATCAGCATGGAAAAGTACCTGTTTGCCAAATCCCTCTTCCCTTCACCCAGTTTTATAGATACAACGGCGCTCCCGCCTGTGCCGATCATAAACCCGATGGTTCCGATTCCCATTAAGATGGGTATAATCAAATTCACTGCCGCAAAAGGGGTCTTACCCACATAATTGGATACGAAAAAACCGTCCACGATACCATAAAAAGATGTACAGACCATCATTAAAACGGGAGAAACCACAAAACGAAGCAGACGCCTGTAGGTAAAGTGATCTGATAGCTGTATTCTCATACGCTGTTTCCTCCTCCATCATTTTACGTCCATTCTGTTTGAATATGTTCCTGTTTGGACGTCAGGCCCTGTGCCGGCGCCTGAAACCGATCCACCTTCTCACGGAACAACCGTACATATTTTTTCGTCAGATCCAGAAGCGCCCTGCTCTCCTCCGGCGCCATCTCGGCAAACACACTGTTTTCCAGTTCCATCACCGGCAAAATCTTTTCCTCCGCCAGCTTCTGTCCTGCCGGTGTCAGATACAGCTTCCGGTCCCTGCCCTGCCCTTTCTCCAAAGATAAAAATCCCCTGGCCTCCAGGGTTTTAATGGCCGAGTGGACGGTCTGCTTACTGATAAAGTAAAAATCAGCAATCTCCTTCTGCAGACATCCGCCGCCGCATTCCACAATCGCATATAAAATAATAAAGGCACTGTCAGATAATTCCAACTTGAGGGAAATCTCATGGTAGATTCTGTCAAATTCCCTGTAAATGCTGTTAAATTCCTCCAGTTCACGTCCCGGCTTCACTTCCATAATAGAGCAACTCCTTTTCTTTACATCGTTCACAGTACCAGGATCATAGTCCGATTTCGTACTAAAGTCAAGCAAAAAAAAATAGAAAGTACGTTTTGCGGACTTTCTATTTTTATATACAATAGAAAACACGTTTTGCGGACTTCCTGTTGTTATACATAGAAAGAACGCCTGAATCAAGCGTTCTTTCCATGCGGTTAACAGGACTTGAACCTGCACGGTCTCCCACCAGAACCTAAATCTGGCGCGTCTGCCAATTCCGCCATAACCGCTTACAGGTGTCCAATGACACCGTTTCATTATATATAAAGAGCCGCGCTTTTGTCAAGATACAACAAAAGACTAATGCAGCAGGGAGATGATCTTTTTGTAAATCCGAACCAGGAAGATGGTTGACATAATCAGAGAAGCCATCTCTGCAATCGGGAAAGACCACCAGACATAATTTACATTCCCCAGACGGGACAAGAGATACGCCACAGGAAGCAATACAAAAAGCTGCCTTGCAATGGATACGATCAGGCTGTACACGCCATTTCCCAACGCCTGAAACACGCTGCCGCACACAATACAATAACCGGCCACAATAAAGCTGACACTGATAGCACGCAAAGCCGGGACGCCAATCTGTAACATCGTATCCGAAGCCTCAAACATCGTAAGCAGATCGGCGGGAAACATCTGAAATATCAGTGTGCCCACCGCCATAATGGACACCGCATAGAAAATACTGTACCGGATTGTCTGTACAACCCGCTGCCTGTTATCGGCTCCATAATTATAGGCAATAATGGGAATCATGCCATTATTCAGCCCGAACACCGGCATAAAAATAAAACTCTGCAATTTAAAGTAAACACCGAATACGGCAGTTGCCGTAGAAGTAAATGCCATCAGAATCAGATTCATGCCATAGGTCATAACAGATGCGATGGATTGCATAATAATGGACGGAAAGCCTACCTTATAAATCTGGCCAATGGTTCTGCCATCCGGACTAAATCCCTTCATCTGCAGCCTGACTTCCTTATTTACTTTCTGGTTAATGATTACGGCAAGGCCGGCAGCAATGATCTGTCCCGTCACCGTAGCTGCCGCCGCACCTGCAGCCTCCATCCTGGGAAATCCAAACAGGCCGAAGATCAATATCGGATCCAGCAATATATTAATGATGGCGCCTGTGCCCTGAATAATCATTGTATAAAAGGTTCTGCCTGTTGACTGTAAAAGCCGCTCCATCGTCACCTGCAAAAACACGCCGAAGGAACAGCAGCAGCATATTCTTGTGTACCAGATTCCGTAATCAATAATCTGTGCATCGGCCGTCTGGCTTCGGTAAAATACACCCACACCGAAAATACCGATGAACAGCATCACCATATAGCTGACCGCTGACAGAAATACGGCATTGTTCGCCACACGGTTTACCTTTTCAAAGTTTTTCTCTCCCAGCGATTTGGAAAGCAATGCATTGATCCCTACCCCGGTACCCACTGCAACCGCAATCATCAGATTTTGAACCGGGAATGCCAGTGATACAGCCGTCAGTGCATTTTCATTCACCTTTGCCACAAACACACTGTCCACCACATTATAAAGTGCCTGCACCAGCATGGATATCATCATTGGCAATGACATACTGATCAAAAGTTTGTTCACTGACATAACGCCCATTTTGTTTTCTGCTACTTTTCTCTCTTCCATCTGTACTGTCCTTCCTATATCTGTTTTCTCACAATTGTATACTCATCCCCAAACCGATAATATGGACAGGCATACCGCCTGTCCTGAAGAAAATGTGCCATTTCGTCTTCATCCAAATCCATCTGACACATAAAATACTCATACTCCTCATCATATACATAATACAGACAGCTTTCACAGCCGCTCTGTGCGTTTTTTCTGTTCATATCTTTACACACCTTCCACAATCTCACCCGTCCTCAGGAAATAATATTTACACCCAATTTCCGGCCGCAGAATCAGTTTTCTGCCAATCTCCCGCATCCGGCTGTTCAGCCGGTGATACATCATTCTGTTTTCCCAGGGGATTCCTGCGATATACGCCTGTTCCCGCCGGTTCAGACAGTCCAGCCCCCGCAGAATCCCTCCCACGTCCCGGGCCATCCCAAACGGACAGGATATATACACCTGATCCGCCCCGTTTTCCTCTGTTTTTGCAAACAGGTACTGATATAGCTTCTCCCTGTCCAAAATCTTCAGGCGAATCACACGAACCCCCGCACTGTTTGCCCCTTCACATCCCTTTTCCATTTCCGGAAGTGACCGCAGCAGCAATCCGGATTCCAGCATATAACGATACGCACTGTTTTGCACCTTCTGCCTTGGAGCCGGATAGGAAAGCGACTGCATCATCTGATCCAGCGAATAGCCCAGATCAACCAGATGCCGGATCGCCCCGCCCCCTGCCACGTCAAATACAAAATCGGACAGCGCTTCTTCAAAATATTTCTGCCGTTTCTCCATGCCCCTCACTCCACTTACAATCCCTTACACACTCTGTATGCCTGAACCTGTCCGGTCGTTTAAACAACCTGTGAAAAAGCATATAAAAAAACAGGCTTTTCACAGAATATCTACAAAAAACCTGTCAATCCATGAGACACGGGGGGCTCGAACCCCCGACAACTTGATTAAAAGTCAAGTGCTCTACCACCTGAGCTAGTGTCCCATATTCATAATACAGCAACTGGGCTAGCTGGATTCGAACCAGCGAATGCAGGAGTCAAAGTCCTGTGCCT
>ERZ778518.1310-NODE-1310-length-17786-cov-7.050984_pt1 | contig 17786 bp, 13 predicted proteins | sample MGYA00510340_ERZ778518 | MGnify/ENA primary metagenome ERZ778518 (study PRJEB29527, sample SAMN07138967) | mouse gut metagenome | material: feces | host: mouse | place: China:Nanjing | collected 2016-01-25 ...
TATCAGCCATTAGCTCGGCAAGAGTGCGGTCGTCGGTGTCCTCGATTTTCATCCAAGTGATGTCAAGCGAGGTCTTGTCGCGTTTGAGCAAATCCTCTGCCGGATATTTGCGCCAGCGTCCGTTTGGTTCGGTCTCTGCGTTATATGTTTCCGTTCGTGCCGAAATGTTGTCGGGATTATAGCAGGCTACAAAGTCGTCGAGGTGGCGGCGTTCGAGTTTATTGTTGGCGAGAGTGTGTTTCACTCCTGTGCGGTAGTCGTAGAACCATACATCGCGTGTAGGCTCACCTTTGGTAAAGAACAGTACGTTTGCCTTAACTCCCTGAGCATAAAATATACCGGTGGGAAGACGCAGAATTGTGTGGAGATTGAAATCGGTAAGAAGTTTGCGGCGTATAGTCTCGCCGGAACCCTCGAAAAGAACATTGTCGGGTAGAACGACAGCGGCACGGCCGCCATTGCGAAGCGACATCATGATATGTTGCAGGAAGTTGAGCTGATTATTCTTTGTCTCTGTGATAAAGTCATCGCGTTGAATGTCAACCGAACCTGCCGGACGTGTGCCGAACGGAGGATTTGCAAGTATGACATCAAAAAGTTTCTCAGGCTGTTTCTCCAGTGAGTCCGCACAAATAATCGGACTACGGTCTGTGCCGATGCCATGCAGATAGAGGTTCATTGAAGCGAGGGTGACAACAAGGGCTGTATTGTCGGTTCCGCTGAGTGCCTCGTTTCGCAGAAACTCCCGTTTCTCCTTGTCCTGACTCTGATCTTTCATATAATCGAATGCGGCAAGCAGGAAGCCGCCGGTGCCGCAAGCCGGGTCGCATACGGTCTCGGTAATTCTCGGGCGGGTACAGTCAACCATCGCTTTGATGAGCGGACGAGGTGTGAAATACTGTCCGGCGCCGCTTTTCTTGTCCTGACCGTTGCGTTCAAGAATACTCTCGTAAATCGCTCCCTTCACGTCACCTTCGAGCAGCCAGTCTTCCTCATCAATCATTGTGATGACCTTTTTGAGATAGACAGGCTTGTCAATCTTATTCTGGGCTTTTGTGAAGATTGTGCCGATAAGATTATCCTGACGGCTCAGGAAGTCAAGGGTCTCCTCATATTGCTTTAACAGGTCGGTGCCGTCAAGAGCTGTCAGTTCTTCCCATTGATAGCCCTCCGGGATAGCCGATTCCTCGCCGAGTTCACGGTTCTCCTTATCCATTTTAAGGAACAGGAGATATGTGAGCTGTGTTATGTAGTCAGTGAAACCCACACCTTGACCAGAAAGGGTCGTGGCGAGAGTCCATACTTTTTTTATGATTGATTGTTCTGTATTGTTTGCCATTGCCGAGTTGATATTTTAGGCTACATTTCTGTGATAGATTATGAATCCGGCGAGAGAAAGAAGAGCCTTGTTCGCCTCATTGAGATTGCCAAAAGCCTTTACAAGCTGTGCAGCCTGTGATTTGTCTTCCTCTCTTATATCCTTTATGGTTACAGCTCCGTTAGATGCAATATATCTTACGACCTGTTTTATGACCTCAATCTGCTTGTCGGAGATATTACGCTGAAGCTGACCGTACCAGAGGTTGAAATATTGGTTGGCCGACGAACAAAGCGAGTCGAGGCGGTCAATCTGTCCGAGGGCATAACGCACAAGCTGGATGATATTTGTAAGAGCTTCCTTTTCTTCCTGAGTCGAGCGGGGCTTTACCTTCTCGCGGTTGAGCAGAGAATAACAGTTCCACAGTTGAGATACGTTGAACTGGGAGTTTGCCCTGCGAAGCTGTATAGACAGGTCGCGAAGCATTGAATAGGTCAGCGGTTCGCCGGAGTTATTGTAGATTATGCGCAATGCTTCAATCTCATCAGCATGTGTCTTGCAGTAATCCTCAAATGCGGATGTCGTGTCCTGTGCCTCCTCCATTGAGAATCCTTTGGATATAAGGGTATCCTCACCGGGCATCAAGGTTTTGATGAAACCGGCATTGAGAGTTAGCAAAAGCTCACGAGCTTTAGGATTATTTGCCAACGGTGCGAACAGACCTTTCCGTTCCAAGTTCGGCTCATTGACATTGCGATAAGGTGGCAACGATGGAGACGTTTCGGGGTCGATTGCCTTGAACATCCTTTCCGACAGGTCGGCAATAGTTGTGCCGTGGGTCAGTTCAGTAAATTCATTGCGCTGGCTCTCGGTGGATTTGGAAGAAATACGTGCCAATCGAGCTGCCAGAAGTTTGAAATAACCGTCAGGAAGCTCGCCATGCGTCATCCGTTCAAGGAGTTTCTTGAGTGTTATTGTCTCGGTCGGGCCTTCATCTTCACCGGGAGCCGGAACTGTCTTCTCGGATTCTGTCACGCCGACCGCGTCCACCAAAAAGAAGGAGTCCTTGCTGAATGCGTTTGGGGTCACGTTACGCAGCACATCATCACCGATGGTACGTGTGCCACGTCCTTTCATCTGGATATACAGCGGCTCGGAGCGGACATCTCGCATGAAAATCAGGACTTCAAGCGGCTTGACATCCGTGCCTGTGGCGACAAGCGTACAGGTAACGGCAATGCGGAACTCCTTGTCGTTTCTGAAAGAGCGGATAAGAGCATCGCTGTCGCCGGAGGAATACGTGATTTTCTGGACGAACTTATCATCATCCTCCTTGCCGAAGACCTCCTTGGCTATCTTGACAATATTGTTGGCATGAGCCTCGTTGAGGGCGAAAATCAGTGTCTTGGGAAGATAGTCAAAATTCGGTTCTCGCTGCGGCTCAATAAACATTTCAGAATAAACGGCATCCTTAAACGTCTGGAGAATAAGCTTAATCTGAGCCGGATTGATTATGGACCGGTTAAGCTCCTCTTTTGTGTAGTTCTGTGATTCACGGTTGGTGATGGTCTCCACCTTTCCCGTGTAGCGCGTCACCTGACGCAGTTTGTCGCCGACACGGATCGCTCCGCCGTTTTCGGTTTCCTGAGTCTTGATGCGATATACTCTTGCGCCTACATTAACACCATCGACTATTGATTTTTCAAGAGTGTAGTTGACAACGATATTGTTGTTGAAGAATGCCTTGGTTTCGGGCACCGGGGTCGCTGTCAAACCAATCAACCGTGCGGTATTGAAATATTCAAGCACTTTCTTCCAGTTGCCGTAAATCGACCTGTGGCATTCGTCAATAACGATGAGGTCAAAATAATCCTGCGGCAATGCCGGATTCGGAGGGAGGGTTATCTCTTCAGTAGAGCCCGATTCTTCGTCATCGTCATTGTCAGTCGTAATCGGCTCCCCTTTCAGAAAAGCGAAAAGTCGCTGAATGGTAGAGATCACAACATTGGCGTCCTTGGGTATGACCGCGGATTTAAGGCGGGACACACCAAAGATCGTATTAAACGGGTCGCCTGTATCCGTCAGTCGGTAAGTGCCAAATTCGCCCTCAGCCTGTTTGCCAAGGTTATTACGGTCGACAAGGAAAAGCACTCGCCGCATTTTTGAATAATTCAAAAAGCGATAGGCGGCTGTTACAGCGGTATATGTCTTGCCTGCGCCGGTTGCCAGTACCATTAAAGCGCGGTTCTGGCCGGTGCGGAATGATTTTTCAAGCTCAGTGATTGCTTCAAACTGGCAGTCACGAAGTCCGCGTTTTTTCAAGGTGGGAAGTCCCGCGCAGAAGTCTTCAATTCCGAGCATTTTCACAATCTCCTTAGGAGTGTGAATCCGATTGATCGCATCATAGCCGGCATCCGCTTTATTCTGATTTTTGAAAAGCACAGTTTCACCGTTGGACAGATATACTAATGGCAGGACTTCTGCAATTTTTTGATAACAATCGGGAACAGAACGAGTATAATTTTCAGCTTGATCCGCGACATTCGAATCATGAACATCTGTTTCTCGCCGCTTAGCCTCAAGCACACCAACCGCTTTACCATTGACAAACAGGAAATAATCGGCTTCAAGATTGTTGTGCAACAATCCCTCGCGGATGGCGACTGCCGTTGATGACGGTGTATATTGGTCACGGTCAACAACATTCCAGCCGGCATCCTCAAACCATCGGTCTATTTTTATTCTTGCTTTTTCTTCAGGGGTCATATCTGTCGGTTCTGATAATATACAATTATCAGTAGATGCAAATTTACTAATTATTTGGCAAACACGGTCTGAGATTATAAGAAAACTTCACGAGGTGCCGGTTTTTACTTTCTTTCCTTATGCTATAATTGCATCGGTAAATATCATGATGCTTTTGTTGCAGGGCTTTCCCGACACAGTTAGCGGCATCGGGTGACAGACAGTTACTGGTGACAGTGGTGACAGACAGCCGCTAAAGAATGCGGACGGCGCGTTTCTTGCATAGTTCGAGATTATTAGCTAATTTTGCAACGTGAAAAAGTCGTTTGCCACTGTTTTTGTGTCATTGGTGATGCTTGTGTTTGTGAACTTCATGTTCTCGAACGCAATCTTTACGCATGTGCACAAGGGGGTTGACGGCAGGGCTGTGACACATTCGCACCCTTATTTACCATCCGGAACCCATTCCCACACCGCGCATTCGCTTGATCTTGTAGCCGGGTTCAATCTGGCGGCGATAACCGCGCAGTCAGTGGCGGGATTTGCGCTTGATATTCCGGATGTGTCATTTTCATTAGTCTCAGCCTGTGTCATTGTCGCCAAATGTCGGCACGAAGCCGCCTTATATCTTCTCAGAGGTCCCCCTGCTGTGAAATAATTTCTGCGCGGAGTCGCGCATATGTAGCGTTACGTACCTATTGTATACACATATTTAGAAATTATTTCGCAACAGACAATGTATAAAAGAATATATGTTGCGGCTGTGGCTGTTGCCATTGCCGTGTCGGCGCATGCCGACAAAAATGCTGTCCCCTCATCACCCGCTGAGAGTGAACTTGATTCTCTGATGGATGTTTTCATGCTTGACCAGGTGGTTGTCACCAGTTCAAAAAGCGAGGTCAAGCGCAGGGAAAGTCCATCACTTGTGAACGTCATGACCGGGAAACTCCTTACCACGGTCGGTGCCTGCTCGCTTGCCGACGGACTTGATTTCCAGCCTGGCGTGCGTGTTGAAAACGATTGCCAGAACTGCGGGTTCACACAGGTCCGCATCAATGGTCTCGACGGACATTATTCCCAGATTCTCATGAACTCGCGACCTGTCTTCTCCGCCCTTACGGGAGTCTACGGTCTTGAACAGATTCCAGCGAACATGATTGACCGTATCGAAGTGATGCGTGGCGGCGGATCGGCACTGTTCGGATCTTCAGCCATCGGCGGAACAATCAACATAATCACAAAAGATCCCCGTGAGAACTCCGCGAAAATCTCTCATACGCTTACTTCCATAGGTCCGTCAGGCTCTCTTGACAACAATACGACCCTGAATGCTTCTGTTGTCACCGACAATGACAAGGCGGGTATTTTTATTTACGGACAAAGCCGTTATCGTGACGGATATGACCACAACGGCGACGGCTTTACCGAAATTGCCCAATTGAAGACACAGACTCTCGGCGCACGGACGTTTCTTCGCACAACGGAGGATTCGCGTCTTTCGGTGGAATACCACAACACGCATGAATACAGACGCGGAGGAGACCAGCTTGACGAACCGCCGCATCTGGCAATGATCGCCGAGCAGGTGGAGCACAATATACATGCGGCTGAAGTGACATATGACATATGGCCCCGCGACAGGCGTGACCACGTGTCTGTCTTCTCAGCAATGCAGGCAACGAAACGCAAAAGTTATTACGGCTCCGATATGGATCCCGACGCGTACGGTCGCACGTCAGACCTTGTCGTTACGGCAGGAACACAGTGGACCCATCCGATCACACATTTTCTGTTCATGCCCTCGGAACTTGTAGCCGGACTCGAGTATTCATATAACCGCCTGCATGACGTGACAATAGGATACGGGCACGACCTGCTGCAGAATGTGAACATATTCAGCGGTTATCTTCAGAATGAGTGGCGCAACGAGAAGTGGGGATTCCTTGTAGGCGCACGTCTCGACAAGCATTCTCTGATAAAGAACCCGATTGTCTCTCCGCGTGCCAACATCCGTTTCAATCCGTCTCGCAGTGCGAATTTCAGGTTGTCGTATTCAACCGGTTTCCGCTCTCCGCAGGCATATGATGAGGATCTGCACATCGCGATTGTCGGTGGCGAAAGGGTGGTGACCGTGCTTGCCCCGGATTTGAAGCAGGAGAGCTCTCAGAGTTTCAGCGCGTCAGCCGACTTTTACCATACTTTCGGAAATGTTCAGACAAATCTTCTTATCGAGGGATTCTTTACCGATCTGCGCGATGTTTTCGCGCTCCGTCAGCTTGACGGAACCGATGCTCAGGGAATGCCGTTCTTGAGCGTTACAACGGTTCGGGAGCGCGGGTGTTCGGTTTGAATCTTGAGGCAAAGGCTTTCTTCTCGTCTCATTTTGATGTGCAGGCAGGTGTCACTCTCCAGCGCAGCCGTTACAAAAAGCCGGAAGTGTGGAGTGACAACCCCGATGTCCCGGCGGAGAAAAGGATGTTCCGCACGCCGGATGTCTATGGCTATTTTACTGCCAACTGGGAGATACTTCCCAAATTCAGGGCTATATTCACAGGAACGCTTACCGGTCCGATGACAGTGCAGCATCTTGTCGGTTCGGGAACAGATGTGGATCTTGCGGTGCGCACCGAATCCTTTTTCGACGCATCGGTAAAACTTGCATACTGTTTTAAAATTTTCAAGAAAGTGGATATTGACGTGACAGCGGGTGTAAGCAACATATTCAACTCCTATCAGCGTGACTTTGACACGGGTTCTTTACGGGATTCCGGATATATGTATGGTCCGGCGTTGCCCCGTTGTCTGACGTGCGGAGTGTCACTCAGTATTTAAGGTATTAATCAGTAATCACATAGCAAAGAGGGCATTCCAAAGAATGCCCTCTTTGCTATGTGATTACTGATGCCGGATCCGTATGCTCTTGTTTACGTGGATGGTACCAGCGTGAGAAAAAGAGGCGTGCGAGAAATATGGAGCCGCGGAATATCAGCTCGATGCACATTGCCGTCCAGACACCTTGCAAGCCCATGGACTTGGCAAACAGCCATGCGAGCGGAACCCTTACAGCCCATATGCTGCCGAAATTCATGACGGCAGGCAATGTGGTGTTGCCAACGCCTACGAAGACTCCATATGCCACAATGGATGCTGCGAACATAGGTTCCGCCCATGCCTCGATGCGCAGCACTTCCGCCCCAAGTTCGCGTATTGCCTCTACCGGTGTGATTGCCGCCATGATTTCATAAGAAAACATATACATAAGCACACCCATTGCAGACATGACCGCCATGCCGAGTCCTACCGCCATGTAACCGAATTGTCTCACAAGTCCCGGACGATCGGCGCCGTGACTCTGTCCGGTAAGTGCGGTGGCGGCATCACCTATTCCATATCCGGGCATGTAACAGAGACTCTCGGCTGTAACGGCAAATGCGTTTGCCGCGATAGCGATTACACCGAGAGGAGCCACGATCATTGTGATTGCTATCTGCGCGCCGCAGATGACTGCATGTTCCAGCGTCATGGGTGCCGAGATTGAGGCAGCCTTCCGGGTGATGCCGGAAGTGGGACGGAAGCTCCCTTTTGTTTTCCATATGCGTAGTTCCGGCTGGCGCACACATGCATAATACATCATTATGACCGCGCATACGGCTTCTGCCGCCACGGTTCCCAAAGCCGCACCGAGCACTCCGAGTCCTGCTCCGGGTATTGTGACATGTATACCGGAGAGGTCATAATGGTGTGATGGGAAAATAAGCAGGAAGTTGAATATGCAGTCAAGCACGCACATCATTCCGCTGAGAAGACTCGGAATTTTCATGTTGCCAACGCACCGCAGCATTCCGCCTGCGAGATAATTCATTGTAAGCAAGGGCAGCGCCGCCACAAAAACAACGAAATAAAGAGAAGCTTTCGGGCATATCGTTTCTCCTCCTCCGAGCCAGTGAGGCAGAGGCAACGCTATCGCCACACCTATGAGCGCGGTCAAGATACTGAATGTCAGGCTGGCGGTGATGCCCTGGCGCAGTACGCGCCGCGCCCCCTCGTTGTCTTTGGCTCCGACGCGGTGTGCTACCTGAACGGAATATCCGGAAGTCATCGCCGAGCATATTCCCCAGAAAAGCCACAGACTTGTAGACACCAGTCCGATGGAAGCGGAGTCATCGGCGCCGAGCCTTCCTACCATAGATGCATCTATATACTGCATCGCGATGCTTGACAATTGTGCGAGCATCGCGGGCAGTGAAAGCGAGACTGTGAGCCTGAGACGTTGCTTCCACGAGAGTTCTTTCCCTTCGCGAATGAAACGGATGTCTGATTTCATCGGTTCTTTAACAGCTTCTACAGAGTTTTTAAAATTCCGGTCATCCTGCGCAGGGCTTCCGCGAGGCGCAGGCGCGGGCAGGCATAGTTGATGCGTATGTAGCCGTCGCCCGCATACATCGTGCCGGAATTTATATGTACTTTCCCATTCTTTCTGAGCAACTTATCGAGGTTGTCGGAGCTTATGCACAGAGGGCGTATGTCAATCCAGGCAAGATATGTTGCCTGTGAATCGCATATCCTCAACTGCGGGAATGCGGAGCCGAGGGTCTCGCGGAGATAGCGGTAATTGTCTTCAAGATAATTGTTTAACGCATCCAGCCACTCCCCTCCGTCATTGTATGCGGCTTCCAGTGCCACGACTCCGAACGGATTTATGTCGCACACCTCATTGTCGTTTATCGCACGGTCGATGAGGTCTCGGGTTTCCGTATCAGGACATACGATATTGGCTGTCTGGAGACCAGCCGTATTGAAAGCCTTGCTCGGAGAGCAACATACAACGGCTTCCGGGTCGATGGTTGCATATGGAATGTATTCATATCCCTTGTGTATCAGTTCGCAGTGGATTTCATCACTGAGAACGCGGACTCCGTTGCGACGGCATATGTCGCGCACCTGTTCAAGTTCGGCACGGGTCCAGACGCGACCTGTAGGATTCTGGGGGTTGCAGAGGAGAAGAAGCCTGGTCTCAGGTCTTGACGCTGCAGCCTCAAGGTCTTCGAAATCTATCTCATATGTGAATCCGGAAGCGGTCTCTATGCGTTTAAGAGGATTGTCAATCTCTATGGCATGGTTGTTTCTTACTGAAGAGAAGAAACAGTTGTATGCCGGTGTCTGTATGATTACACCTTCACCCGGTTTCACGAGCGCTTTGATTATTGCCGACAGTGCCGGGACTACACCGGAGGTGTAGATAACCCTGTCCCTGTCGATATGCCAGCCGTGACGTGTATCGAACCAGCGTGTCAGAGCCTCGTAATAAGAGTCAGGCACACGGACATAGCCGTATATCCCTGTGGCGGCACGGCTCATAACAGCTTCTTTTACTGACGGAGCGGTCTGAAAATCCATGTCCGCCACCCACAGGGGAAGCATGTCGGGGTCATTGTCGGAGTCCCATTTTACGCAGCCTGTGTTACGGCGTTCTGTAAGTTCATCAAAATTATATTGCATTTGTAGAAATGATTTTTACGGGTTCTACGGCTTTTGAAAAACCGTCAATTATGATTTCCTTTATTGTTTCTGCCGTTATGCTTCCGCGCATGGGATTCTTCACGCTTGTCACAGGCGAGAGCAGGATAGCGTTGACTTCGCTGTCTTCGAATGCGAGGTCGCAGTCTTCCTCAAACACACAGTCCTCAAGCACGAGGTCGCGGCAATAACAAAGCGGCTGCGTGCCGGAGATGCGGCAGCGCACAAGATGCAACCGGCGGGAATGCCATCCGAGATATTCACCGGAAATTACGGAATCGTAGATCGTTACATTCTCAGTGCCCCAGAATGCATCCTTTGAATGAATTTCAGCATTACGGATCTCTACGTTGCGGCAATACTGGAAGGAATAGTTGCCCTGCTGATGCCAGTTTTTGATGCGGATGTCGTGGGAATGCATGAAAAGATAGTCGGCGTTTGCCACCTTGACATCACGGATATCCACATTGGCGCAATGCCAGAGAGTTTCTTCAGCGTCAGGGATGTTTACATTGCGCAGAACAATGCCGTCCATTTCTCTGAACATCTTTGGCGCGTTAACCTGAGTGTCGGTCATCTCAAGATTGCGGGAATACCACAGTGCGGCGCGGGCGCCGGGGGTGAAGAGTGAGTTTCTCACTTTGAACCTGTCTGTGTGCCAGAAGGGATATTTGCCCTCGAAGCGGCATTTTTCTGCCTCTATGTCGGCACAGCATTTGAGGGCTGATTCTCCGGCATGAAATGTGACGTTTTCAAGATGCAGTCCGCGGGTTCCGAAGAGGGGGCGTTCTCCGCCGAATTCTTTGTCTCTGATTGTTTCCATAGGTTTATTGTATCTGCAGTTTTTGTCAATGCAAAATTACCGAAAGATTTTGGAATCAGTGATACCATTAAAGGGTATAAACATACCCTTTTCACACAAATAGTGAAGGCCGCAACCGTAATGATACGCGACCTTCAGGAATTAGTGAGTGTGAGTGTATATAGATAACGCTTCTTTTCCGTTGTTATTGTATACGGATACTATTGAATATGGATACTATTGAATATCACTCCCCGTGCGGTATTCTTCATCTTGCGGCTACGGACGGAAAACTGCTGATGTGCGACTGGGCGGACAGTCCCAGGCATAGGCGCAACCTCGGGCAGCTGAACCAGGGGGAAATGGATTACGATGTGATTTCTTGTGCTGAAACCCAGCTTGACGAATACTTTTCAGGCAGACGGCATAGGTTCGATATTGAGGTTTCTCCTGCGGGAACACCGTTTCGCCGCAGAGTCTGGGAATGTCTTGCGGAAATACCTTTCGGCGGAACCATGACATACAAAAAACTTGCGGAAATTGTCGGAATACCGGACGGTGCAAGGGCTGTTGCCGGTGCTGTTGCGGCAAATCCGGTTTCTATTTTCATACCGTGTCACAGAATCATAGGGACCGGCGGGGAACTCACCGGATATGCCGGCGGTATGGCGGCAAAAAGGTATCTTCTTGAGTTGGAGAAATAAAAACGAGGATGTGTCATAATAGCCCGTCTGGGTCGTTGGCTGAATGATTCGGACCATTCTGACAGCATCCTCGCCATCCGGCTAAAATAAAGGCGGTGTGTCAAATTTTATCAATTTTGACACACCGCCGTTTTAAACTGTGAACTTGTTTTAACTTTCGTAAATAAGTCAAGACGAGCTCAATGACATATCTCGCTGATGTCAGGAAAAATAAGTCAAGGCGAGTTTCGTTTGTCGTTTTGTCATTCTGTAGCAGCGTGGATTATTCGAATCCTCTCAGACGAAGAAGCGCCTTGGCATCGGGAGCGTGTCCGCGGAATTTTTTGAACAATACCATCGGATCTTCCGTATCGCCGGCTTCAAGGATGTTTTTCTTGAAAGAAGCAGCGGTCTTCTTGTCGAAGATACCTTTCTGTTTGAAAAGTTCCCACGCGTCTGCCTCAAGAACCTGAGCCCAGAGATAAGTGTAGTAGCCTGACGCATATCCGTCGCTTCCGAAGATGTGTTTGAAGTAGGGAGAACGGTAGCGGTAGGTGATTTCCTCAGGCATGCCGATTTCATTTCCTACTTTCTTCTCGAATGCCACAACGTCTGTAACTTCAGGTGTCTGACCGTATTTAAGGTCAAGCAATGCGGCTCCGGCAAGCTCTGTCGCCACGAATCCCTGATTGAACTTGGAAGCCTTGCCGATTTTTTCGATAAGCTCATCGGGAATAACCTCGCCGGTCTTGTAGTGGCGGGCATAGCTTTTGAGCACTTCCGGTTCAAATGCCCAGTGCTCGTTTATCTGAGAGCACATTTCAACATAGTCGCGGTCGACGTTGGTCCCTGCAAGAGACTTGTAGGGTGCACGTGAGAGTATTGCCTGCAGCGCATGTCCGAATTCATGGAATGTGGTCTCCACTTCATCTATTGTAAGGAGAGCGGGAACATCTCCTGCCGGAGGTGTGAAATTGCCTACGTTATATACGATAGGTCTGCGTTCTTTGCCATCTTCGAAGATTCCGCAGCTCTGAAGCTGTTCCATCCATGCTCCCTGACGCTTGGTTGCGCGGGGGAAGTAGTCGCACATCCACACGGCGATGTGTTCGCCGGTCTTTGCATCGACAACATCGTATACTGCCATATCCTCGATATATTTGGGAGCGTCAGGCATAGGTACCATCTTTATGCCCCAAAGCTTTTCAGCGCATTCGAACATACCTTTGAGAACATTGTCAAGTGAGAAATATGGGCGGAGCTCGTTCTCGTCAAGGTCAAATTTCTGGCTCTTCACCTTACCTGCATAGTAATAATAATCCCAGGGAGCGATTTTGAATCCGCCGCCTTTGGCATCAACATATGCCTGCATGTCTTTTACCTCTTCTGCAGAACGTTTTACAGCCGGCTCGAAAACGCTGAGAAGCAGGTCGGATGCGGCTTCCGGAGTCTTTGCCATGACACGGCTGGTCATCATCTGCGCGAAGTTGTCAAATCCCATGATTTTGGCTTTCTGAGCACGGAGTCTCACGATCTTCTTGATTATGGGAAGGTTGCTGTTGGAGCCGGTGAAAGCCAATGAGGTGTAGCCTTTGTACATTGCCTCGCGAAGACCGCGGGAGTCAGCGCTCTGAAGCACTGGCAGACGGCTTGGACCGTGCAGTGTGAATACCCACAGACCGTCCAGACCACGGTTCTTGGCTTCCTGCGCTGCCTGAGCTACGGAAGACTCCGGAAGTCCGGCGAGGTCATCCTTGTCATATACCGTGATATAGAAAGCGTTTGTGGCGGCAAGAAGGTTACGGTTATACTGGATGAAGAGTTTGGACAGTTCGTCGTTTATCTTCACAAGCTCGGCTTTTTTGTCGGCGGGGAGTGCAGCGCCCTGTTCCGCAAAACTTCTGTAATATTTCTCCACAAGGCGTTTCTGCACCGGAGTGAGTCCCATCTTGTCGCGGCGGTCATAGATCTGCTGTATCCGCTGGAAAAGCATCTCGTCAAGATTGACTTTGTTGGAGGCATCGTTGAGCAGGGGAATTGCCTCGTCGGCTATTTCCGCGAACTCCGGAGTGGAGAGGGCTTCCTCATAGTGATAGAACACACCGGACACACGCTCCAGAATGGGTGAGAGGTTTTCCAAAGGGAGGATGGTGTTGTCGAAATCAGGCACCGCGCGGTTGCGGGTGATGTTGAAAAGGTTTGCCTCCTGCTCGGCGATTCCCGCCTTGATTGCAGGGAGGAAATCCGATGTCTGGATTTTGTCGAAAGGAGGAATGCCATACTTGGTGTCGTATGGCTTCATGAAAGGATTTTCTCTTTCTTGTGCCATAATCTGAGGTGAAGCGGCAAGGAGGAGAGCCCCTGCCATCATTGTCAGGATTTTTTTCATATTATTGTTGTTTTAAAATTGGTTCGTTCATGATTGTCCGGTCTGTTTCCGTAAAAACGGGAGGTGTCATTTCGCGATCCATTCGAATTCAGAGAGCAACGGATAATGGTCGCTGCTTTTCAGCGAGCCTTTTTCAACTTTAAGTGCTTTCATGAATTTGTCGCGATAGAGAATCTGGTCAAGATGAAACAGGAAACCATGGCGGTTGTATGTTATCAGCGGACCGAATGATGTTTCCGCGTAAGCATCGCCGAGGTCATTGCCGCGGATGGTGCGGTAGGCATAAGACTCCGGCACATCGTTGAAATCTCCGCTCACTACAAGCGGTCCCGATATCCGGTCTGCCAGTTCGCGTATGGCTGCGGCGCGTTCTGCACGTCGCGAAAAGCCGTCTTTAAGTTTTCCGCGTATGGATCCTTTCATTTCCTTGAGTCCCGCCTCTGTGTCTTTCACCGAAACCACCTCTTTCATGACCTTGCGCTCTTCATCGGTAAGATTAAATGAGCTGAGGTGGGTATTGATCCAGTTCAGCTTTCCCCATGGCATTTTCACTTCATAATGTGAGAAAGTGGGGTATTCCTTTATCAGCTTTACCGGATATTTCGACAATACCTTGAGGTCGCAGGCTGTTGTCCCGGCTCTGTACGGGTATTTACGCAAGAGAGAGTCCCGCAAGGTGCCTTCCAGTCTTGGCACTTCTCCAGTATCGTTGATGTCGACCAGTTCCTGAAGACCAACAAGATCCGCATCTGCATCAAGCACATACTGGAACGAGCGGTTGCCTGCTTTCATCTCCGGATCTTCCTGATCCCATCCGTGAAGGATATTGTAGGTCAGAAGCTTGAATGTCCGTTCTTTGTGTGTCGGTTCAGACTGGAAATGCAGCGGTATTGCCGTGGATACAGGTTTCCAGGCGGCAACAAGCACGGCAACGCCTATCGCGGCTGTAATCCAGCGACCTGCGCAGAACCAAGCCAGAGACACAACAGCCGTAGCTATCGCTAAATATGGCAATGCGAGCGTCAGAGCCGACGGCAGCATGACATACGTCGGGTTTATCCTTCCTCCGAATGCCGAAAGAAGGGTGAGAATGAAAAGGATGAACGATATTATCCTAAGAATCATTCTGAACAGAGGTTTTATTACCGGTAAAAACAATTTTTTATAATTTTATCAGTTTTCGCCGCAGTCATTATTCTGTCTGATGCGGCATTACTTGTTTTCCTGTCGCAGTCTCGCCGAGAGGGCGTTAAGTTCCTTTCGTTCCCTTTCAGTCAGGGAGTCGAAGCCGGAGAGACGTATTTTGTCGAGAAGCTCGTCAAGACGGTCACTGTCGCTGAGTCTCCCTTGCGACGCTTTGACCATTGCCTTGACATTCATTTTTTTTCGAGGAGTAAAGAGAGAGAGAGGTCTTGTTATCTTGTCTCTTAATGAGTGGAAGACACCGAAAGCGATTCCTCCGAGATGGGCGACGGAACCTGCTGCCGAGGCTCCTCCTGTGCCTATAAGAGTGATAAGGATGCATATGATGGCAAACCATTTCACCTTTACTCTCCCGATCAGGAAAAGGGTTATCTCATAATCCGGCATTTTCAATGCCACCACACTCATGATTGCCAGCACGGATGCGGAGGCACCACATAGATATGCTCCGGCTGAGGCGCCGCACAAAGATGCCAGAATGTATGCCATTCCTCCGGCAAGACCGCCTCCGGCATATATCATGAGAAGATTCCTTTCTCTTGAGCGGTTGCTCATTTCTGCTGCCGAGATCAGCATGAACTGTCCGAACCAGTAGAGCCACAGTACATTGAACAGCAGGTGAAGCAGCGAGAACTGTGTCACCATGTATGTGGCGAGTGTCCAGGGGTGTCTGATGAATTCGGCGAATGAGGAGGGGAGCGCCATAAACATGGCAAACTGTGTCGGATCGTGATGCGTCATGCGCATGACTGCCGATGTTGTCCACAGAATCACACCAATGACGATGTTCACCCCGATCAGGGTGGAAAGAGTGCGCGAACCGCCGCAAAGCCGCCTGAATCTGTCAATAAAATCCATTGCCACGAAGAGTCCCTTTCTTTCTCCAGTAAATTAAGATTATGAGTCCGAATATCATGCCGCCGAGATGTGCGAAATGTGCCACGGAATCCATTCTGCCGCCAACACCGAACCAGAATTCCAGCACCGCATATCCGATTACCATATATTTGGCTTTTATGGGCACCGGTATGAAGAAAAGATACATTGGTATATTGGGAAAAACGAATGCGAATCCGAGAAGCACGCCGAATATTGCGCCGGAAGCACCTATTGTGACCATCTGTCCCTTCATTTCCGCCATCGCGCGGAGGAATTTTCCATCGCCATCGGCAGTAGCCTGATCTACTATTGCTTTCATATGGTCGAATGTCAGACCATTGAGGCGGGCTATGCCGGCTATGTAGTCGTGCTGCCACGTCAATGCCCATACCGCTTCCTGTACGACAGCAGCTCCGATGCCGCATACAAAATAGAATATAAGAAAACGTTTCGAACCCCATATGTTTTCGAGCATGCGACCGAACATCCAGAGGGAGAACATGTTGAAGAATACATGAATCGGCGATGAGGGGTCGTGCAGGAACATATATGTTATAGGCTGCACGGGATTGAAAAGATCCGAACCTATGAAGTGCAGTCCGCAACGATATATAAGTCCCGTTTCCGCAAAGCTGCGGAAAAGAAACTCAACCAGCCAGATAAGACCGTTTATTATTATAAGGTTTTTGGTTACCGGAGGCCAATTGCCTGATGAATATGAGTTCATGAATATTCTATAATTAAATCAGTCACAAAAATAATAAAAATCATCTTAAAAACGTAATTAAACAAGACGGGTTTCATATTCGTTAACAATTCAGCCGGCGTGATTGTCGGTGGAAAGATATGTTTTTTTGATTTCTGGCAAAAAAAATCAGCATAATGCGTCCGAAATGTCTTCTCATAATCAATCCGGTTTCGGGAACTGCCTCCAAGAAAGGAGTGGCGGCAAAATGCGTGCGCCGTCTCGGGCGCGAGGGGATTGATGTGGAGGTGCTTTATACAGAAGGTCCCGGAGATGCATCTCGGTTTGCTGCAGAGGCGGCACGCAAGGAGTATCTCGGTGTGATTGCGGCAGGGGGAGACGGAACGGTGAACGAGGTCGCTTCATCTCTCAGGGGAACGGCAACCGCACTCGGCATCATACCTCTCGGTTCCGGCAACGGACTTGCGCGTCATCTCGGGTTGTCTACCGACGTCAGCGAGGCTCTTGATGTCATAGTGCGAAGATACATACTCGCCTGCGACTCCTGCGAAGTCAACGGCCGCCCCTTCTTCTGCACGTTCGGTCTCGGTTTTGATGCTGCCGTGAGCGAGAAGTTCGCCCGTTCGCGTCAGCGTGGGCTGATTAATTATATGCGGAGCGCCTTGGGAGAGTATCTGAAATTTCAGCCTGAGGAATATGAGATCGATGCCGACGGACATCTGTTCAGATTGAAGGCGTTCATAGTGGCGGCATGCAACGCATCGCAGTATGGAAATAATGTTTTTATCGCACCGATGGCTTCGATTCGTGACGGGTTGCTTGACATAACACTCATTCACGCGGGAACGCCCTTGACTCGTGCGCGTGCAGGTGTCGAACTCGTTACCGGAATGATAAAGAACAATATGATTATTCAGACATTAAGGGTTAAAAAGGCAACTATCCGTCGTCTTTCACCCGGCATTGCTCATGTCGACGGCGAACCGATAAGGCTCGGCGCCGAAATCAATGTGGAGTGTAATCACGGCGACCTCCTGATATTCACCACCGGTGAGAAGAAACCCTTCAGACCTCTGATTACGCCGTTTCAATATCTGCACCGGGAGATTCGCACGTGGTTCCGTTCCGTAATCGGCAGATGACTGCGGTCTTCAAAGGATATTTGCCGTTGCTTTCGTCTATCTTATCCGCACAGTGATGAAAATGCGCTCGCTGGAGAAGATGAAGGATGATTTGGCTACCGTCTCGTAATAACAACATGAATAAAGAAAAAACAGGCGGCTTTCACAAGCTGCCTGTTTTATTGCGAATCAATTTTGTCAATACTCTATTTAATTTTACAAAACCTAACACAAATGAATTTATTAGCTATATTTTCCTTTCCATCCTTTCCGGTTTGAAACAACCTTGAGTGATAACCTTAACAATCCTTTTTTCACCTTGAAGACCTTTCGGTCGTATGCTGTTTATTTTGACCTTGCGATAGTTTCGGGTCAAGCCGAAAATCCGGTGCATGGATTTTGAGAAAAGTGTTAAATTTGTGG
>ERZ778518.1315-NODE-1315-length-17639-cov-4.214627_pt1 | contig 17639 bp, 16 predicted proteins | sample MGYA00510340_ERZ778518 | MGnify/ENA primary metagenome ERZ778518 (study PRJEB29527, sample SAMN07138967) | mouse gut metagenome | material: feces | host: mouse | place: China:Nanjing | collected 2016-01-25 ...
GGGTTGCGGCATGAGCATCCTGGTGGATGCCGACGGCAAGCCCATCGTCACCCCAGTGGGCTGAAAAAATTGCGATACACAGCGCCGCATTAATTTATTCCGCCTGTCCGCACCGAAACGAATTGCAACGATATAGGAGGCACATGACCATGGCAAGAGAAGTCCAGAAATTCACCCAGGAGGCCGGATATAAGCCGCTGGAAAACCGCTGTATCATCGTCAAATACGCCCCGGAAAACCTGGGCGAACAGATTACGGCATTTTTTAACTCGGAATTTTATGTTCTCCAGATGTGTGAACACGAAATCGTCCTGCTCCCCTTCAACACCACATGGGGCAACCTGCGCAAAGACGTATCCTTGGTCCTTCCCTATGGGGACATCCAGTCAGTGGAGCTGCGGGATGACCTGCTCAACACGGTCATCACCATCCGTACCGGGTCGGACACCATCCGCCTGACCACCCAGCAGGCGGAGCTGAGCGACCTGCGGAGTTCCGGCATCTACGCCACCATATATGCCGGTTTCTTCAAAAACTGGCATAAGGAAAACCTGGATGGCACGCTGGCGGCGCTGAAGGACTTGGGGAATCGCTGACCCATACTCTGCCCCGGAATAGGAAAACCGCTGACGGAATCAGCGGAGGGGAACTGGACGTTCTGCCGTCGCAGCCAGTAACTCCGCAGAATCTCATGATTCTGCGGAGTTTTCTTTAGCTTTCACCACAGCGAGGTCGGCGGACGGTTCGATTGCCGCTTTGCGCTGGCGGTCGTCTCAGCGCTCGCACCGCCCGCAGTGGTCACAGGGCAAGCCCCGCTTACAGGCGGGAACGTTCAAAAGCTCCTCATAAAATTCCGGCGGCAGGCTGTGCGGCTCCCGCCCCGGTTCCGGGGCGGGAGCGTTTTCACCTACCACTGGCGGAAATCGGCGATGCCCGCCGCCTCTCTGGCCTTCCTGGCCATTGCGGTATAGAGGCCGTACTCGTGCTCCTCGCACAGCGCGGTGTAGGACGGGTCGGTATGCCCGTTCCGGGGCAGGGGCACGTCCTGTTCTCCGGCCAAAATGTCCTGGACCTTCCTGATGTCCACATCCCGCACCGTGGTGTGGTCCGCCACCGCCACTGCGGCGGCCACACCGGCGGCCTGGCCGGTGCCCACGCACTGGGGGATCAGGTTCAGCCAGTCGATGGCCACGTTGTCCGCCGACAGGTGCCGCCCCGGACACAGCAGCCCCTCCACCTTCCGGGGCAGGATGGCCCGGTAGGGGATCTCCACCGGCCCGCAGTCGTTGATCTGGCAGATGGTGGAGTGCCACGCGATCACGTCCTCGTGCTTGTTGGCGAAGGCGAAGTCGTTGGCGCTCATCACGTACTCTCCCTTTAACCGATAGGAGCAGCGGTAGCCCAGCTGCGGCGCAATATCGTAGAGATAAGCGTTCCGGAAGGCCACGGGCACGGCCTCCTTCAGGTAGGCCAGCACCTCCCGCATGGTATCCCGCGTCTCTATCTCTGTTTTCGTCTGGTCGGCCACGGTGGAGCAGTCCATGTTGGGGTGCCAGTTGTTGATCCAGCACATATCGTTCTGGTTGGTGGGCAGGGGCATACACCGGAAGCCCGCAATTTTGCTCAGCCGGTCCCGCAGGGCGGCCAGAGCCTGGGGACTGCGGCGCTTCCACGCCTCGAACTGGTCCCAGTCAATGCCCGCGATCCGCCACACCAGGGCGGTGGTGGAGGAGCGGCACGCGCCGTCCGCCAGGGAGGCGCAGGGCGCGCCAGTCTGACGGAAGATGTCGCCGTCCCCGGTGGCGTCGATGACCACCCGGGCCAGAACGGCCTTGCGGCCCTCCTTGGATTCAAAGGCCACGCCCTTGACGGTGCCGCCCTCCATGATGGGCCGGGCGCCCCAGGAGTGGTACATCACCCGGATGGCGTCCTTGTGCTCCAGCAGCATCTTGTCCATCTCGATCTTCAGCTGGTTGGGCTCAAAGTACACCGCCCGCACCAGGCAGGAGGGCTTGGCCCCCTCGAAGCCGCCCCGGCTCACGCAGTCGTGGATGGACTGCCAGGCGTCGAGCAGCACCGGGTCCTGACTGCCGATGTCCCTCAGGGAGGGGCCCCGCACCGCGCCGGGGATGGGCTCCAGCCGGGTGAACCACTCCTCCTGGAGGCCCCGGACGAAGGACTTGTCGTACCAGCTCAGGTTGGGCACCATGATCACATAGCCCCCGGTGACGTCGCCGCCGGAGTAGCCGTACCGCTCCATCAGCACGATGTCCCTGCATCCCGCCCGGGCGGCGGCGATGGCCGCAGAGTGCCCCGCGCAGCCGCTTCCCACGACCAGGACGTCGCACTTGTCATAGACCTCAATGGTCTGCGGGGTTTCCGTATAGGTTTCTTTCATGGTAACACTCCTTTATGATAAGGTCAGCAGCTGGGTGTATTCCCGCATATCGGACAGGGTCTCGATCTTCCCGGCCAGCTCCACGATCTTCTCGCCCACGGATCTGGGCAGCTTGCCGAAGGCGTTGAACTGACCCCAGAATTTTTGCAGCAGGAACTCCCGGGAGGGGTAGTCGTGCATGGAGCCGCCGTAGTCCTGGATGTCCTCATATACGGCGCCGTCCTTCATTTCGACCACCACCTTCATCATGCTCTTGCCCGCCTCGCAGTCGAACACCTCCATGGAGGAGTTTTCCGCCAGCTCCACCAGGGATGTGTCGGCCTGGATGGCGGGGGTCTGCACCAGCCCCACCTTCACCGCCCCGTGGAGCAGGGCGCAGCAGGCGGCAAACTGATAGGAGAACAGGGCGTTGGTGTGGTTGCGCCGGGAAAAGGGGTTGGCGTAGTAGTTGAAGCGCATATTGCTGGAGCGGAATACCCGCACCCGCCGGATGTCCGCCGGGCGCAGCTCCCCCCGGTCGTCCAGGATCCTGGCGCGCACCCCGGCCCCGCACTTGGCGGCGGCGGTGGTGGGGATGCCGCCGGGGCCCCGCTTGAAGCTCTCCTCGGTGTACCACACCTGGCCCAGCCCCTCAAACGCCTTCTCGTACAGGGCCGGGAGGGGACTGCCGTCCTTGACCTGCATGGTCACCAGGGCCCAGTGGCCGAAATAGGGGTCGGCGAACCCCTGCCAGCCGCCGCGGGCCAGCTCGCAGGCCATGATGCCCATCTGGGCGCTGGCGCCGTTGTGGTATTTGAACTCCTGGCAGTAGTCATAGTAGGAGTTGCCCGGGTCGGTGGCGTTGGTGGCCGCGTAGGTCAGCGCCACCTTGGTTTTGGCGGCGTCCAGCCTGTAGTAGCGGGAGGCCAGGGCCGCCGCCGCGCTGGACACCATGAGCATATCGGTGGGCCAGCGCATGGGCAGGGTGTAGAGGATCCGGGCGGTGAGGTCCTCGGCGGCGATGTTGTTGGCGATGAACGCCTCGCCGCTGGTGGGGTACACGTCCGCCAGGGTCAGCCCCATGGGGATGAGGGTCTCGCCGCAGTGGGAGGCGATCCGGTCGCCCAGGACGTGGAAGAACATATTGCCGAAGTCGTTGGCCCGGGCGGTGATGCTGTTGAGCATGACGGCGCTGGGCATGGGCAGCCTGCCTGCGCGGGCAAAGAGGGGGGCCTCCTCGATGCCGCCCCAGCGGCGCAGCAGATCGGCCAAAAACTGATCCTCGGGGACGATGGCGCCGCCGAAGAGGCAGCCCGTCATGTCCAGCAGACGGTCCTTGAAAATGCGGATGTTGTCCGCACTGAGCTTGTCATAGGTGGTGCTGACCAGGTTTTCACACAGCAGGTCAATGCCCCTGGGGGGCGCGTAGGGCCCCTCCAGCTGGTTGGGGCAGGCGGCGTCGATGCCCACGGGGGGCGCGTATTCCGGCATGGGAACCATCCTTTCTCTCATTTTTACAGGGACAGGCAGCGCATCAGCCCGTCCAGGGAGGGCTGGTCCTCCAGGTGGAGGATCAGGTCAATGGCGCGCTCGATCTTGTCGTCGGGCAGGACGATGGCGGCGCAGGTGCGGAACTGGGTCTTCTGCTCCTCCTCGGTGAGGCGGTAGCCGTCCACGTTGCTGCCCCAGGAGAAGTCGGTCTCCTCCACGAAGGTCTGTCCCCGGGCGGTGACCTCCACCCGGGCGTACCAGGTGTTCATGTCCTTTTTCCGCTTCTCGGAGTATTCGGGGGCCACGTGCATGGTGACCTTGCGCATAAACGCCTGGACGGCGGGGTCGGTGAGGGCGGCCTTGTCCTGCCAGGCGGGGCCGGGCTTGTAGTTGTGGGCGGCCAGGGCGATGCAGTAGGGGCCGCTGAACTGGGCGTCCACCTGGTTGTTCACGGCGTACTGGTCGGGGTGGGCCACGAAGGCGCTGGTGTGGCAGTCCACGTGTTCGATCTCGCCGGGGGCGAAGCGGTGCTTCTCCAGGAGGCGGTAGAAGCAGTCGATGGAGCTGTGGAGGAAGCGGCAGCAGGGGTAGGGCTTATAGTGGTAGCTGGTGAAGAACCACTCCTCCCCCAGCTTGTCCAGCACCTTCTCCGCGCTCCATACCGGTTCGCGGCAGTAGATGGCGGGAAAGCCGAACTCGCTGTCCAGGGTGTCCGGGTTGCCGGTGTAGCCCAGTCCGGCGATCTCGGCGGCCTGTACCGCCCCCTGGGCCATCCAGGACACGGGCACGTACTTCACCATGGACTTGGGAATGGTGGACTCCCAGTCCCGGCACACGGGCAGGGAGCAGTAGTAGGCGGAGATCCCCAGGGCGTGGAGCAGCTGCTCCCGGCTGAGGCCCATCAGCAGGCCGCAGCCCACGGCCGCGCCGATGATGTGCTCGTTGCTGTTGCCGAAGATGTCGGGGGTTTTGCCGTACTTCATGATAGAAGCGGTCATGATAGACAGCAGCACCTTACTCAGCCGCCGGGCCAGCTCCTGGCCCACGGACAGGGCGGCAATGAACTCCTTGCCGGAGGCCCCCCCGGGCCTCGGCCACCGCCAGGATGGCGGGGATCACGATGGGCGGGATGTGGGGCAGGGCGTCCATGTCCAGGCCGTTGAGCAGCTCGGCGTTGGCAAAGGCGGCCACCGGGGCGGAGAACTTGCCGCCCACGCCGATCAGCGTGGACTCGGGCACGCCGCCCATCTTTCTGGCCATCTCGATGCCGATCTTGCCCTTGTCCGAGGCCAGACCCCCCACGGCAATGCCCAGCGAGTTGAGCAGGATACGCTTGGTCTCGCTGGCGATCTCCGAAGGCAGGCGGTCGTAGTCCCTGTATTCCAGTGCGAAATCCACAAATGCGTCCGAAACTTTTTTCATCTTAGCAACTCCTTTACTTGGGGTAGGCGGCTAGGCGCCATTTGATGGTCCGGTTTTTGGTGGTTTTGTGGTGTGGAAGGAGCAAAAGCACTGTCTTCATTGTATCCTTTTCCTATAATAAAGTAAAGCAACATTATTCTGCGGCACTGTAACACAACTGTGACGGCGGCGGCGTAATGATTGTGTTACGCCGTTGTAGAATTTTGTTGCTTTTACTTTTGGGAATTTTGTGCAAAAATAGGGGTAGTTTTGGCATGGTTTTGGTGTGGAAAGCAAAAACCCATCGGTACAGGAAACGTTGAGAATCAGAAAGAGAGGCAACATCATGTCTGAATTGGCAAAAACGAAAAAACCCCGCAGTCTCTACCCGATGTGGACGGTCATTGCACTGTTCATGATGTTCGGCTTTGGCCTGCTGTTCCCCAACGGCTGGGCCATGGTCACCCCGCTGGGCGCCAAGATCCTCGGCGTCTTCGTGGGCGCGCTGCTCATGACCATCTTTACCAACCAGACCTTCTGGCCCGCCCTCATGGCGCTGTTTGCCATGGTCTTCCACGGGTATCTCACCTCCGGGGCCGCCATGACCGGCTGGCTGGGCAGCAACACGGTGGTACAGTTCATCTTCCTGATGGCCCTGTGCGGGGCGCTGAGCGATTCCGGGGCCCCCGTGGTCATTGCCCGTCACATGATTAACTCCAGGATTGCCAAGGGGCGGCCGCTGGTCTTCATCTTTATTTACTTCATGGCCGTGGTGGTGGTGGGCGCGCTGCTGTCCACCGGAACCGCCACCATCCTGCTCATGTTCCCCATCTGGGACGGCATCCGGCAGGCCGCGGGCTACAAGAAGGAGGACCCCCTGTGCAAGCTGATGCTGCTGGGCACCTACCTGGGCGCCATCGGGGCCTACATTCTCCCCTTCAAGGGGGTCCATCTGGCAACCATCTGAAAAGCGCACCCATATCGGCTTTGGTCTTGTCCAGGTAGGCTCTATGATAGGGGTTACCGTCCTCCTCTCCGTTCTTCACATCGAACTGTGCCAGCTCATCCACGCACTTGCTCTGCAGTGTTTTCTTAATATCCGCTATTTTTTCCTCCAATGTTCTCTGCATTATGTCGATCCTCCTCACTCAATCTTTTGCGCTTATACTGGCCCGCCGCCTCCGGGCCGAAGAGCTCGGGAAAGTCGTGGAGCATCACCAGCTCCAGTGCCCGAACCAGCTCGTTCTGAAAAATCCGCTCCTCTGAAAATTGATTGTTCAGTGCCTCATTTTCCGCCTGCACCGCCTCAAAATACGCCCTCCGCTCCAGAACGTCCCGCGCCGTCGGCTGAAACGCAAAGTGGGGAATAAACGCCCCGGGAGGAGCCTGCTCCACACCTCGCTCGACCTCCAAAAACATCTCAGGGTGGTCCTCCAGGGCGTCGAACACTACATCGAAGTATTTCAGCGCCGGGTCAATCTCCAGCCAGCGGTCGCAGACGCCGGGCGTCTCGTAGCGCTTGACGAAGTAGCGCACCTCCTTCACAATCCGCTCCAGCCTCCGGCGGACCTCTGTCTCCCCCAGGAAGCTGCGCTGAACCGCCGCCTCTGCCTTGGACAGCTCGCCCTCGAAGTAATCCCAACCGTCCTCCTCTGTGCCCGGGATGTAGTTGTAATGGGCAGAGCGCTCCATCTGCCACAGGATGCCGTTGAGCACCCCATAGATTTCCCGGACCCGCTCCCGCTGCGTGCTGCATTCTACCACTTGATACTCCTCCTTTTGTCCATCTCCGTTGTCTCGGCTGCCATATTCTGTTGTCAAGGTTCATAACAGCGATAGTATAGCAGACGGATAGTCGGATTTTTCCAACTAACGGTCCAGAGAAGAAAATTTTTCCTGATATTTTTCTTCGCCGCCCCCATATTTCCGGTTCAGCCGTTCGAGCTTCTCCTTGACCGCCTCCCTTACGCTCGTGGGTTCCAGTACCTCCACCAGGTCTGCGTATTGCAGCGCCCAGTTCACCATACCGAATGGGGAGCACATTACACGCACGATGTCGCCATAGGGCGGCTCTGTCTCTGTGTGCACGCAGCGGATTGTGTCGCCAAAATAGTCGTACAAAAAGGTGCAGTTCGTCCACGGCTTCCCGTCTTCCCCCCGCCGCGGGTTGACGATGCGGAGGGTGATGGGAATGGGCTTGTCGTAGGACATGTTCAGATGGGAGAATAGGAACGTATCATCCCAGGTCTGGGGGAGGTTCTCCACCTTCCGTTTCTCCAGCGCCCGCCGGTCCCGCTCCGGGAGCTCCAGCTCCGTCATCAGATCGACGCGCCAGACCGACATGCTCTCATATCCCTCCGCGCAAGCCAGCAGGTAGTACCGCCCCGCGTAGGCCACAATGTAGTATGGGCTGACCGTCTCCTTCTCCGTCCGCACCGGAACCAGTTCCCTGTGTCGGTTATAGCCGTTAAAGCGGAAGGCGATCTTTACCCCGGCGTCGATGGCCCGCTGGATGACCAGCAGGTTCTCCCGCAGCTTCTCCGGCGGTGTGAGCCGCGAGGTCAGCACGGTACACACCTGTTTGGGCCCTTGGGGATAGAACTTTGTCGTGAGACAGCGCTCGAGCTTGTCAACCAGGGCCCTTGTCTCCCCCGTGGACATGGTGCTTGAGAATTGGACTGCTTCAATGAGCCGGTTGACCTCATCATAGGTAAAGCGGTGCTGATAGTGGAGCCCGCGGATGCGCAGCTTGTCGAGGGTCTCCTCGCCTTTCCCGTCTTCTTCCGGATCTCCGGCGTATCGCTCCTCAAATTCCTTGAAGACCAGCTTCCACTCGCTTCTGGGCCGCAGACCGTGCTCATCAAAATTCATCGCCGACACCATGTTGATGATAAGGTTATGGGAGGTATCGTTTCCCCCCATATAGCCTCTCAACGCGTCGCATTGCTTCATATCCGCCTGAACGACGGGGTGCTCCCGATCAGAGTTCCACCGCAGATACTCCAGAATCCGATAGGCCCGCTCAAATTGGGATGGTCTGTTGCTAGTCCGCTCCATTGTGAAAGCTCCCCCTCTCTTAGCGTAAAATACCACACCCGCAACCTCATAGAAAGACTATATCGCAGAAAAGCGAGAACGTCAACCTCCAGCTTCGGACCCCTCCGCCCTGCGGTCCGCTCCATTGGGGGCCAGAGAATACGTTGGAGCTTCGTCCAATAAAAATCTTGAAAATTCAGACCAGGGCCCATTGACAAACAGAGGAATTTCTTATACAATTTGACTAATCCCCCTGATGATCGGAGTGGTCATCATAACCTAAAAAAGGAGCCGTTAAACATGAAAATTTATGTGACCGAAGATTATCAGACCATGAGCCGGAAGGCGGCCAATATTCTTTCCGCACAGATTATTCTCAAGCCCACCAGCGTCGTGGGTCTGGCCACTGGTTCCACGCCGGTGGGCATGTACAAGCAGCTCGTCATCTGGTATGAGAAGGGCGATCTGGACTTCGCCCAGGTCAAGACCGTCAATCTGGATGAATACGTGGGCCTGGAGCCCACCCACGAGCAGAGCTACCACCACTTCATGCAGAGCAACCTCTTTGAGCACGTGAACATCAACCCCGCCAACACCAACATCCCCGACGGTCTGGCCCCGGATCCCCAAGCCGAGTGCGACTGGTACAACCAGGTGATCCGCCGCATGGGCGGTATCGACATCCAGGTGCTGGGCATGGGCCATAACGGACATATCGGCTTCAACGAGCCCGGCGACGCCTTTGAGCTGGAGACCCACGTGGTGGACCTCTCCGAGCGCACCATCCAGGCCAACGCCCGCTTCTTCTCCTCCCCCGACGAAGTGCCCCGTCAGGCCATGACCATGGGCATCAAGTCCATCATGATGGCCCGCAAGATCCTGATGATGGTCAGCGGTGAGGACAAGGCGGAGGCCGTCTGGAAGGCGTTCTCCGGCCCTGTCACGCCCCAGGTGCCCGCCTCCATTCTCCAGCTGCACCCCTATGTCACCCTGGTGGGCGACCGCGCCGCACTGAGCAAGCTGCTCGAAAACAAATAAGAGGACCGCACCATAAAACCGGGGACCGGGCTTGCAAGCCCGGTCCCCGGTTTTATGGTGGAAATTACTGCGCTTTCCCCGCCATGGGAACCGCTTTTACGATTCGTTCAGCGCCGCGTCCTGGAGGGCGTCAAAGGAGGCCATGCAGCTCTCCACCGTGGCGCCGCCCAGCAAGTCCCGGACGATCCGGCAGGTGTTCCCCCACTGCTCCACGCTCATCCCCGCGTTGGAGCCCAAGACGTAGACCCCCTCCTCAATGCGCTCGTTGAGGGGCTTTAAGGCGGGGACGCACTCCACGTGCACATTCCTGGACGGGGAGATCACCCGGTTGGTCTCCGAATAGAGCTGGAGCGCCTCGTCGGAGGTAATGGTGTCCAGCACCTCCAGGGCGTCCTCCAGGTGTTCTGCATGGGCGCCCACCCCCCAGCCAGTCATAGGCATGACCGGCATCTGTCCCCGACTGCTGGGAAAGCCGATGACCTGCATCTCAAAGTCCGTCCTGGCATAGGCGGTCTCCGAGTTGGCCGCGCCCCAGTAGGCCATGACGATGGGGGTCTTTCCCGCCAGGAAGTCCTCGCCCTCCCCCTCGATGGCCTCGCTGACCAGGGCCTTCTCCGCGTCCACATAGCCCCGGTCGATAAGGGTTTGGAGAAATGCAAAGCCCGGACGCATATAGTCGCTGTATCTCGCCTCGCCGCTGTTGAGGGCGGCGATCTCCGCCTCCGTATTTCCTCCGTTGTACAGGTCCGCATAGGCCAGCGCAAAGACAAAGGTCTCCAGCCACCAGCGGTTGGCGCCGATGGGGGTTTCGATCCCATTCTCCTGGAACACCCGACAGCACTCCAGGAACTCCTCCGGGGTGTTGGGCAGCGCCAGAGCGTACTTCCGGAACAGATCCACATTGACGAACAGGCCGTAGGCCACCACCTCCTGGGGGATGGCCACCAGCTTGCCGTCCACCGTGTTGGCGATGCGGATGATCTCCCGCAGGTTTTGTGCGCTGTCCAGACCGGACAGGTCCGCCAGCTTCCCCTCCCTGCCCAGGGCCAGGATGGTATCCGGGTTGAGCAGGTACAGGTCATCCATATCGTTTCGCGCCCGGTCCAGGGCCACGTCGTCATAGGTCTTATCCTGGTAGTCCTCCGCCGTATAGGTCCGATAGGCCACGGTGAGGCCCAGCTTCTCCTCTGCCATGGCCACCGTCAGGTCTGCTGCGGTTCGGGCCACATTCTCCGTGTTGGGTTCGGTTTTCTCCATGGGGCTGAACAGATTGACCACTTGCTCCTCCCCGCTCTTATGCTCCACCAGGTTCTTGAGGTCCTCCTGACCACTACAGGAGGCCAGCACCAGAACCGTCAAAGCCGCCAAACCGGCGGCGATCCATTTTCTCATAACGCTTCCCTTCCTCTGCTGCATTGCTGCCGAAGGACCTTCTTCAAAAGCTCCATGTTCAGGGGCTTGGGCACGTGGGCGTTCATACCGGCAGCCAGAGCGGCCTTCTCGTCCTCGGCAAAGGCGTTGGCCGTCATGGCGATGATGGGGATGCTCTTCGCGTCCTCCCGCTCCAGAGCGCGGATCGCCCGAACGGCCTCGTGACCGCTCATCACCGGCATCTGCACATCCAACAGGATGGCGTCGAACTCGTCTTCCCCGGCGCGCCGGAACCGCTCCACCGCCAGAAGGCCGTTGGACATGATCTCGCAGGAGGCCCCCTCTGCCGCCAGAAGCTCCTCCAAAATCTCCGCGTTGATCTCGTTGTCCTCCGCCGCCAGGAAGCGCATCCCTGTCAGGACGTCCCCGTCCTCCGGCCGGGAGGGCTCCGCCCACAGCTCCGCCACCTTCTCCCGGAAGGCGGAGACGAAGAAGGGCTTCGAGATAACGCCCGTGCGGGGCAGAACGGCGGCCTCCTCCGCGCCCTGGGCGCCGTACTCCGCCAGGACCACGATGGGAACGTCCTCCCCCAGTGCGCCCCGTATCGCCCGGACTGCCGACAGGCCACAGACCTCCCAGTCCACCAGGACCAGCTGGCACGCCCCGGCCTGGTCCCGCGCCTCCTCCCAGCAGGAGACCGCGTTCAGCTGAAGACCGGCCTCCTCCATCACGGCCCGGGCGCTCTCCAGGTGCTCCGGCGCCGCGCCCACCGCCAGGATGCGGGAGACGCCGTGTTGCTCCCAGAACCGGCGGTCCGCCGCCCCCTCCAGGATACGCAGCTCCAGGTCCACCCGGAAGAGGGAGCCCCGGTCCACCTCGCTGAAGACCTCGATGGTGCCCCCCATGAGCTCCACGATGCTCTTGGTGATGGCCATGCCCAGACCGGTGCCCTGGACCTTGTTGGTGGTGCTGTTCTCCGCGCGGGTGAAGGCGTCAAAGAGCTTCTCCAGGTATTCCGGCGTCATGCCGTAGCCGTTGTCCTCCACCTCAATGCGGATGTGCTCATACTGACTGGAGCGCTGCTTGAGTCCGATGATGCGCAGCCAAATGCTGCCCCCCACCGGGGTGTACTTCACCGCGTTGGAGAGGAGGTTGAGGAGGATCTGGTTGATGCGCAGCTCGTCCCCCACGAGGTATTCGTGCCGGATGCCCGTCACCTCTATGTGGAACGCCTGCCCTCTGGCCTTGGCCATGGGCTGGATGATGGCATCCACGGAGGAGACCACGTCGTTCAGGGCAAATTTCTCCAGATTCAGCACCACCTTGCCGCTCTCGATCTTTGACACATCCAGGATGTCGTTGATGAGGTTGAGCAGGTGCTGTCCGGAGGCCATGATCTTCCCGGTGTACTCCCGGACCCGGGCGGGGTTTTCCGCCTCCTTGTTCAGCAGCGCCGCAAAACCCAGAACCGCATTCATGGGGGTCCGGATGTCGTGGGACATGTTGGAGAGGAAGGGGGTTTTGGACTCGCTGGCGATCTGGGCGGCCTGGAGCGCCTCCGAGAGCTGCTGATTGTGGAGCCTCCGCTCCTCCTCCTGCTCCCGGCGTATCCTATCCTGCTGCCGTCGGCTGAGGTAGTACAGGGCGATGCACAGGAAAAATGCCACCAGCATGGACCCCACGACGATGGCAATATTCTGGTTGACGGTCCGCCCCTCCTGCTGAATGGCCTCCACGGGCACGTACCCCACCAGGAAGATCGTCCCCCCGTTCACCGCCCAGATATAGTTGAGGGCCTGCACATTCCGGATGTCGTGGTAGAAGAGGATGTCCTCCCCGCTCTCCAGGCACGCATCCACCTCCGCGCGGATGTCCGAGGCTTCAATATTGTTGGCCCGGTAGAAATCCGTGAGATTCAGGTGCCCGGCGCTGCGCTTTCCCATGCCCTTGGGCTTCAGGACGAACCGCTGGCTCTCTGCGTCCATGATATACAGCGACGCCTGCTTATTGTAGAACCCGTCGGGGAGGGACTGGTCGATGGAGTCGTACACATACTCGGCATAGAGCTCCCCGATGACCTGCCCGTTCCGCTCCACCGGGCATCTCATGGTGTAGGCCCAGGTCCCCATGTAGTTGATATAGGACTGGGAGACCGGCAGGTCCGCCACCGTCCTGCCTGCGGAGAAATCCAGACCCTCCGCCGTAAAAAGGTCCCCGGTGTTGGAGACGCCCTCCGTCCTGCCGGAGCGGATCAGGGACAGCTTCGCCATCGTCTGATTTTTTTCATAGACGCGGATATACGCCTCCGGGTCCTCGGACCGGGCGATCTCCTTGGCGATGAGCTTCTGGAACTCCGCCTCGCTGCGCAGGATCGCCTCAATCGTTGACTGGATCAAGTCCAGGCTCTCGCTGAGATTCTGAATGGCAGAGGAGGACATCTCCCTGGAAATTTTCTGCGACACCGAGCATATAATCGCTCCAAAAACGCCAAAAATGAAGATGATCGAGAGCAGCAGGGAGAACCGCCCCGTCTTCCTTTGGCTATCTGTCGTTTTCTTCATTGGCAACCCCATCCTATCTCATCCGGGTGAGTGTTCCGCTCTGGGAGGAAAATCCTCGTTAAGCGAAAAATAAGCCAGTTTATTACTATGACCTTATTATACTATTTTTTCATTTCGTGTCAATAGATGCCCAGCGCCCGCCGCCCGTTTTGTCGCCAGGTCCATTTCATCATATTCTAACGAGAAAGGCGGGGACACCTCCCCGCCTCCTGAAACCCGTATTCATAACCGACCGGTTATACCGGTCCACCGGCGCTTCTGTCAGCCGTTCTTCAGGATCTCCCGGCGAATATAGGTGATGGTCCTCTCTTCTCCCTCGTCCCGGAGCGTGAGGAGCATTTTCTCCAGCAGCGCCTGGGTGTTGGGATGGATGATGTAGTGGCCCAGGCTCTTCCTGTAGTAGTTCCACGGGGAGGCGTCGGTATAGTCCTCCTTCTCATAGATCTGGCAGGCCGCCACCCGGTCGCAGAACATCTCCACCACATAGCGGACCGGCATCTCCATGCCGCCCATCCTGTAGTCCAGCCCGGGGGCGTAATCAATCCAGTATTCCAGGTGGTGCCGGTTGCGCCCCTTGTGGTGGAGCCAGGCGGCGGAGTAGCCCTTCTCCTGGCGCTCCATCTCGTTGGGACTGCGGTTCCCCTGGAAATACTTCACCCCCGCCAGAAATTCCACCGGCGTGTACTTGCTCAAATCGTGGAGGAGTCCCTGCTGATACAGTCCCACCTTGAAGCAGTATTTCATCACACGGTTTTTGTGGGCGGTGATCGTTTTCAGATGTCCCCAAAAGTTCGACACGGCTGCTCCTTTCCTCCCCCGCCGCCCGGCGGGGGTCACGGCTGATCCGGGATCTCCAGAACGTACCGCTCGTAGGCGTTGATGATGGTGGTCTCCCCCCGGCAGAGGGTCCGGGGCCGCTGGGCCCCGTAGTTGAGATGGACGTGCCCATGGACCAGATATTGGGGCTGATACTTGTCCAGAAAGGGGAGGAGGCAGGCGAACCCCCGGTGGGCGTAGTCCTCCCCGTCCCCGTAGCCCTGGGCGGGGGAGTGGGTGACCACGATGTCCACACCGCCTGCCCGCCAGAGCTGGAAGCGCAGCTTCCTGATCCGTCTGGCCATCTGGCGCTCGGTGTACTGATGGGGTCCCCCGCTGTAGACCGGACATCCCCCCAGCCCCAGGATGCGCAGCCCGTTGACCTTCACCAGCTGGTCCTCGATGCAGTCGCACCCCTCCGGCGGGCGCAGGTCGTAGGTCTGGTCGTGGTTCCCGTGGACATACAGCACCCGCGCCCGCCCCATGGTCACCAGAAAGCTGAGGTACTGGGACTTCAGATCCCCGCAGGAGATAATGAGGTCGATGTCCGACAGCCGCCCGGGCTGGTAGTAGTCCCAGTAGTACGGGCTCTCCTTGTCGGAGACGAGCAGGATCTTCACAGCATCGGCCCTTCTTTCTCCGGCGGGATCTGGTCGCGGTACACCCCCTGGAGCCGCACCAGGGGCCGCGCGATCGGCAGCAGCTGGTCGTAGGACGGGATCTCGCCGTCCACGCAGTCGCACAGCCAGTCCATGTGCAAAATCTCCTCCGGGGAGAACCACTTTTCCCCGTCGTTGCGGACCTGCCCGTCCTGGGAGCGGATGGGCTGCTGGAAGGGGTCGATGGACCCGTCCATCACGCCCCGGCGCAGGATCTGCACCAGCTGCGCCACGCCGTCCGGCAGCTCCTCGCTCAGCCACACGTCCACCGTCCGGCTGCTCATGCCCCACCAGTAGTTCACCGCCTGCTCCCCGTTGCCGGAGCTGAGACCGTCCCAGCTCCCGCTGAAGATGCTGCGCACCAGCTTGACATAGAAGTTCCCCCAGTGCCAGTAGGGGGAGGCCAGGGGCTGCATGGTCCCGTCCGGGCAGAGCTGGCACAGTCCCCAAGTCTCCTTACTCCGGTCGGGGGCGGGGATGTCCCGGTTGGAGATCACGTCCGCCCCGTCGGCGGCCAGGCGGCTCATGGCGTCCCCCTCCACGCAGAACCAGCGCAGCTTGATCCTGGCCCGGGGATTGGTCAGCCGGGCCCCCAGGGCAAAGGCGTTGATGCTGGCGGGCACGCCGAAGATGGGGTTGGAGGCCACGTAGCCGATCTGTCCGTCCCGGCTCATGGCCCCGGCGATGGCCCCGGTGAGGAACTTCCCCTCATAGATCCGGCTGTAGTAGGTCCGCACGCCCGCGTAGGGCATGGAGGCGGAACAGTTGAGCACCCGCACCCCGGGATATTGGGCCGCCAGCTTCCGGCAGGCGCCGATGAGGGGGGGCGTGGTGGCAAAGATCATCTGCGCCCCCTCCTCCACCGCCTGCTCCATGGCCGCCTCCGCCGTCTCGCCGGGGTGGACGTCGTTGTACACCCGGACGGACACCTTGTTCCCCATCACCGCCTCCAGGTACTGCCGCCCCAGGTCGTGGGCGCGGATCCAGTTGCTGGCGGCAGGGCTGTACTCGTTGACGAAGGCGATATTCAGGTGGTCGGGGAACACCGCGTGGAGTAGCCGCCCAAAGAGCTTGGGGGCGGGGGTGTCCTCCTGCTTCTGCTCCTCGGTCTCGGTGCTCACGGAGATGGGCGCGGGGGCGGACAGCAGCTTCACGTCCGGCCACACCGCCGCCACCGTCTTCCCCAGCTCCGTGGCGCTGAGGGTCCACAGCTCCTCGAAGGAGTATACCCGCAGCCACACCAGCAGGGCGTCCGCCGCGGTGATGTCCAGCTCCTCGCCCCCCTGCTTCCGGAAGGCCTCCCGGAAGTAGGTGAATCCGGCCACGAAGTGCTGCCGCTCATCCGCCGTCCAGACGTGGTCCGGCTCGAAACCCAGGGCCGCCTGGAGCTTGGCGAACCGGCCGGGGCGGCTGAAATACACGCGATAGAGCCCGGTGAGCCGGTAGGAGTCCATAAAGTCGTAGTAGGCCCGCACCGCAGGCGCGTCACTCCACGCGGGGATCACCCGGATCACATAGCCGGGGATCGTGGGAGCGCTGTAACTCTTGAGCACGCTCACCCGCTTGTTGCCCTCCTGGACGTAAAACCGGCCCAGGTACTCAAAGCACCGGATGGGGTCCCGGATGCCCTCGTCCCCCAGGTGAGCCGCGCACAGCTCGATCCACTTGTAGGCAAACTCCGAGTCCAGATCCAGCAGCGGCATGAAATTGGACGCAAAGGCACTGCGCCGCCCGGCGGTCTTGGTGCCGATGATCTGCTCTGTGGGGATCTCGATGATCCCCATCTCCACCCGTCCGGCCACCATGGCCTCGTCCAGGATCTCATCGAGCACCTGCGGATAGGGGTAGCTCCCTCGGAGCACCCGCTCCCTGTAGTTCTTCTGCCCCAGCTTCAGGGCCTTGGTGTATTGATCGGTCGCTTCCTGTCTGCTCAACGGCGTATCCTCCTTCAGCCTGCTCTTACGTTACGATGGTCATTATAACCGTCCCGCGTCCCGGGTACAACGCCCGACGGGAAAATAAATGGAGATTTTCACCGGGAAGGGGTCCCGGAATCTGTGAGAAATGATGAACGGCGCGGGGGCATATCTATAGCAATCTCCAGAATTTGTAACCGCTCGTAGGGGCGCACAGTGTGCGCCCGCACGATGCCGCACGGCTTCCGTTAAAAGCGGGCGCACGCTGTGCGCCCCTACAAGGCGGCGGTCTGCAATTTTGAGTATTTGAGTATTGCTATAAGTGTGAAAAGCGATCAATACTCCCGGAGCACCAGCTCTGTGGAGCCCTGGTTGAGCCCCATCTCCAGCCGGAGCACCCGAGGGTGTCGGCTATACACCTGACGAACCATGTCCCGCAGCTGGGTGCCGCCGTGGTAGCCGTGGATCACCTCCAGACGGTAGACGGACCCGCCCGCCCTTCGCAGGGCCGCATCCACCGCCGCCTGGGCCTGGACACAATTCATCCCGTGGAGATCCACCCGGATCGTTCCGCTCTGCATAGCCACCCTCCTCTCTGCTTTCCCTATTTTACCAGCTCCGGCCCCGGCCGTCAACCGCCGGAGTGCGCCCAAATTTCCTCCTCTTTCCATCGGGAAAAATTTCCTCCCCGGAATTGCAAACCAAGTGTTGACAGATCGAAAACGATATGTTACAATTCGGTTACAAATATGACAAACCTGTTTTTTAGAAAGGACGTGACTGGATGGCAGCAAAAGCCGAGGGGCTGGTTTACCGGAATCACCCTCTGCGCCGTGTAGGCAAGATGATTTACTACGGCTCTATGGCCGATTCCCATATCATTCTCATGCAGGTGAAGGAGAGTCGGAAGGAAAACGACCTGGAGATTGCCACGAAGGTTTCCGTGGAGCTCCAGCGCACCGGGGCGGATCTC
>ERZ778518.1320-NODE-1320-length-17574-cov-4.387065_pt1 | contig 17574 bp, 16 predicted proteins | sample MGYA00510340_ERZ778518 | MGnify/ENA primary metagenome ERZ778518 (study PRJEB29527, sample SAMN07138967) | mouse gut metagenome | material: feces | host: mouse | place: China:Nanjing | collected 2016-01-25 ...
GAAATAGATACAATTTTCTGTTTGGAATCCATCGGTGGAGTAGCGGCGGCCAATGCGGTGGAAGAACTGGGGATGGACGGACAGATTACCATTCTGGCCATTGATGACAACGAGGATACACTGCAATATATCAGAGACGGCAAAATCTGGGGAACCATGGCGCAGAATTTCTACAAGATGGGCTATACGGCAGGTGAATTTGCTTCCAAATATTTAAATGGAGAGACGGTAGATTCCGTCGTGGACTCAGGTACGATATTGATTACAAAAGAAAATGCCGATAGTTATCCAGAAGAGTTTTATAAATAAAAGAAAATAAAAATGTTCCCGTGAGCGGGGGGCAAAGGCAGTGCCAGGATATAATCTCGGCACTGTTTTTGTATGTTGGCTATGGGTGGCCAATGGGTGAAAGTCACTGATGCGTTCAGAGTGTGGGAAGTATAAAGTCAAACAGCAGAGGGGCATCGCGGTATGGAATTTGAAAGAAACTGTACGTAGATCTTTGGTCCAACAGAAAGAAATCACATAAAAGGCTGTTCTCTGAAAGAAAAGCTTGCAAAATGAAGTGAAGTCTAAAAGTTATCATATTTGTAGGAGTGTAATATATGTGGCGGGCACATGAGCCATGATGTGAGGGGTGATTTCTCATTTAAGAGAAATTCTTTTTACTCGATTGGAAAATTGTGTAAAAATGCTTTGGAAAAGGAACAAGAAGACAAGAAATAATGGAAAAATCATTGACAAATCACAAGAATAGAATATAATTAAGAAGAAAGGGGTGTTAAATGTGACTAAAAGTGCTGTTATTAAACAGGAAATCTTGATTTTGCTTGGGGATAACGATAAACATTCGGTTCAGGAAATGAAAGAATACTTGAGTAAAAGGCAGATTGGAGAATATACAGAAGGACAATTTGCAGGAGTGCTTAATAATCTGCAAAAAAATAAAGTTATATGTAAGTTAGACAGAGGGATATATATGCTGGCAGAAAAGAGCACAGATAGTCGTAGAAAATGTTTTGTAGTTTCTCCAATAGGCGATGATGGAAGTGATGTCAGGAAAAATGCTGATCAGTTGTTTAACCATATAATTAAACCGGTATGTGAAAAATGTGGTTTTAATGCAATACGTATTGATCATAAATACACACCTGATTCCATTACACAGAGGATTTTGGACAGTCTGGATCGTTATGAACTGGTAATTGCGGATTTAACAGGACATAATCCAAATGTTTTTTTTGAGATTGGGTATCGCGCATCGACAGGGAAACCGGTTATCCATTTAAAACGTAAAGGTGAGAAGATTCCGTTTGATGTTTCTTCGATCAGGACGTTTGATTATGATCTGACAGATTTAGATGTTGTTGCAGAGACAAGAGAGAGGCTGGAGAAAGCTATATTAAGTTTTGCATATGAGGATGATACGGATGAAATTGAGGAAGTGGAAGGCAGTGAAGGCAACAAAATCATATCAATGCTCAATGCAATCACATATAAGCTGGACATTATGAGCCAGGATATAAGAAAGAAAGACTATGAAAATATTAAAGCTGTCATAGAAGCCTATAATGGAATGCAGCCGGCAAACGAAAGTATGGAAACCCAAATGTTAAAAATTTTATTGCCGGAACTTATAAGAAACCCCAAGGCGGCAGATTCATTGATAAAAATCAGTGAAAAGTTTCAGAAATAAAGGGGAAATAATGAAGGAATATTTTTTGTTTTTGGATGAATCTAAGAATACGCCGCCGAGCATATATTTTGCATTAGGGGGATGTGCTATTGAGCGAAGTGTATATGAAGATAAAATATGCCCATATGTTCGAAAAATGAAAGAAGAGATATTTAATGATGAAGATATTATCTTGCATGAGAGTGAATTGAGAATGGCCCAGAAAGATATATATAGGGTAATGCGGAAAAAGGAAAAACGCGAACTATTTTGGGAAAATATGGGAAAATTGTTCAAGAAAGGTGATATAACTGTTTTTGTGGCAGTTATCAATCCCGATGAATACAAAACAAAATACAATAGTAAATTTTTGAATGATGAATATTTTGTTTGCCTGGAAATCGTGGTTGAAAATTTTGTTCATTTTTTAGAAAAATGTAATGCTACAGGTACGATTTATTTGGAATCACAGAATCCGAAGGCAGACAATCGGTTGACGAATTATTTTCAGCAATTAGTTAAACGGGGAACAAGGTGTATGAATAATCATGCTGTCAGAAGCCAGATTGCAACTTTTAATTTTTACCAGAAAAAGGATCTTAACATAGGCTTGCAAATTGCTGATTTTATTCCTAATACCATGAAGAAATATGCTTATGGCATAAAGAATAAACAACCATCTATAGAAAGTGAAATAGCTAGGTGCCTGTATGATGGTCGTGTAGGAGAGACAAACATTTTTGGATTAAAAAAAATAGGTTGACGAAGAATTGGAAATGGGTTATGATAATGGCACAGAAGAAATGACGATAGTTGTTACACTTCTGTTGTTCTTGTACAAGTTTGACGATAGTCGTATCTTTTATGAGAATATTTTTTTTATAAGGCAGTATAATATGGAAAGGGGTCGCATGAATATGAGGCTTCTTAGCGTAAGCGGAAAATAGCTTGTGGCAAACTTGACGATAGTCGATTACTTGTCACAAGCTATTTTTGTTGTTTTTTGTCTTTTTGCCAAACTTTTGAAGCGGAAAATTCTTTTTGCATTTTTATAAATTTCTCAGAGACCATTTCCCTCTCCCGAACATCTAATTCATGTAAATACAAAAGCTGGCCGGCAGAAAGGACATTATGAAAAAAGAACAGTTAGGACAACTCATTATTGCATCCCAGGATACGCTGTATCATGTGGCGAAAACATTACTTGTCAGTGATGCGGACTGCGCGGATGCGATACAGGAAACCATTGTAAAAGCATTTACAAAGCTGCATACACTGCGGCAGGATTCCCATGCAAAGACCTGGCTTGTACGGATATTGATCAATGAGTGCTATACTTTTATGCGCAAGGCAAAGCGTGTGGTGCCATTGGAAGAGTGGCAGTGTGAGGAGATCGTCGGAGAAGAGGCGGATTATTCGGATTTGTACGAAGCGGTCAGAAGGCTGCCTCCGGAAACGCGGATTTGTATCACCCTCTACTATCTGGAGGGATACAGCGTAAAGGAAACGGCGTGTATGCTGGAGATTACGGAAAGCGCCGTGAAGAACCGCCTGGCACGTGCGAGGAAACAGATGCGCAGTGAACTGGAGCAATAAGTTATGGTAAGAGGTGCACAGAAGCTGTTAAAAATGTTGGAGGACGGAATATGAAATTCGAAGATTTAAAATACGATTTTCCCAAAATGCCGGAGGAGATAAGGGTTATGATAGAAAAAGAAGTAAAAAAACAGGTTAAGACACAGCAGCCACAGTATAAAGGTCAAAAAAAACTGAGCAGAACGCTGGTTGCCGCTCTGGTGGCAGTGTTGTTATGCGGTACCACAGTATTTGCAGGTGTGGGTATTTACCGGATGCAGCAGAAGAAGATCGGGGAGCACGGTGTCAGTGTGGATATTACGGGCGGAGAAGCCACAGGCGGCAGTGTTAAAGACGTGCCCGTCAATATTCCGGAAGTGAAAATGGAGACAGGCTATCTGCCCGCAGGCATGGTCAAAGTGGAAGAGGGGAAATATTGCTTTGAGAATGCACTACATCAGGGCGGTGTGTCCGTGACATTTTACCGGATGGATACCGGAGATGATCAGTTTCAGATAGAACATGGGGATGTGCTTTCCAGTGAGGAGTTTTTGGCTGACGGTAATCAGGGAGTGTATCTGGAATATCCGAACCTGTATGAAGATGAGATTACATTTAATCAACGGATTTATGTGGCATTTACAGATGTTCATTATGTGATGGAGATGTATGTGGCATCGGATGTGAGCAAAGAGGAGGCGATTAAGATTGCGGAACATGTAAGGCTGGTCACGGCAGAAAATGCAGCGGAAGGGGAAGCTATAATCGCACAGAACTGGAGCAGCTTTCAGGAAGGCTCAGATAAAGAGGTGTATGATGAAGGCGCCGGGGATGAGTCCATCACGACTGTTGCCGCAGAAGAAATGAAAAATACCCATTCGATCGGTGAGAGTTTTCCGCTGGATGATCAGGGGCTCACTGCCAGAGTGACTGATGTACAGATTGGGGATGATCTCAGCTTGTTGGATGCAGCGCTTTGGGATGAGGATTTGGGGAAGGAGACAGATAGCAGCGGCAAACTCCGCCCGGCAACCATCCAGTATGTGAAAAGGGGAGATGTGGACAATCTCAGTGAGGTGGTAAAATCCAGAGAAGTACCGCAGAAACTGCTCTATGCAACAGTGGAATATACCAATACCGGCAGCGCGGAAATGACGGATGTATTATTTTTTGGAAGTCTTGTACGGATTGCTGAAAGTGGTGGACGCATGCAGATGATAACAGAGGAGATGCCGGGAGAAAACGATCTATGGGAAATGGCGGTGAATCATGGACTGTCCGCCCGCAAAGACATGCTCTATTATGATGTGCATGGCTCCAAAGGGGAAAAGAACTATATCGCAAGCATCAGCCCTGGTGAGACGGTAACGGTATATATGGCATGGATTGTGACGGAAGAAGAACTGGGAAGTTTGTATATAAATCTTGATACATATGGCGGTGCGTATGAATTTACCGAGAATTCGTTGAAAATTGGCTATGTGGATATCCGAAGGAAATAATCATATCCTTTGGCAGACACTGAATATCACAGGCCGTACACACTGAACTGCCTATAAAAGATACGAAATGCCTGAATTTTGCAAGATTCAGGCATTTTTCCTGTATTGTCCCGGAGAAAGCCCGCATTTTTCCCGAAAAACTTTTCCGAAATAGCTTGTACTTTTGAAGCCGCAGGAAAAGCAGATGTCCGAAATGGATCTGTCTGTGGATAAAAGCAGATGAGCCGCCTGTGACAACCTGTACTGACAGAGGTATTCTGAGGGAGAAATTCCCATAATGGTTCTGAAACAGCGGAAACATTCGCTTCTGCTGATGTTTGCAGAACGGGCAATCCTGTCGGCAGTCATGCTCTCGGTGTAATGTGTATGTATATAAGAAAGCATACGCCGCATTCGTTCCTCCTGGATGAACTCTGCTTTTGCAGCAGGCGGCTGTTCACCTGTCTGGAGAATGCGAGTCAGGAGCAGCCTCCAGAGCTTGCACAACAGTTCGATACAGTGTAGTTCATAACCGATTTCACCCATGTTCAGATTGTAGATTTCTTTGATTACATGAAGCAATCTGCTATCCGTCTCCCGCTCAGACAACAGATATAATCCGGAGATGGGGGAGCGGATGAGGGGAAGAATGTTTTGCTGATAGACTTCCCGCATGGGTGACAGAGAGAAGAGGTTTGCGGGTACGACAAAATTGGGCAGTATAGTGTGCGGTTTGACCTGCCGGATCCAATGTAATGATCTGGAGTTGATAAACATGCCGTCGCCTGCCTTTAAGACGACCGGGCTTTGTCTGGCTGCATCCGGAAGTCTCTGGTGGATGTGGCATTCTATCTCTCCCTGTAGTATAAAGCCAAATTCAAAATCGTCGTGCCAGTGGAACCCTACTTCGCCATTTAAAAAGTCATCCAGACTGTCCTGGTAAAAGGAAATCGGTAGTCTGCCATCCGGATATTGGATTTGTTCCAGCAGATTATCATCTGTTATGATTGTTTTATATTGCATACGCTGTTCCTGCCTTTTTGAAACGATTTTTATAGTATCTGGCACAAAAATGCCTGTACATACGGAAAATTCAGCACTATTATTATATAGCCGAGTGCGCAGGCGGTCAACAGGAAGGGGTGTGTAATCGAATGGGAAGAACAAAAAATATGACAGAGGGGAATCCGGCATTGCTGATGATTTCTTTTGCATTTCCCTTAATGCTGGCCAATTTAGGGCAGCAGTTGTATATGATTGTGGATGCCATGATTGTAGGAAAAGGCGTAGGGGTGGAAGCACTTGCCGCTGTTGGGGCCACGGACTGGTCTTATTGGCTGGTGTTGTGGACAGTACAGGCGTTGACACAGGGATTTGCGATTCCGGTATCCCAGTATTTTGGAGAAGGCAATCAGGAAAATGTGAGAAAAGCGGTTACAATGTCAGTGCGGCTCTGTCTGACAGCAGGTATATTGCTGACGGTGATTTCTTTTATCATTGCGTTGCCGCTGTTGCGGTTGCTGAAGACACCGGATGACATATTTTCGGGGGCGTCTGCGTATCTGCTCATCATGTATGGAGGAATATTGGTGGTCACAGCTTTTAACATGGCTTCCTCGATTCTGCGGGCATTCGGAGACGGGAAGACACCGATGATTGCCATGGCGATTGCGGCAGGCAGCAATGTTTTGCTTGATCTGCTGTTTGTTCTTGTGTTTCGATGGGGGATTGCAGGAGCGGCAGCCGCGACTGTGACGGCGCAGTTGTTTGCTTTTTTCTATTGTTTTCTTTCTTTGAAAAAGTCTGAGTGGCTAAAGCTGGAGAAATCAGATTGGCAAAGCGATATGAACATTATAAAATGTCAGTACAGGCTGGGTGTACCACTTGCCCTTCAGCATATGCTGATTGCGGTGGGAGGGATGATCTTGCAGTCAGTGATCAATTTGCAGGGGTTTGTTTTTATAGCCGGATTTACTGCCACCAATAAAATATACAGATTGCTGGAAAGTTCTGCCATCTCTCTCGGGTATGCAGTGACCACTTATATGGCACAGAATTACGGAGGCGGACTGCCGCAGCGCATACGCAGTGGGTTGAAAAGTGCTTCGCTGCTTGCCGTTTTGTTGTCTGCCGTTATTTCGGCCGGGATGATCCTGGGAGGCCGGGGGATTTTAGGATTATTTATTGATCAGAGGAATGTCAACGCAGCAAACGTGCTGGAAATTGCATATCATTATCTTTTTGTTATGAGCTGCCTGCTCAGTTCCCTGTACCTGTTGTATGTTTTTCGTAATACACTTCAGAGTATGGGAAATGCCACAGCTTCTCTCTGGTCAGGGATCGGCGAACTTTTTGCAAGAGTATTCGCTGCCTGTGTCCTGACTTCTATGGCAGGCAGGGAAGCGCTGTTTTATGCAGAACCGCTTGCCTGGATCAGCGCTATGCTGATTGTGGCGGTAGTTTGTTTGAAAAAGGTTTGGTTAGAGCCGGAATTAAAACAGAAGGAAAAGGGGAAAGGTTGATGATGCAAAAAAAGTGCAGGTACGCGAAGGTGATAAGCAGAATATTTGTATGTGCAGCCGGATTGGTTTTGTCTGGCTGCGGCAGGGTGAGCCAGGTACAGGAGTATGAAAAGAATAAGTCTGTCATGGAAGGGGATATTTCGGCGGAAAACACAGATTTGTCAGAGGCGCTGAACACTGAAAATGCAGTGGAATCAGAATCCGAAATTGGAATGGCGCCGGAAGCGGGGAAAGAGGACGGTCAGACAGAAACGAAAAGGATAGAAGCGCCGGATGACTATACAGATGAAAAGACTGTAGAAAATTCAAAGCAAAATCCACGGGCAGAGCCGGTTATAATAGATGCTGACTGGTCGGAATATTTCAATGGATTGAATGGTACAGCAGTCTTATATGATGCCACAGCCGGAGAATATATATTGTATAACCGTGAACTTGCCATGACGCAAAGTTCACCTGCCGGCTGTGTTTCTTGGGTTTGTAACAAAAGAGAGTCTGTCCGGCGTTCTTTCTTTTGTTGAAGAGAATGAGATAAAACAAAGACATGTATGAACTCAGCCGATTTTTCCACTCCATACCTCTAATTTTGTAAGAATGGAGAAAGTCAGTTGCGTGGCTGCGGCGCCGGTGGCGTTGTCTTTCTGCTGGACATTTGTGGCAAAAAAGCAGGGATGGCCGTCTTTTTCCACATATCCGATAAACCATCCGCAGGTATTACGGCCGTCTTCCTCTGCGGTGCCTGTTTTTCCGTAAATGGCTCCCTCTGCATGGGAATACAGGAGGATGGACTGCTTTACAGTTTCTATGTTTTCCGGTGCAAACGAGAATGCATTGTCATAGAGTTTCCGCAGCATTTCCACCTGTTCTATGGGGGATATTTTGAGAGAAGAATCGCCCCAGTAGGAAGAAACATTTCCGCTGACACTCTGATTGCCATAGCCGGTTTCGCGGATATAATTCTGTATTACCGGCAAGGTGGTTTGCCGGTCAAGTTCCTGAAAATACCAGGTGGCAGAACTTTGCATGGCGGAGGACAGTGTCTGATCCTGGTTCCATTCAGGACGTATGTACTCCTGTCCGTTCCAGAAAATCAGGTTTTGCCGGGGTGTGATGACGCCGGATTCCAGAGCGAACAGAGCGCTGTACGGTTTAAATGTGGATAGCGGAGAAATGCGCTTGCGTGCATTCTCTTTATCATAGATCAGCCAGGCGTCAGCGGCTGGGTCATATAAGACAAAGCTGCCTTCCATATCACCGAAATCAACGCTTAAATCAAGGTATGTGATATTCTGCTCATTTTCTGTAAAGGTATACAGGGAGCCGCCTGCCGCCTGTATGGCCAGCACAGGTGCGGAACCGGCCAGAAGCGCTGCCGCCGTGCAATACAGAAGGAGGCTGCACAGGTTTTTCCGAAACGTGGCGGGACGATAGGCGGCAATATTCAGAATACGCTTTTTCATCTGCCGCATACTGCCGCTGATTCCCGTTGCAAAAGGAAACGGGGGCAAGGAAGTTTTTTCTACAAAATCAATCAGAGTACGTCCATAGTCTGCGTAGGTATCCTGCTTCAGCATTTGTAAAACGGCAGTGTCGCAGGCTATCTCACGGTCTGTTTTCATTTCTTTCAGTGCATACCATACAAAGGGGTTAAACCAATAGACGATGCAGGCAAAGGTCATAACATGATTGGCCAGGGTATCTTTATGCCGGTAATGCTGTAACTCATGGAGGAGCATATAACGCAGAGCTTGAGGCTGACTGGCGCTGACCAACCGCAGGGGCAGATAAATACAGGGCCGGAAAAGACCCGCCAAAACAGGTGATTGCAGAAATGCCGTGTTTCGGATGGGGACAGATTTTGTGAGAGCCATTTCGGAAAGGCAGGCGTGATATAGTCTGAGCACATCCGGGTTCTGCACCGGCAGAGAAGATTTTTTCAGTCTGTAAAATCGAAGGGCGGACCCAAAGATAAGCAATACCATAGCAAGGATACCGGCCATCCATAAAAAGCTAAGCAAAGCGGCTATACCGGAAGGGGTATTCCGGCTGACGGAGGAACTCAGGTCATACATCCAGTCCATGCCGGAGGGCTGACGCATAGCAGAGATTTTTTCGGCAAAGTTGTTGCTCTGCATGGCAGAGTCCGTACCTGGACTGCCGAGCCAAAGAAATATATTTGAAAACGAAAGAGAATGTACTGGCAGAAATGGCACGGCCATTAGCCCTGGCAGCAAAAACCACAGATGATACTGCGCCCGGCTGGTGAGATGGTTTCTGAACAGATGACGGAAAATCACAAGACAGCCGATGATAATGTCAAGGAAAACATTGCAGATCAGAAAACGGATCATGAAATCACTCATGTGTTGTCCCCCCGTTTTCCGTATTTTCAGAAAGAAGAGAACGAAGCGTGTCTATTTCACTTTCCGTTAATCCGTTATGATCCATGTAGGCGGAAAGCATGGCCGTAATATTGCCGCCATAAAAGCGGTTCAGAAACGAGCGGCTTTCCTGCCCGATATATTCATCCTCATCCACCAGAGGGGTGTAGACAAATACCCGGCTCTGTTTTTCATAGGTAAGGGCTCCTTTTGTAACCAGACGTTTGATCAGTGTCTGAATCGTTTTGGGGCTCCAGGTAGTGGTGCGGACCAGCCGGTCCGTTATTTCATTGGTACTGATGGGTGCATGTTTCCATACAATTTTCATCACTTCGAATTCTGCTTCGGATATCTGGGGCAGCAATTTCATGAGATTCCTCCGGATATAATTGTTTATGATTTTGAAAAATATTATAATATGGGATACAGGTGGTGTCAAACTTGCCGGGAACTGTTTTTGTTTCCAGGCAACAGATTACGGAAATAAACTCAGACCAGTTGTAATAGAAGACTCTTCGATGATGGTTTGTGGGTTTTGGCAACTTATATAGACAAAACGGTTGTCAAATATGATTTATGACAAGTCATTCTATGGACAGAAGGCTGGCGGTCATTTTACGGCATTCAGATAACATCTCACTGCAAACCGTTTGATTCCCGGTGATATATAAACGAAAATTATGATGTAACGACTGCAAAACTGACAGTCGGGATTACGTTGTGGGTAACGCAAAAGGAACCTTACAGTGATGCAGAGCAGCGTGGCATTTGATTCATGACAATAGAAAGTTCGAAAAGTGTGCTTTCTGTTGTTTCGATTCGGCTGAGGGGCATACCCTTATGCATCGCTGCTCATGGGAATGAAATGAAAAGCAGAGGAGGACAGAATGGAAATCAACAATCGTTATTATGATTACGGGATGAATTATCCCCAACAGTCCGGTACAGATCGGATTGCCGACAGGACTTCTAAACCGGAACAAACTGGAACCGGACAGAACCCGAACCAGCCAAAAGCGGAAAATGCAACATTTGCGCCGAAAGACGAGTACATCAACAGAGAAAAATCCGGCAGCAGGCCCAGCGGTCTGTATTCTATGACACGGGATGAAGACGGGAAGGTGCAGATCCGGTTTGAAGACCGCAAACGTAAAGAGAATGAGGGCAAAGATCCGCAGGCTGGATCTGGTATCCCCCAAAAGCCCGTCAGGGAATGCACTGCCAATACGGATCGTCCGGACCAGGAAATCCGTAAACTAAAGGAAGAGAAAAACCGGCTGGAGCAACAGCTCAGGGCGGCGGCACAGGACCCGGCCCAAATTAGTGAACTGACAGGAAAACTGAAACAGATCGAACAGGAACTGAGCAGGAAAGACAATGATACATACAGAAAACAGCATACATCCTTTTGGGGCTGAATAAATCCGGTATCAAACAGGATGAATGCCGTGCCAGACTGAAAAATCCTCCATAACAGGGGGATTTTTTTGTGGGGCAGATAAAATCCTGCCCGCAATGGTTTGAATAATTTCTGCAAATTGGCTATAATCACTGTATATCATCATCTTTTTTCAAAAAGATGACTGAATTGCCGAAAGGATGGAGAGCATGGTAAAAGAAAATGATCCAGGAAAGGAAAACACAACTATGAAGAAAATCGTATCTTACATCATTCTGACAATGCTGCTTATGACCATTGGAATGACCATGACAGGGTGTGGCGGCTCGGATACATCAGGCGGCGGAAAAGAATCTGCCTATACAGATGCCCTCGCCATTTTGACTACTGTTGTGGGCACTTACACGGAGGACGATTTGTTTGCCATGTATGGCGGGGATCAGGCCAATGCAGTGATGGATGCGCCAGGCAAATTTGACATCAGCAAGACGGAAGAACTGGAACTGACATTGGGGCTGCCGCCGGAGCAGGCAGAGCGTGTGGATGATGCCGCTTCCATTGTGCATCTGATGAACGGGAATACCTTTACCGGTGCGGCGTATCATCTGAAAGACGGTACGGACAAAGAGGATTTTGCGCAAGCTTTCAAAACCTATACGCTGGGCAGACAATGGATCTGTGGGCAGCCGGACACGCTGTTGGTTTTGGATGTGGACGGATCTTATGTGATAACCGCCTATGGTGAGGCGGCGACAATAGAACTGTTCAAAAACAATGCTTTGTCTGCGCTTGCAGGCGCTCAGGTTATGGTGGAATCGCCCGTCATGTGAGACACTGTCAATATCGCATGAGTGTCCGGGCAGGAGTAAAAACAGATGTTATTTTCAAGTCTTACATTCTTATATTATTTTCTGCCGCTGACAGCCGGATTGTATTTTCTGGCGCCGGGGCGGATGAAAAATATGGTGCTGCTCCTGGCAAGCCTGTTCTTTTACGGATGGGGAGAACCACGGTATGTTTTACTGATGGGACTCTCCATTGTTTCCGGCTATGGGTTTGGACTGTTGGTGGACCGATACAGGGGCAAATGGCCGGGGCGGATATTTTGTATACTTTCCGTTATGGTCAGCCTTTCTTTTTTGCTGTACTTTAAATATGCAAATTTTTTTCTGGAAAGTATACAGGCTATAACGGGACAGGTGCTTCCTATTCTACGTATTTCTCTGCCCATTGGCATCAGTTTTTATACGTTTCAGATGATCAGCTATACGATAGATGTTTATAGGGGAGAGCGGGCACAGAGAAATCTGATTGATCTGGCGGCGTATATTGCCATGTTTCCCCAGTTGGCAGCCGGACCGATTGTGACGTATTCCCAGATAGCCGGGCAGTTGAGAAACAGAACACATACATGGGATCAGGCGGCGCAGGGAATACGTCGTTTTGTCGTTGGCCTGTCTAAAAAGGTTTTGCTGGCCAATCAACTGGGAGAATTGTGTGCCGCTTTTAGGGCTTCGGAGGAAAAATCCGTGCTTTTTTACTGGCTCTATGCAATCGGCTTTATGCTTCAGATTTATTTTGACTTTTCCGGTTACAGTGATATGGCCGTAGGCCTGGGAAATGTGTTTGGGTTGCGTTTTCCGGAGAATTTTAACTATCCTTATATTTCATCCAGTATGACAGAGTTCTGGCGGCGGTGGCATATGACGTTGGGCGGCTGGTTTCGGGATTATGTCTATATTCCCCTGGGCGGAAACCGGGTGGGAAAGGGACGGCAGCTTATGAACATTCTGACAGTTTGGGTACTGACCGGGCTCTGGCATGGAGCGGCCTGGAATTTTGCTCTGTGGGGGCTGATGTTTGCAATTCTGCTGATACTGGAAAAATTATGGCTGCTGCGAATGTTGAACATGTGCAAGGGACTGTCCCACCTGTATGTGAATTTTTTTGTCCTGTTGGGGTTTGTCCTGTTTGATGCCGAAAGTCTGCCCCAGGCTTTTGCCAATCTGGGCGGTCTGTTTGGGCTGGGCGGTGCCCCGCTTGTTTCTGCTGAATCCGTGTATTGTTTTCGGAGCTTTGCCGTGATACTGCTGGCCGGCATGATTGGCTCCACACCGGCGCTGCGGTGGTTGCTGGGAAGGATTGTGAAAAGCCCATATGGCAGCAGATTGTGTGATCTGGCGGAACCGGTTGTGCTGGTTGCCTTATTACTGATCGTAACAGCATATCTTGTGGATGGGTCGTTTAATCCCTTCCTGTATTTCAGATTCTAAGGAGATGGAAACCGTGAAGCGAAAGAAGAAAAACACAATGGTCTGCATATTGACTGTGTTGCTTCTGGCCGGAGGATTATTACTGAGTCTGTTTCTGCCGGGCAGCACGTATTCTGACAGCGAACGGCGCAGTCTGGCTGTGATGCCCGATTTGTCCTGGGATGGGGTATGGTCAGGGCGGTTTATGTCCGGATTTGAGGCACATGTGACAGACACGTTCCCCTTTCGCAATTCTCTGCGCAGTGTCAAAGCGCTGACTGCGACAGGCATTTTCAGACGTCAGGATAACAACGGAATGTATGTGTCTCAGGGGTATATTTCAGCAATGGAATATCCGGTGGAGGCGGCTTCGCTCAGACGCTGTGCAGAGCGGTTTGGTTATATCTGTGAAACATATCTGACAGAAGAAAACCAGGTTTTTCTTTCTGTCATTCCCGATAAAAATGCTTTTCTGGCGCAAGAAAGCGGCCATCCTGCCGCTGATTATGGGGCCATTGAAAAACAAATGGAAGACATGGCGGATTATGCGCAATATATTCCGGTTTCAGACCTTCTGGAAAAGGCAGACTACTATCGCACAGACCCGCATTGGAGGCAGGAGAGGATACTGGATGTGGCGGAACGTCTGGCAGGTTCTATGGGTACAGAATTGTCAGACGAGTGGGAAATGCATACGTTGGAGCGGGATTTTTATGGTGCTTATTATGGACAGGCAGCGTTACCGCTTCCTCCGGATGACTTGTATTATCTGACTGGTGCGTCTACAGACGGCTGCCAGGTCTACGACTGGCAGAACGGGAAGGCCATGCCAGTCTATGATATGGAGAAAGCCATGGGAAGAGATCCTTATGAAATGTTCCTGTCCGGCTCTCTTTCGCTGATTACCATTGAAAATCCGCAGGCAACCAGGGATAAAAAGCTGATTTTGTTCAGGGATTCCTTTGGCTCTGCGCTGGCGCCTCTTCTGATCAGCGGTTACAGGGAGATTACATTGGTGGATATTCGCTATATTCATCCGGATCACCTGGGGCAGTTTGTGGATTTTGAGGGGCGCGATGTACTCTTTCTGTACAGTACGCTTGTGCTGGGGCATGGGGAGATGTTGAAGTGATATAAAAGACAACGCTGCTTTGCTTCCATAGACGTTGCGAACCGGGTTGGATGGCATTGCCCGATAGTATCATTTATTCTCCCTTTCGTCTGTAGTATAATAAAACTATCCATTTTCACTCTCCTTTTTTGTGATCGTGGTAACCAAAGAAAAAGAAGGGAACCGGCATATGGTTTTCAGCAGTTTTTCATTCCTTTTTTATTTTTTACCTGTATTTTTACTGGTGTATTTTCTGGTTCCTGCAATCTGCAGGAATGCTGTGCTGTTTGGGGCCAGTTTGCTTTTTTATTTTTATGGAGTCAGAGAACATCCCTGGTATTTGCTGTTGATTTTTGCTTCTGTTGGGATTAACTATACGGCTGCCCGTTTTATTGCCGGATGCAGACAGGAAAGCTGGAGGCGCGTATGGCTGAGTGTTGGGATGACCTGGAATATTGGCTGCCTGTTTGTGTTTAAATATCTCAATTTTCTGAGTACGAATCTGAATGCATTGCTGGACAGGACGGAAATAGATATAAGCATACCGGCAGTCAATCTGGTTCTTCCTATTGGAATTAGTTTTTATACTTTTCAGATCAGTTCCTACCTGATTGATGTTTACCGAAGAAAGATCTCTGTGGAACAGTCTGTTCTTAGACTGGGGACATATCTGTGTATGTTTCCTCAGTTGATAGCCGGGCCGATTGTGACATACAGTCAGGTGCAGGAGCGGCTGGGATTTCGAATTCATTCTTATGAGAATGTGGAGGAGGGATTTCGGGAGTTTACCATTGGTTTGGCGCTGAAAGTGTTGATTGCCAATCGGGTGGGGAATCTGTGGACACAGGTGGGAACCATTGGATTTGAAAGTATTTCCTCGCCTCTGGCCTGGCTGGGCATCGCGGCCTTTACCTTCCAGATTTATTTTGACTTTTATGGATATTCTCTGATGGCCAAAGGGCTGGGGCAGATTATGGGATTTGAATTTCCCGATAATTTCCAAAAACCCTACCTGGCCCGTTCTATGACAGAGTTCTGGCGACGGTGGCATATGACGCTGGGCGGATGGTTTCGGGAGTACATTTATATTCCGCTGGGCGGCAATCGGCGCCATCCATACCGCAATTTGTTTTTGGTATGGATGCTCACAGGCTTGTGGCATGGGGCCAGCTGGAATTTCGTTTTGTGGGGATTTCTGCTGTTTTTGCTGCTATTACTGGAAAAAAAGGGATTGGCGAAGGCGTTCGACAGATATCCTGTTGCGGGACATTTGTATATGCTGGCAGTGATACCCTTGTCCTGGCTGGTTTTTGCGGTCACGGATTTGAGGCAGCTTGTAGTGTATCTGGGCAGACTGTTTCCGTTTCTCGCACAACCAGGTGGTAACGGCAATGTATTTCAGGGAGATTTTGCGAAATACGCAGAGGCTTATTTTTTGCCGCTGACGGCAGCTATTTTCTGTTGTACGGGAATTCCGCGCAAATTGTATGAAAAAGGGAAATACACGTTTTGGGTGACAGCCGGATTGCTGATATTGTTTTGGGCCTGTGTATATTGTATGTATATGGGGCTGGACGATCCCTTTTTGTACTATCAGTTCTAAATACCTGTATATGTATAGAGGAAACCGGATATGAAGGGAAGAAACAGAAGAAAATGTTCCTATACGCTGTCATTGACAATCAGTTGCGCTATTGCGGCAGTCATATGGGCATATGGTCTGATCCGGGACGGGGAAGCAAGTGGCTGGCTTTCGGATACCACTCAAAAAGCGCAGGCGGCGATTGCAACAGTGCAAAGCGTCTGGGAGAAGAGGGAGTATGATTCGGACGGGAGCGGCATTGCCGGGATGGAAATACAGACCATGGATTTTGGCGTATCAGATGGCAAGGGTCAGGAAGAGGAAAATACAGTCGGTATCCCTTTAAATGGCGCAGATAAGCCGGAGCAGATCAGGGATGAAGCTTCTGAGGCGGACGCAGAAGATGCTGCAGAAGAAACGGAAGAAGCAGAGAATGAAGTGCCGGAACTGTATGAAGCAGAACGTACATATTTTGATGATGCATTATTTATTGGTGATTCCCGTACCGTAGGCCTTCAGGAATATGGGAATCTGGGCAATGCAGAGGTTGTGGCGGATCTGGGCATGAGCGTCTACAAGATTTTTACAAAAAAATTTCCCACAGTATCAGGAGAGAAAAAAAGACTGGAAACAGTTTTGACGGAAAGACAGTTTGGAAAAATTTATTTGATGATGGGCATCAATGAGTTAGGATACGATTTTGATCATACTGTTGCCAAATATAAAGAAATGATAGAAAAAATTCGTCAGCTGCAACCACAGGCATTGATTTTCCTTGAGGCCAATCTGCATATTACCGAAAAGAAATCGGCTTCGTCATCAATATATAATAATGAAAATATTAACCGGTTTAACGAAGCGCTGGCGCAGATGGCAGATGAAAAGACAATTTTTTATCTGGATGCAAATGTACTTTTTGATGATGAAACAGGAAATCTGTCAGAAGAATGTACCACAGATGACACCCACATACTGGCCAGGTATTATCCGGAATGGACGGAATGGATTTTACAACATGCAAGAAAGGCTGACAGCAGCGTGGGCGCTATGGAACCAGATCTTCTATTTTAAAGCATGTTTGAAAATTGTTTGCCGGCAGATGTGCGTCACACTTTGATAGGAGACTACTGGATCTGAATAGGGAGGTGCAGTGGACTGTATTTACCGACTGAGCGCTTAATATACCACAAAGCAAAGTCTGCACATGGCGGGAACGAATTTTCGGACACACTCCGGGAAACGAGATTGATGAAACGGTACGGATAAATTACAGCTGAAACTGGCCAAAGACTTTTCCGATTATCGTTTACAGTACCTGTGCTTATGAGGAATGTGCCCTATATGCGGATGGTTATGGAAGTTTCTCCCAGGCATGTTTATGCCTTTTGTTCCGCATAATATAACAAGTTAAAAATTAAATAAAAAAACTGTTGACAAATAAAGGTAAAGATGATACTATAAAGCCCTACCGCGAAAAACGGCGGTAGGGAGTAAAAAAATGGAAGAAAAATGAAAAAAAGGTCTTGACAGAAAGAAAAAGACGTGATAAACTAACGGAGTTGCGTCAGAGAGAAAGACCGACACAGAACCTTGACA
>ERZ778518.1326-NODE-1326-length-17517-cov-3.918222_pt1 | contig 17517 bp, 18 predicted proteins | sample MGYA00510340_ERZ778518 | MGnify/ENA primary metagenome ERZ778518 (study PRJEB29527, sample SAMN07138967) | mouse gut metagenome | material: feces | host: mouse | place: China:Nanjing | collected 2016-01-25 ...
AAGTTTAACTGCTTGGGGCTGTCGCCTTTTATTGCGATCCCAGTCTCATATACAACATTTCTTTCATCATATCCGAATTGCATGTATTGATAAGATTCTTATATTTTTCCATTACTTGAGGGTTTTTCTCAAAATCGCTGCCAGGTATACAGCTTTCTATACAGTGCAGCAGTGACCATTCGATACCGGCCATCCTGTCAGTAGGACAGCATGTTATAAGAATTTCAGCCTCTTCCCATGTAACAGGCTGAATGATGGATATTACAGCATCCTCATATGCATCCCATAAGTCCAGGATTTCATCCGGAGGAATATTTTCAATGTCTGTAAAACCTTCCGGCGGCGCTCCTATTTCCTGTATCTTTAAAACTGCTTCCTGCATTATATGGACCTCCTGTATTCCTGGTTTGCCGCCGGCGGCGTTATTCATGACAATAGGTTTGCTGGCGAAGCCTGCAATCTATTGTTTTGTATCAGTCTCTTAGGGCAAACGGGTTCTTTTTCATTTATTATACGATACCGGCTCTTTGTACACAAGAGTCAGTATTTCAAACAGACTTGGGAAATGGATATTGTGTAAATATCTCTTTAAAAATAAATCATGATGTTATATAATTACCTGCTGAGGGGAAATGATTGACAATTACATGAGAGAGAGAAAATGTGGAACAAATGCAAGCCGGGCGTGCAAGCCGGTATTTGATTGTCAGGCAGCAGGGGAGCGGGGCTGTTAAAAGAAAAGATCTGGTATGATCCCGGACAGAAAACGAAATAACCACAAATGAGGGGAGATGGAATCCATGAAAAAATTGATATTGTTTTTTCCATGTGTTTTGATTGTATTGCTAGCCGGCTGTGGCACTGCAAAGGACAGTGTCGCGCATCGGGACGGCAATCTGATCATTACAAATTACGCAAGTTCTGAAATTACAGACATTACAATTACGCACCAGGGGGAGAGCGTAGCTGTTTCCAAAGGAGCGATTCAGGACACGCAGCTTTGCTATTTTACCATTGATCCTGCGGATGACTATACATATACGGTTTCTTTTGTGGATCACAATGGTGAGGAACATGCGCAGGAATTTACCGATCAGTTTACCAAAGATACGCGGATCCTGATTGCAGTGCACTGCACGGAAAATGTCTGGACGATGGATTATGATAAGTAAGAGTCGGCTTCGCGGGATTTTGTCAACAGTGCCCTGAAAGCAGCCGGATCCATACAACACTGATGAAATGCAATCGCAAATTCTTTCAGCACCTTTTTGACGGAAGTGCGCACAGAAAAAGTATCCGCTTCACAGTCAAATGTAAATTTCGACTGTAATTCAGCCATATTTTCTTCTATATATGTGACTGCAATCTGTTCCCAGTCATATCCGCTTCCTGACAAGCCTGCTTCTGCGAAAATTTCAAGGTTCAGGGCGTTGGCATCGAGGGTCAGCGTGTAAGACCTGTTTTCCCCGATCCACCGAAAGGGCAGAATCGTTTCTTTGAGTGTTTTATCCATATCACGGGGCCGGGGATATTCATCCCTGCGCCCTGCAACGGTCTGCTCGTAATCAAGTTCAACGCCCTGCTCTGCCAGAATCTGACGGATGTTACATTCCACGGCCACAGGGCCATTGATTGCCGGAAGGGCTATATCGCCGGAATGCCACAGTTCATGGTGCTGTTGTGGTGTAATGGGTATATCTTTACCGCCTTTCCAGACAGAAGTGCCATATAAAAAAGAAATTGTATCATAATCGGAATCTTTCCATTTGTCATAAGCCGGATGTTCAAATACAACACGCCAGCGTCCCTGATGAAACATTCCGCCTGCAATGAGCGGTTTCAAAAGCAGCCCTGATTGAATGATACATTCCGGGCTGTCCGGAATGCTGCCCGTATAACGGAAAATTTCCATGATATATAAGTTTTTGGCATAGGGTTCAATGATTCTGCCAAAGGCGAACGGATCGCCTCGGTGAAACCTGTATCTTTTATAGTCTATGAACTCATCAAATAATGGATCTCTCCATTTCTGGTAAGACGGCAGATACAGGGGAATCATAAAGATGTCTCCACAGGCAGGGATTTTCTTGATTTTATCCATAATTGTTCTCCTGTTTCACACAGGCTATTCACGGGTATCAGGAGTCTATTATAGCATAACCCCCGGTGTTTTTCCACCTGTTTTATGCGATTGTCACAGATGGTTTTTGTGGAGACTGGCTCTGTATAAACATTGCTTTTTTCCACAAATGGGGTGAAATATCCGTTGACAAACTATGGCAGGTCCGATATAATATTACGAGTATGAGCAGGAGTCTGACATGATTTTAAATATAACAGATGTGTTAACAGCAGAAGGAAAGACAGAATGCCTTTCGGTGGGATTTACACCTTCCTCTCTGCAATATGGAAGTCATTCGTTTACCATCACCGAGAAGTCCCCGGTGTCTCTCACCATCACCAATATCGGGAAGGGAAGAGCACAGGTTACGGGCAGGATGGAACTGACCCTATTGCTTTGCTGTGACCGCTGCCTGAAGGATGTGCCTTATACGCTTGTTCCGGAATTTTCAGACACGGTGTCGTCGCCGGAGTTTGGAGCGGCTGTTTTGGAAGATGCGGACGAGGGGATGACAGGGTTTGAAATTGATGTGGATGAGCTTATATGCCATGAGATTTGGGTTAACTGGCCAATGAAAGTCCTGTGCAGGCCGGATTGCAGAGGCATCTGCAGTGTGTGCGGCAGGGATTTGAACGAAGGGACGTGTACATGTGATACTTTTGTTCCTGATCCGAGGCTGGCGGCCATAAAAGATATTTTGAACGCGGATAAGGAGGTGTAACGATGTCTATCTGTCCCAAAAATAAATCTTCCAAAGCAAGAAGAGATAAACGTAGAGCGAACTGGAAAATGAATGCGCCTACTTTGGTAAAGTGCAGCAAATGCGGCGCTTTGATGATTCCTCACAGAGTGTGCAAGACTTGCGGGTCTTACAATAAGAGAGAGATCATCAACGTTGACTGATCCGGTGGGGATCGGTTCTGACAGGAAAAGCAGTTATGATGGAAAATCATACGCGATAGCAGAGCATAAGCAGACTGGTACAGGACATTTCTGATTGAAGAAGTGTCCTTGCTTTTTGTCCCTGAATCCAGTATATTTATAGGAGATACAGTTTGGGTTGGAGGAAAATGGAAATGAGTGAACGGATCAATGTGGCAGTGGATGCCATGGGAGGCGACAACGCTCCGGCAGAAGTGGTAAAAGGTGCTGTGGAGGCAGTGCGGGAGAGCGCGAAAATAAAGGTATTTCTGGTAGGCAGGGAAGCGGCTGTGAAGGCGGAGCTGGCAAAGTATGAGGCAGCACAGGACCAGATAGAGATTGTGGATGCATCGGAAGTCATCGAAACAGCCGAACCGCCGGTGGCGGCTATTCGTGCGAAGAAGGATTCTTCCATTGTAAAAGGTATGAAATTGGTAAAGGAAGGCAGATGTGACGCATTTGTATCCGCAGGCAGTACCGGGGCGGTACTGGTGGGCGGACAGGTGCTGGTGGGCAGGATCAAAGGCGTGGAGCGGCCTCCGCTGGCTCCGGTGATTCCCACGGCGAAGGGAGCGGCTCTTTTGATCGACTGCGGCGCAAATGTGGATGCCCGTGCTTCACATCTGGTGCAGTTTGCCAAAATGGGTTCTATTTATATGGAACATATTCTGGGCGTGAAAAATCCGCGGGTGGGCATTGTCAATATCGGTGCGGAAGAAGAAAAGGGAAACGCCCTGGTGAAAGAAACCTTTCCTCTTTTAAAGGCATGTAAAGGCATCAACTTTATCGGAAGCGTGGAAGCCAGGGATATTCCTGCCGGCGAAGCGGACGTGATTGTCTGTGAGGCCTTTGTGGGCAATGTGATCCTGAAAATGTATGAGGGTGTGGGCGGCACGCTGATCCAGGAAGTGAAACGGGGCATGATGTCCACACTGCGCAGTAAAATCGGCGCTCTGTTGGTAAAACCGGCCCTGAAAGAGACGCTCAGGGCGTTTGACTTAGAGCAGTATGGCGGCGCTCCGCTGCTGGGGTTAAAGGGCCTTGTTGTCAAGACCCACGGCAGTTCCAAATCTGTTGAAGTGAAAAATTCCATTTTACAGTGTATTGCTTTTCAGGAGCAGAAAATCAACGATAAAATCAGGGAGCAGATTGTACAACAGGAAGAAACATAGGGGGTTACTATGGAATTCGATCAGCTGAAGACTGTGATAGCAGGCATACTGAGCCTGGATCCCAATGAGATTACGGAAGAAGAAACCTTTGTGGAGGATCTTGGGGCGGATTCTCTGGATCTGTTCCAGATTGTTATGGGAATCGAAGAGGTATTTCAGATTAAGATACCGCCCCGGGAAGCCGAGAAGATCACAAAGGTCGGTGAAGCTTTGGCTTTGGTTCATCAGATGGTGGAAATAAAAGAACAGGCGGCAGAACATGACAATTTATAATACAACAGAAACGGAACTGCTGGAAGAGCGGATCGGTTATACCTTCCGGGATAAACGTCTGCTCAAACAGGCGCTGACGCACAGTTCCTTTGCCAATGAGCAGAAAATTAACAAATGGGACGACTACGAGAGAATTGAGTTTCTGGGAGATGCGGTGCTGGAACTGGTGAGCAGCGATTATCTGTACAGGGAGAATCCCCGCCTGTCAGAAGGGGAATTGACGAAGAAGCGCTCTTCCATGGTCTGTGAGCCTGCCCTGGCATTTTGCGCCAGAGACATTGAACTGGGCAAATTTATTTTCCTGGGCAAAGGAGAAGAGGCTACCGGGGGACGGCAGAGGGAGTCCATCACCTCCGATGTGCTGGAGGCATTGATCGGCGCGATCTATCTGGACGGGGGCCTTAGCTGTGCCAGAGCGTTTATCAACAGATTTGTGCTGTCCGACCTGGAGAATAAACAGTTGTTTTATGACAGCAAAACCATACTGCAGGAACGGGTCCAGAAAAAAGGCGAAGGAAAACTGCATTATATACTGGTGGAGGAGTCCGGGCCGGAGCATGACAAACAGTTCCGTGTGGAAGCGATGATTGACGACCGGAAAATCGGGGAAGGCTGTGGCAGAACAAAGAAACATGCGGAACAGCAAGCGGCTTATCAGGCCCTTCTTTCTGAAAACAGGATCAACGGGTAACGGCATTTATGTATTTGAAAAGCATAGAAGTGCAGGGATTCAAATCCTTTGCCAATAAAATAACATTTCAGTTCCACAACGGCATAACCGGTATTGTAGGGCCCAACGGAAGCGGAAAGAGCAATGTGGCCGATGCGGTCCGCTGGGTGCTGGGCGAGCAGCGGATTAAGCAGCTCAGGGGTGCTTCCATGCAGGACGTTATTTTTTCCGGGACAGAGACCAGAAAGCCTCTCAGCTATGCCTATGTGGCCATAACGCTGGACAATGGGGACCATCAGCTCGCCATTGACTATGATGAGGTAACGGTGGCCAGAAGGATATACCGCTCCGGTGAAAGCGAATATTCCATCAACGGAAGCATTTGCCGTCTGAAAGACGTAAATGAATTGTTTTATGATACGGGTATCGGCAAGGAAGGGTATTCCATTATCGGGCAGGGACAGATTGACAAGATCCTCAGCGGGAAGCCGGAGGAAAAGCGGGAACTGTTTGATGAAGCGGCCGGGATTGTCAAGTTCAAACGCAGAAAAAACACCGCTCAGAAAAAGCTGGAAGATGAGAAACAAAACCTCCTCCGTGTCCGGGATATTCTGGCGGAACTGGAAAAGCAGATCGGGCCGCTGGAGAAACAGTCAGAAACAGCCAGAGTGTATCTCAGGAAAAAAGAAGAACTCAAGACGCTGGATGTGAATTTGTTTCTCGTGGAGAATCAGCATATCCGGGAACAGCTGGGCACTGTGGAGGAAAAATACAGGATTGCAGACGGTGAACTGAAGGAGACGGCTGATCAGTACGAACAGATCAAAGAAGAATACGGACAGATTGAGCAGCAGTTGGAACAACTGGAAGAAACCATAGAAAACGCCCGCCAGACGATGACGGATACCAGTGTGATGCGCGGAAAGCTCGAAGGCGAGATGAACGTGCTCAGGGAGCAGATCCGTTCCGCCCAGGGCAGTGAAAACCATCTGAAAAACCGCAGGGAAACGGTGGAAGGCGAGATTTGTGCCAGGGAAAATGACAAGCATGTCATTCTGGAAGATAAGCGCCAGACAGATGAAAAGGCGGCCCAGGTAGAGCGGGACAGAGAAGAAGCAGCGTCGCTGCTTGCCCGGATACAGGCCGTCATTGAGGAATACAATACCAGGATAGAAACCGGCAAAAATGCCATTATCAGCGCATTGAACGACCGCGCGGCTGTCAGATCCCGTCTGGAACGTCTGGATACCATGCTGGAGCAGGTACAAATCCGGAAAGCGGAATTGAATTCCAGATTGCTGCGGGCCAAATCGGACGAGGCGGAACAGAAGGAAAATATCCTTCGTCTGAAAGAGGAATTCCAGGCTGTCTGCACTGATATACAGGCGTTAAATGAGCAGCAGAAGGCGCAGGAGACGCGCATAGGCCAGGTGAAACCGGAGCTGACAGGGAAGGATGAAAAACTCCGTCAGACACAGGCGCTGTATCACCAGGAGAAGTCCAAGCTGGAAGCGCTGATGGGACTGACAGAACGATATGAAGGCTACGGCAACAGCGTCCGGCGTGTGATGGAGCAGAAAGAGAGCCCGGAGGGCGCAGGCCTGGAAGGTGTTGTGGCGGATCTGATCAAGGTGGACAAGCGGTATGAAACCGCCATTGAGACGGCTCTGGGAGGGAATATCCGGAACATTGTAACGGAAGATGAAGAAACGGCCAAACGCATGATTACGTTTCTGAAACGGACCAAAAGCGGCCGTGCCACCTTCCTGCCCCTGACAGGGATCAAAAACATACAAGAATTCAAACAGACGCAGGCTCTTTCGGAAACGGGTGTGATCGGGCTTGCGGATTTGCTTGTAAAGACAGATAAAAAATACGAGCGGGTTATGAAATCTCTGCTGGGCCGGATTCTTGTGGTGGATCATATGGATCATGCGGTGCAGATTGCCCGGAAATATGATTACAGCATCCGTATGGTCACGATTGACGGAGAACTGCTGGCGCCGGGCGGCTCTATCAGCGGCGGTGCGTTTAAAAATACTTCCAACCTGCTGGGCAGGAGAAGGGAAATCGAAGAACTGGAGAAAAGTGTTTCCGGCTATGGGCAGGAGATTTCCAGGATCCAACAGGAAATCGAGGACATCAAGGAAGAAAGAAACCGTCTCAGAAGGGAATTGGAAATCACCCGCCAGACCATGCAGGCAAAATTTATCGAGCAGAATACGGCGCGCCTGAATGTGATGGCAGCAGAAGAAAAATGGAATGCGACGGAAGCGGGGTTTGGCTCTCTGCAGGAAGAGCAGGAGGAAACCGCCCGCCAGGTCCGTCAGATTGGGGAAGATAAGGAAAAAACGCTGAAAGAACTGGCCGAGTCCGAAAAGCTGGAACAGGAGGTACAGGAGCAGATTGCAGAGTATCAGAAAGTTCTGGAAGAGCGCCGGGCAGAGGAATCCAGACAGACCGCTCAGGTATCCGAGTGGGAAGTGGAAGCGGAAAAATTCCGTCAGCAACAGAAATTCAAGCAGCAGAATCTGGATCGTATTGACGGGGAAATCGGACATCTGCGGGAAGAGCTGGCCGAAATCAAAGGGGCTCTGGAAGAAAATGCCGCAGAGATGGAGAGAAAACAAAACAATATAACAGAAATCGAGAAAACCATTGCAAGCTCCCGTACCACCGGTGATGCGGCGGAAGAAAACATGCGGGCCAACATGTCCAAAAAGGAAGAACTGACACAGCGGCAGAAAAATTTCTTTGCCGTGCGGGAGGAACTGGCGGAGAAAAAAAGCGGTCTGGACAAGGAAACCTATCGTCTGAACGCCCAGAAAGAAAAGCTGGAAGGCTCCATGGAAGCGCAGATTAACTATATGTGGGACGAATACGAAATTACCCTCAGCAATGCGGCGGCTCTGCGTGACGAATCTCTCAATGATCTGTCGGTCATGAAAAAGGACATTTCTTCCCTCAAGGATCAGATCCGGAAGCTGGGCGATGTCAATGTCAATGCCATTGAGGATTACAAGAATCTGATGGAGAGATATGGTTTCCTGAAAAATCAGCATGACGATCTGGTGGAGGCCGAACAGACGCTGCTGGGGATTATCGAGGAGCTGGACAGCGCCATGCGCAGGCAGTTTCAGGAGAAATTCGGACAGATTGGCAGAGAGTTTGACAAAGTATTCAAAGAATTGTTCGGCGGCGGCAAAGGGACGTTGGAGCTGCAGGAAGAGGAGGATATCCTGGAAGCAGGTATCCGTATCATCGCCCAGCCCCCGGGCAAGAAACTGCAGAATATGATGCAGCTTTCCGGCGGTGAGAAAGCACTGACAGCCATAGCTCTTTTGTTTGCCATCCAGAATCTCAAGCCATCCCCTTTTTGTCTGCTGGATGAGATCGAAGCGGCGCTGGACGAGAACAATGTGGGGCGCTTTGTGAAATATCTGCATAAGCTGACGAAAAATACCCAGTTTATCGTCATTACGCACAGGCGGGGCACGATGGAGCAGGCAGACCGGCTGTATGGGATTACCATGCAGGAAAAGGGGATTTCCACGCTGGTAAGTGTGAATCTGATTGGAAACGAACTGGAGGCATAGAACGATGAGCGGAGAAAAAAAGGGATTTTTCAGCCGTCTGAAGGCAGGACTGAGCAAGACAAGGGATAATATTGTCCATGGAATTGATGCTGTTTTCAACGGATATTCTATGATTGACGAAGATTTTTATGAAGAGCTGGAAGAGATACTGATTATGGGAGATATCGGTGTCAATGCCGCGGGCGCCATATTGGACCGTCTGCGGGCGCAGGTCAAAGAGCGGCATATCAAGGAGCCCTCTGCCTGCAAACAGCTTTTGATAGACAGCATCCGGGAACAGATGCAGGTCGGAGAAACGGCCTATGATTTTGAAAAGGAACAGTCGGTGGTGCTTGTAATCGGGGTCAACGGCGTGGGGAAGACCACTTCCGTAGGCAAACTGGCAGGCAAACTGAAAGATCAGGGCAGAAGAGTGATTCTGGCGGCAGCGGATACATTCCGGGCCGCGGCCGGAGAACAGTTGATCGAGTGGGCCCATCGGGCAGGCGTGGAGATTATCGGGGGCATGGAAGGTTCTGATCCGGCCTCGGTGATTTTTGACGCCGTGCATGCGGCGAAAGCCAGAGGGGCCGATGTATTGTTGTGTGATACGGCAGGCAGGCTTCACAATAAAAAGAATCTGATGGAAGAGCTGAAAAAAATAGACCGGATTATCGAAAAGGAGTTTCCTGATGTGCATCGGGAAAACCTGGTGGTACTGGACAGTACCACAGGGCAGAATGCATTGCAGCAGGCCAGGGAGTTCGGAGAGGCCACTCATCTGACCGGCATTATCCTGACCAAGATGGACGGAACGGCCAAAGGCGGTATTGCCGTGGCGATTCAGTCGGAACTGCATGTGCCGGTGAAATATATTGGCGTAGGCGAGACCATAGACGATTTACAGAAGTTTGATCCGGATGAATTTGTGAATGCGTTGTTTGATATTAGGGGAGTGGATGCAAATGAGTGATAAGATGCTGACTCTGGAGGCGTTTGAGGAAGCCTCTGAAATCGTCAAAAAAGTGACGTTGGAGACAAAGCTTGTATACAGCGATTATCTCAGCAGGCAGACCGGGAACAAAGTGTATTTAAAACCGGAAAACATGCAGTTTACAGGCGCTTATAAAGTGCGTGGCGCCTATTATAAAATGAGCACCCTCAGTGAAGAAGAGCGGCAGAAAGGATTGATTACCGCATCGGCGGGCAATCATGCCCAGGGGGTGGCTTATGCGGCCAAATGTTATGGGGCCGGAGCGACCATCGTCATGCCTACCACCACTCCTCTGATGAAAGTGACAAGAACCAAAAGTTATGGCGCGGAAGTGGTACTCTATGGGGATGTATATGATGAAGCCTGCGCGCATGCGCTGGAACTGGCCGCAGAGCACGGTTATACTTTCATTCATCCCTTTGACGATGAGGCTGTGGCCACCGGGCAGGGTACCATAGCCATGGAAATATTCAAGGAACTTCCGTTGGTGGACTATATTCTGGTACCCATCGGCGGCGGCGGGCTGGCCACAGGCGTATCCACACTGGCCAAGCTGCTCAATCCCAAGATTCAGGTAATCGGAGTGGAGCCTGCGGGTGCTAACTGTATGCAGACCTCTCTGGAAAACGGAAAAGTAACGACTCTTTCCGGTGTCAGCACCATAGCGGACGGTACAGCCGTGAAAACGCCGGGTACAAAGATTTTCCCCTATATACAGGAAAATCTGGACGGTATACTGACTGTGGATGACAAAGAGTTGGTTGTTTCGTTTCTGGATATGGTGGAAAACCATAAAATGGTGGTGGAAAATTCCGGCCTGCTGACAGTGGCGGCGCTGAAGCAGCTGAAACCGGAGAATAAAAAGGTGGTTTCCATTCTGAGCGGCGGCAATATGGATATTATTACCATGTCCTCTGTGGTGCAGCAGGGCCTGATTTTCCGGGATCGGATTTTCTCCGTTTCCGTACTGCTGCCGGATAAACCGGGAGAACTTTGCAGGGTGGCTTCGGTGATTGCCAGAGAAAACGGCAATGTGATCAAGCTGGAGCATAATCAGTTCGTGTCCACCAACAGAAGTGCGGCTGTGGAACTGCGTATTACAATGGAAGCCTTTGGCACGGAGCATAAAAACCAGATTATTGCCGCACTGGAACAGGGAAATTATCAACCCAAAGTTGTAGCTACAAGTATCTGACCGGATGGGTTTTCCGGGATGTTTGCGGTTGTGGTATTCCTTTTGCGGATGTCTGTATAGGTTTGTGCAGGGATGGACAATCTGATGAAAAGGAAGCCGTGCAGACAGGCAGGGCTTTGGGAACCGGAAAGGAACAAAACAGAAATGACTGTGAAGGATATAAAGCGAAAATGTCTGAATTACTGTATGATTACGCTGGCAGCAGGTATTTACGCGGCAGGAGTCAGCCTCTTTCTGGACCCGAATAATCTGGCGCCGGGCGGGATTACGGGTATTGCCATACTCATTAACCGCCTCACCGGAATCGGGACCGGTATGTTGATTCTGTTGCTGAATGTACCATTGATTCTGTTGGGTATCTGGAAATTTGGATGGAAGTTTATACTCTCTACATTTTATGCCATTTTTGCCATTTCCATAGCGACAGATATACTGGCGCCGATGGGTGCGGTGACGGGGGATCCCCTGCTGGCGGCGGTGGCAGGCGGCACACTGGTGGCGGTGGCGTTGGGGATGGTGTTTCGGACAGGGGCGACAACCGGCGGCATGGATATTGTGATTAAAGTATTGCGGATTCGTTATCCCCATATGCGTACAGGCTCTCTGTTTTTGATAACAGATGTTATGATTGCGTCTCTGTCAGGACTTGTGTTCGGGAATGTAGATGTGGTTTTATATGCGCTGATTGCGGTGTTTGTCATGTCCGCTGTGATGGACAGAGTTCTCTATGGAACAGACGAGGCAAAACTGATTTATATTATCAGCGACAGCCCGGATCAGATTGCGCAGCGGATTCTGGGCGAAATAGACATCGGCGTTACGTATCTGCAGGGAAAAGGTGCTTACAGCAGTCAGAATAAAAAAGTGATTATGTGTGTGACGAAAAAGCAGCAGGCCCCTGGAATCGAAAGCATTATCAAGGAAGAAGACCCCCGTGCGTTTATGATTATCTCAAGCGCTTCCGAGATATACGGGGAGGGCTATAAAAATATTTTTGCGGACAAAATATAATATTTATGCCGGAAAATAATATACGGTGCCAAAGGCCGAGATTTCCGAATCGGCCTCACATGCCGTATGGAAGGTATCGCTGTGGGAATACCCCTGGTCACGCAGATAGGCTTCAAAAATCTGCTGTGTACCCGGATTGGCGGCGATTTCCGCACCATCCGCATTCAGGACTCTGACACTCATGTCCTGCCCGTTCATAATCGGGCCGATCAGTATATTTTCGCAATTCTGGACAAAATTTCTGTGCGAGATGGATTTGTACAGATCGCTGGTAAACTGCATCTGGTTGTGAACCGGGTCATAAATCAGATAGTTTTTTTCTGTATGCCGTTCCGATTTGTGATATTTCTTAAAAATCATTTCCATACCTGCCACCTCCTGATATAGATACTATATCAGGCATTATTTTATACTTAAATAATAATTATTGCTTTGATTATTGCAAAAAATGCTGTTTTATGGCATACTATCGAAAAACAGGCTGACGGACTGTACAGGACATAGGTTGTCGGTGAACGGGATTTGTGAGGAGACGTGACAGGTGATGGAAAATTATGAAAAAACAGGGTATTTGCGGGAACCGTTCAGACTGTTTCACTTAAAGGACAGCCATGGCGGGGAAATGCAGCTTCACTATCACGATTTTTATAAGATGATCGTGTTTTATGGCGGGAATGTGCGGTATATGATAGAGGGCAAGTCCTATGTGCTGGAGCCGGGGGATATTGTTCTGGTGAACCGGTTTGATATACACAGGCCCACCATAGACAGTGCGGTGCCTTATGAGAGGACGGTGTTGTATATATCTGCGGATTGCCTGGAGAACTGCCGGGCCCCCGGCTATGATTCTCTGTTTTGCTTTTCCCAGGCGGCCGAGAAAAAATCCTATGTTCTGCGGGTGGAAGATCTGGGGGACACAGAAGCCGGAAGACTGCTGGACAGAATGAAGGCAGGCGGGGACGGGTATGGATGGAAACGGGAGGAAGCACTGCTGTTTGAGCTGTTTCTGCTGTCTGTGAACCGGCTTTGTATGGAACACAAAGAGACGCGGGATATTCGTCCGGGTGCGGTATACAATCCCAAAGTCATTGATTTGCTGGCCTATCTGCGGGAGCATCTTTTTGAAGAGATTTCCATTGACGCGTTGGCGGAAACCTTTTATATCAGTAAATACCATATGATGCGTCTCTTTAAAAGTGAGACCGGTTATACGATACACCGGTATATGACGGAAAAACGGATTGCAGCGGCAAAGGAAAAATTATTGGACGGCCTTCCCGCCGCAAAGGTAAGCGAAGAATGTGGTTTTCAGGACTACTCCACATTTCTGCGCGCCTTTCAGAGCTGTGTGCATATGACGCCTACGGCTTTTGCAGAAGCCCGGAAAGACCGGAGGTGGGGTACAGCGCATAATCTTCCGTGATGAAGACCGCTTCCACGCCCGGCAGGGATTCCACATAAGCCATGCCTGCGTCTTTTCCCAGCAGGAAGCAGGCGGTGCTGAGTATATCGCCGTCCGCAGAAGAGTCTGAGAGGATGGAAACACTGAGCAGGCCGTTTTCTTCCGGCATACCGGTACTGGTACTTAGCAGATGATGATACCTGACCCCGTCCACTTCAAAACAGCGTTCATATACGCCGGAGGAAACAAAGGAGGCATCGGTCACAGCCAGGGCTGCAATGGGGGTATTTCTCATATCAAAGGGTTTCTGAATGCCCAGCCGGTAGGGGGAACCATCCGGTTTATTGCCCAGTGTCACAACATTGCCGCCCAGGTTGAGGATGGCGCTTTGGACGCCCTGTTCTTTCAGAAAGGCTTTCAGCCTGTCCGCGATATAGCCTTTGGCGATGCAGCCCAGGTCCAGCGCGGCCTGGGGATCTGTCAGCGTCACCACAGTGCCTTCTATTTGGACATTGTGATAATCCACATGGGGGAGAAGGGCCTTGATCTGTTCCCTGCCCGGCAATGTATGCCCCGTTGCCGGCGTATCCGCTGAGAAATCCCACAGAGCCGACAGGGGAGCGATGGTAATATCTACAGCGCCGTCAGTTTCCTCACAGTAGTGGAGGGCTTTTTGTAATAGCTGCGCCGTTTCCGGCGATACTTCCACAGGCGCACCGCCAGCATGGTTGATCTTCCAAATATCACTGCCTTCTCTTGTCCGGCTGAACATGGCTTCATACGTTTCGCAGAGAGCGAAGCAGTCGTCAAACAGTTGCTCAGAGGCCTGACTGTCTTCTCCATAGAGTGTGATGGTAATGGCAGTATCAAAATAGAAACCGGTCTGTGACATGCTTGTCACATCTTTGCCGCATCCGGACAGTGTAAAAGCGGTGAGAAAGACACAGAGCAGCAGAGAGAGTGATTTTATATTCATGGAAATTCCTTTCTCTTGTATCATTGGGTCATATGGTGGTATAATTCGATATTGTAAAGAAACGCCTGGCTCAGCGTTTCCATAACAGTATACCACAGGTTTGCCCTGGGGAAAATATGATTAATACGAGGAACTATCTATGAGATTGTCAGATGATTTTGATGACAGAAATTCCGGCATACCACTGTTGTATATGATGGTAGGGGTACTTCTGTTTGTGGTAACGGTAATCGGCGCAGTGGTGATGGCAAACCGGAAACCTTCCGGAAACGGGCAGAAGAATCCGGTTGCGGAGGAGACTGTCCAGGCAGGCGGCGAGGACGGGGAAGAGATGGCAGACGGAGCGGACCCGTATATTTCCGGCAGCACCCTGACCAGTGATGATCTGGATTTCTGGCATATGTACGATGAAACGGAAAGCCCGGAAGAAGAGGAAAAAAAGAAAAAAGAACAGGAAGAGGAAGAGGAAAAGGACCCTTCCACAGACGGCCGTCATACAAAACTGGTGGCAGAGGACGGAACGGAAGAGTGGGTGAGCATCAATCCCTATCTCACAAAAAATACCTATGACTTTTCCGGTCTGGTGTATCAGTATCCCATTATGAAGTATTACGAGGACAGTGAACGGGTGTCCCGTGTGGGTATCAGTGTGTCAGCCGACGACGGTGATATTAATTTTGGAAAACTCAAGAAAGCCGGCGTGGAATTTGTAATGATACGCATGGGTTCCAGAGGTTACGGCAGCGGGAATCTGATGGCAGATGATATGTTTTATGAAAACATGAACAAAGCTGAGGAGGCAGGGCTGGATATTGGCGTGACATTTTATTCCCAGGCGATTACAGAGGAAGAGGCGCTGGAGGAAGCCTACCGGGTAATCGAGGGCCTGCAGGGCTTTTCCATTGTATATCCGGTTGCCTTTCATATGGAATATGTAAAAAATGATACGGCCAGGGTACAGGGGCTGTCAAAGGATACAAAAACGGAAATCGCCCGGACATTTCTGGATGCGGTAGAGCAGGCCGGCTATAAAGTTATGTTATATGGGAATAAGGAATGGCTGTTGCGCAGAGTGGATCTGTCAAAACTGATCAGCTATGACATCTGGTTTTCACAGGAAGAGGACACACCGGACTATCCGTATAAATTTACCATGTGGGAATATACAAAAAGCGCCAAGCTGGCCGGGATAGACGAACCGGCAAAGCTGAGCATCTGCATGATTGATTATGCTTCCAAATAGAGGAAGCGGAAAAATAAAGCAGAGTCAAAGCACAGGAAAGAGGAAGCCGTGAAATAAAGCAGAGTCAAAGCGAAGAAAAGAGGAAGCTGTGAAATAAAGCAGAGGCAAAGCGCAGAAAAAAGGAACCGATAAAATCAAACAGAGCCAAAGCGCTGAAAAGAGGAACCGATAAAATCCAATAAAGCCAAAGTGCGGAAAACGGGAGAATGTGTATGGAAGAGAGAATCGCGGCGGTGAGCCGCAGTACGAAAGAAACGGATATTACAGTTCAGCTCAATCTGGATGGCCGGGGGCAATATGAAGTGAGCACAGGGATTGGTTTTTTTGACCATATGCTGGAAGGATTCGCAAGGCACGGGCTGTTTGACTTAAAAGTTACATGCAAAGGGGATTTGCAGGTGGATTCCCATCATACGATTGAAGATGTGGGCATTGTGCTGGGGGAAGCCATCCGGCAGGCGCTGGGGGAGAAGAAGGCCATCCGGCGTTATGGCAGTATACTGCTGCCCATGGATGAGGCTTTGGTGCTCTGCGCCCTGGATTTATCAGGTCGTCCCTGGCTGTGCTTTGAGGAAGAGTATACAGTGCCCAAAATCGGGGATCTGGATACGGAGATGATACATGACTTTTTTTATGCCGTTACCTATTCTGCGGGAATGAACCTGCATCTGAAACAAATCAGCGGCAGCAACAATCACCATATTGCGGAAGCCAGCTTCAAAGCCTTTGCCAGAGCCCTGGATGAGGCGGTGATGCATGAGCCGAGGATTGACGGGGTCTGGTCTACCAAGGGCTTACTCTGACGCGTCGGGCCTGTAGGATAAGATCCGGGGAGATATGGCCAGTTGATCGTACAGGTCGGCATAGAGGGACGGGGACAGCGTTTCCAGATAATTGGGTACATACTGTTTGGTAACACCGGATTTTTTCAACAGGTCAATGGCCTTATTGTAGGCGATGGCGGCCAGGACATCTGTTTCATAATAACCGATGATATAATCGCCGTTGATATGGATTTTGGCTTTATAGCAGGGTTTTCCGGCTTTCGTAACCCGGCTCACGCCGTGAAAACGGTTCATGATTTCAATGTTTTCATAGCGGTAATCCAGGGGATCCCCGTTGACAAACCGGTAATCCCGGCCTTCCACGGCATAATTTTTAATACCATACCGGGCGGCAATGCCCACCTGCATGCCATAATCAGATACAAACAGATGATTCCCACGTCTCATGATTTTATGGGAGGAGTAGTAAAACAGATCGTCCAGGTCAAATTTCAGAACCGTTTCCGTTGTGAGATAATATTCAAAATACCGGCGTCGGATATAGACGGGATTGGCAATATAGATTCCATTGTCCCGGAAGTTCATCAGACTTACCCACTTTCCAAACGGAAGCAGCATATCCTCCCGGTAAGACTGAAACAGAATCGTAGTGTCATTGATGATCTCCAGGGCTTCTCTGTATGCCTGATGGGCGGACTGCCCGGATGTGAAGCTGCCCAGGCTGATATGTTTGTTTTGATATGTGACGGAAGCGCGGAAATAGACGCTTCCGTCTTTTTTTCGTGTTGTAAAAACTCCGGGCAGGCCCATAGGCAGACTCCTTTTACGGTGGGCAGATGGATTGTTCTCTGCCTTTTCAAGGATTATAGCATGCGGCGGCGGTTTTTGCCAGTGGCAGGACCGGGAGGAGATAAAAAGAATCCCAACGCCCGGGATTTATCTGGAAAATTTTACTAAAAATTGCATAAATTGGGTACAACCTGTATAGAATAATATGGGTGAAGACATTATGTATAAAAAATATATTCTTTCGCTTTTTTTGTGCAATATGGTGGTGCTGGCATCATTCTGTTGTCTGAAAATAGCGGAAAGAAGCCGTTTTGCCGCCACACCGGCGTTTCAGATGCAGCTCCGGGAAGGGTTTCAGGAAGAAGAAGCCAGCAGTCTCATCGGCAGCC
>ERZ778518.1340-NODE-1340-length-17319-cov-4.567771_pt1 | contig 17319 bp, 14 predicted proteins | sample MGYA00510340_ERZ778518 | MGnify/ENA primary metagenome ERZ778518 (study PRJEB29527, sample SAMN07138967) | mouse gut metagenome | material: feces | host: mouse | place: China:Nanjing | collected 2016-01-25 ...
AGATGCGCCGGATATAACAATGTGGACATCAAAGCGGCAGAAGGAAAAATTCATATATTGCGTGTGCCCAATTATTCTCCGGAAGCGGTGGCAGAGTTCTCCATGGCGTTGCTTCTGACCGTAAACCGGTTTACCCATCGGGCATATGCCAGGACCAGAGATTATAATATGAACATCAATGGTTTCATGGGAACCGATCTGTTTAAAAAGACTGCCGGTGTGGTAGGCACGGGAAAAATCGGGCAGGCCATGATTCGCATTCTGAAAGGGTTTCAGATGAAGATTGTGGCATATGATCCCTATCCCAATCCGGCTTTGGATGTCACATATGTTTCTCTGGAAGAACTGATGAAACAGTCGGATATTATCAGTCTGCACTGCCCCTTGACAGACGATACCAGACATCTGGTGAACCAGAAAACAATCGGACTGATGAAAAAGGGAGTATATCTGGTGAATACATCCAGAGGTGCCCTGATTGATACGGAGGCGCTGATCGACGGGCTGCTGGAGAAGAAGTTTGCCGGAGTGGGACTTGATGTATATGAGGAGGAAGAGGGCGTTTTCTATGAGGACCGTTCCAATGAGATTATAAAGGATGAAAATCTTGTAAGACTCACTTCCTTCCCCAACGTGCTCATTACATCTCATATGGGATTTTTTACGAAAGAGGCTACAAGAGCGATTGCACAGATAACACTGGAAAACGCCTATGCGCTGGAGATGGGAAATCCTCTGGTCAATGAGGTATTGCCGGATAGAGACTGATCAGAAGTATCATACTCTGAACCTGACACTTGTATTTGTGGGCAAAATTCGATATGATGTTATAAAAGGGCGGCTAGAGGTGATACGATGGAAAAGGGGAATACTCCCTGGCAGGTCAGACCCGCATACCGGGAGGAATGGCAGGATGCCATGGCACTGGCATGGAAAACGTTTCTGAAATATGAAGCGGAGGATTATACTGCGGAAGGCATCAGAAGTTTTCAGGAATTTATTACGGACAATATGCTCTACCGTATGTTCCTGCTCGGCAGCTATGAAATGATTGTGGCAAAAGAGGGGGAACGTATGGTGGGGATGATTACCGTGCGCAACGGCGGGCATGTTTCGCTTCTGTTCGTGGATGAGAAATATCACAGAAAAGGTGTGGGAAAATCTTTGATACAGTATTTGTGCAATTATCTTCTGACAGAAGCAGGAATATCAAGGATTACGGTAAATGCGTCTCCTTATGGTGTCGGATTTTATCACAAGCTGGGATTTCGGGATACCGGGCTGGAGACTGAGCAGAGCGGCATTCGTTATACACCGATGGAATTTGTTTTATAATATTAAGTACAATAGAGAGAATCGGAAAGAGGGGGAAATGCCGTGCGGGCAATGGATTATATTAGCAGCACTGATATATGTTATCTGACTTGCGATACACTGAGTCTGATCGACGAAAGGCCGATCGCTCATGGTATGCGTGTGGCATATATGATGATGAAGATGCTGGAATGCAAAGGCGGTTATGATGAATATGAAATCGCTGAATTTGTATTTCTTTCTATGATACATGATATAGGTGTATACAGGACAAACAAAATAACCGATGAACTGGGGTATGATACCGGCGCCAGCGGAACGCCCCATGCTGTTTATGGCGCGTTGTTTTTAAAGCAGGTTTCACCGTTCGGTGCAAGATCCGATATACTGATGTACCATCATCTGCCCTATTCTAAAGTAAGCAGGATCAATTATGGATACAGCAAAATTGCCATGTACCTGTATCTTCTGGAAGAAGCAGATGCTCTGTATCGCAAACATGGCGCGGAACTGGACCCACGGGTATTTGAAGAAGGTTCCGGCAGCAGTTATCTTCCGGAAGCGGTTGTACTGCTCGTTCGATGCATCCGCCAGGAAAATATGCTGGCCCGTCTGGCAACCGGTGAGTATAAGCGTGAAATGCGGGCGTTTATGGAAAATATTCTGTTTACCAATGAAGAAAAAGAAAATTATATCCGTTTCATTATGCATTGTTTCAGTTTTAAGGGAAGAATGCGTACACTGGAAGCGATTATGTGCAGCTGCATTGTGGATGAGATTGCACAGAATATGGAATTGAGCGGACGGGAAAAAGATAAGCTGTATTATGCATCCATGCTGCATGATATAGGCCTTCTCGCCATAGATCCGGAGATTATAAAAGGAACAAAAAAATTTACGGAAGAAGAGAGAACGGTTTACAGGAAACATGTGGAAATTGGCAAAGAACTGTTGGGGAAATATTTTCTTGTGCAGGATATTGCCGATATTGCGGCAACGCATCATGAATTGCTGGATGGAAGCGGTTATCCTGATGGGTTGAAAGAGAATCAGATCAGCGACAACCAGGCGATTTTACAGGTTGCGGATAATGTGACGGCAGTATTGAATATGAAGCGTAAACTGAGCCGTACCGAGATTATCAGTATTCTTCAGGTGCAGGCGCAGAGAAAGCGTCTTCTCAAAAAAGCGGTCAGTGGTGTGACAGACAACTATGATACCATAAATAACAGGCTGCGCACCGAGACCCAGGAATATCTGGAAATGCATGTACGCATTAACAACAGATACAAGCGGCTTGTAGGCGGCAGTTCGGGGGAAGAGGAATGAGAAGCATATTTAATCTGGACAGTCCCATAATGTCATTTTTGAGCAGAGTTGGGGATCTGGTCTGGCTGAACCTGCTGACACTGCTCTGTTGTATTCCGGTCGTGACAGCGGGAGCGGCATTTACAGCGCTGCATTATGTATCCATTAAAATGGTAAGAAATGAAGAGGGATACCTGACCAGGAATTATTTTAAATCTTTCCGGCAGAATTTCATCCAGGCCACACTGCTGTGGTTGTTGATGCTGTTTATTTTTGTAGTAGCCTGGGCGGATTTTTACTTTATTTCCATGATGGACAGCGGTGTGGCATCGGTTATGCGGATTGGTGTCTGTGCAATCTTCTTTTTCTACTTGTGCGGCGGGATCTACTGGTTTCCGCTTCTGGCCAGATTTGATAATGATATGAAACATACCATTAAAAATGCCTGTTTGCTGGGGATTATCCATTTTCCCAAGACATTGTGTATTCTGATTATCTATGCGGCAGCCATCGTCTTATATTATTTCTTCCTTTTCAGGATTATGCCGTTTGTGTTCCTGGCGGGGATTTCCGCGCCGGTTTATCTGTCCTCCTGCCTGTTTTCAGGCATATTTAAGAAACTGGAGCCACAGGAAGAATCCTCTCCGGAGGAAATTGGTCAATCTGTATAGAATTTTATAAAAACTTTGTTAATTCGTGGTATGGCGCAAAAAGACAACACCTACTATACTAAGGGTAAGTCAGATGTGACCCTGATTTTTGCGGGTAGCGAATTACGGTGAGGCTTGCTGCGGGGTATTTGACTGTACTGCAACTTTTAGCATGCTTTATCTGGCGCGTTGCCAGGCGCATGGCCATTATACTATGAAAAACAGGAGGATCAGAAAGTGGCAAGTTTATCATTAAAAAATATTTGCAAGAAGTATCCCAACGGATATGAGGCAGTAAAAGATTTTAATCTTGAAATCGGGGATAAGGAATTTATCATTTTTGTAGGACCTTCCGGATGTGGTAAATCTACAACACTTCGTATGGTTGCAGGTCTGGAGGATATCTCTTCTGGCGAATTGAAGATTGATGGCAGACTGGTGAATGATGTGGAACCCAAGGACAGAGACATTGCAATGGTATTCCAGAACTATGCATTGTATCCGCATATGACCGTTTATGATAATATGGCTTTTGGTTTGAAACTGCGTAAAGTGCCGAAAGAAGAAATAGATAAAATGGTTAAGGAAGCAGCCAGAATCCTGGATCTGGAAAAACTTCTGGAACGTAAGCCCAAGGCTCTTTCCGGTGGACAGAGACAGCGTGTTGCCATGGGACGTGCGATTGTGCGTAACCCCAAAGTATTCCTGATGGATGAACCGCTTTCCAATCTGGATGCAAAACTGCGTGTACAGATGCGTACTGAGATTGCAAAACTGCACCAGAGACTGGGCGCTACCATTATCTATGTAACACATGACCAGACAGAGGCTATGACACTGGGAACCAGAATCGTTGTTATGAAAGACGGTATCGTTCAGCAGGTAGACAGCCCTCAGAATTTATATGAGAAACCGCAGAATCTGTTTGTTGCAGGATTTATGGGTTCTCCTCAGATGAACTTTATCGGTGCGGAGATCGAAGTGAAAGGCAATAAAGCATATGCCAAGACTTCCGGCATGACCATCGAACTTCCGGCTGAAAAAGCAAAGAAGGTAATCGACGGAGGCTACAATGGAAAGGCCGTTACGCTGGGTATCCGTCCTGAGGATGTATATGATGCATCCATGGCACCGCAGTTAAAGAATGCGTTTGACGCTACGATTAATGTATACGAACTGCTTGGTGCAGAAGTTTACTTGTATTTTGATTTGGATGAATTCCCGATTACGGCAAGAGTAGATGCCCGTACATCTGCAAGAAGCGGAAGCAAAGTAAGATTTGCCCTTGATGTGGATAAGATGCACGTATTTGATAAGGAAACCGAAAAGGTAATCACCAATTAAGGAGAGATATGTTATCTAACCAGACCATACAGGCAAGTATCGACGAATTGCGAAGTATTACCAGAATAGATTTGTGTGTAATGGATCAGCAGGGAACTGTGGCAGCTTCCACGATGGAGGCAATGGATATACCGGCGGAACTGGTTCTGGAATTTGCGGAATCAGCCGCCGACAGCCAGGCTGTGAGCGGATTTTATCTGTTTAAGGTTGTGGAAGCAGAAGAAGTGACATACATTGTTCTTGCCAGAGGCGGAGAAGACGCTTACATGGTTGGCAAGATTGCTGTAAGCCAGCTTCGCCAGCTTATGATCGCTTACAAAGCGAAGCTGGATAAGGACAATTTCCTGCAAAACCTGATACTGGATAATCTTTTGCTGGTGGATATTTATAACCGTGCACGAAAACTGCACATTCCGGCAGAGGCAAAGCGGGCGGTACTGTTGATTGAGACAGTATCCGATGATGATGCAGAGATTATGGAACTGCTGAAAGGCCTGTTCTTTGCCTACAATGGAGATTATGTGACCGCAGTGGAAGAGAGAAATGTGATTTTGATCAAAGCGCTGGGGGAAGAAGAAGGATATCCGGAACTGCGCAATATTGCGGAAATGATTGTCGATATGGTCAATTCAGAAGCCATGGTGAATGTAAAGGTATCCTATGGTACAATTATTCATGAATTGAAAGATGTATCCAAATCCTTTAAGGAAGCGAAACTGGCGTTGGATGTAGGAAGGATTTTCTATGCGGAAACAGACGTGATTGCTTATCACGCGCTGGGGATTGGCAGGCTGATTTATCAGCTTCCGGAAAACCTTTGCCGGATTTTCATACGGGAGATTTTTGGAAGAGATGAAATTCCGGAGGAAATTGATGAAGAGATTTTAAATACGATTCAAAAATTCTTCCAGAATAATCTGAATATATCGGAAACTTCCAGGCAGCTTTTTGTACACAGAAATACACTGGTGTACCGTATCGAAAAAGTGCAGAAAATAACCGGATTGGATATGAGAAGTTTTGAGGATGCTCTGACATTCAATATTGCTCTGATGGTGGTGAATTATCTGAAACATCTGGAAACAAAAAATTCCTGATGAATCTATAAATTACAGGTCTATTAAGCCCTGTCCCTGAATATACTGGTTGTAAGTTAGATTTACGACTGGAGGGACAGGGTTGTTTTATTTTAAGAAAATAATTTCATATTTTGATTATTATGAGTTTGGTGAAAAGAAAAAAAACTGTGGGCATGTAAGGGTTCTGGTCAAGGACCAGGAAGTGACAGTGGAGATACATATCAAGGGGCTGGGAACACAGGAAAGCCGTATGTGTGATATTCAGGTGACGGGGCAGAACCAAAACCGGCTGGGCAGGTTTGTTCTGGACAAGGGGACAGGCTATTATAATGCATGTTTTCACAGAGGAAATATGGATGGCAGCGGCCTTTCTGCATTTGATATAACAGGACTGCATATTCAGATTGATGAAGAGCGCTATTGCGAAGCGAACTGGAACTGGGGAAAAGTACCTGAGACATATAAAAGTCCTTTTAAGGAAAAGCAAAGCCCGGAAAATCTGCGTGCCAAAGCAGAGGATGAACAAAAACCTCTTAACAGAGACAGGGACAACAGGGATGAAATTCCCAGAATTGGAAGCATGCAGAAGCTGCAGTCCGTGCAAAAAGAGATTCAGCCGGAGTTCTTATATGTGCCCCAGGCGACCATACATTTCCCCAATGCTGTAAATGAGACAGAGCAGATGGAAACAGAGAAAAATGTGGAAGTGCACAGGAATCATAACGTAGTACAATGCACAAATGGTACACAATATGGGGAGGGGGCACTTTATGAAAACGAAGGGGAGAGTGTGGAAACCGTACAGAATGAAGGGAAGAAGGACTGTACAGGGGGAGGAAACAATAAAAAAGAGATTGAATATGTCAGGGTAACAAATTATGAAAGAGAGACGAAACGCGCCGGTGAGACAGGGACTGAGGAGGATACAGATACCGCGTATGCCGGGAACATAAAACATGAAACAGCAGAGGACCGAAAGGATTGTATGGTGGCTGTTGAAAAGTCCCTTCCAGCAGATGATATACAGCAGAGGGAGAAGCGGGAATACACTGAGTCATTGCGGCAGACGGAGAATGGGGAATACACGGAACCATCGTGGCAGACAGGGAAAGTGGAATATACAAAGCCATTGCAGCAGACAGAGAAGGCGGAATATAGGGAGCCATTGCAGCAGACAGAAAAGGCAGAATATAGGGAGCCATTACAGCAGACAGAGAAGACAGAATACCATGAGGCAGTAAAGCAAATGGAAGAGCCGTCATACAGCGAATCGGTGCAACAGCCGATCCATAACGAACCCGTGCAACAGACAGAAAAAGAGGAATGTTCCGCAAAAGCGGGAACTGAAAAAAAAGCGGATCGGCACACGGAGGAGCAGTCAAATGCCGTGTTTCGAGGCAGGCAGCAGAGAAAAAAGAATGTGGAAAATGAAGCTGTTCTTCATAAGTCTCAGATGGGGACCAAAGAAGAGGAAATAAAAGCCTGGTATCAGAATGAAACAGAAGAAATCCCATTACAGAAAATGTTGTATGAGGATAAGTGGAAGCAACTTTGCTGTCAATATCCCATATGCCATCCTTTTGGAGAAAATGAGGATTATATTTCCATAGCTCCCAAAGATTTTGTCATTTTGAGAAAAGAATATCAGAATCTGGTGAGCAACAGTTTTCTGTTGCACAGTTTTTACAATTATCATCATGTCATACTGGGAAAAACGGAAGATCGAAATGAGGAAATGTTTTATATCGGGGTGCCCGGCGCTTATCTGGAACGTGAGAAAAAAGTGGCGGTTATGTTCGGTTTTGAAGGATTTGCTTTATCGGAGAGAGGAAACCGGGCAAGAAGTATGGCAGGGAACCGAAATGGCAATATAGAGACAGGTGCTTTCGGGTATTATATGCGTAAAGTTGAAATTTAAAAGTGATGCAGCCAGAGTTGTATCAGGGCGTATGAAATTCTGGCAGGGATGGACACGAAAGTAAAGCATATGTTTCAGGTACTGCTTGCAAAAAGAACGCCGGTGGATCAGAGTTGGGCCATCGGCGTTCTTTTTGTATAGGTATTTCAGGGCAGACGTTTTATGCAGGCGGCTTTTTCCTGCCCATAGACAGTTTTGTATACGCCAATATATTCGTCAAAAGTCAGAGATGTCTGATATGCCAGCAATTCCATGTCTGTGCCAAAGACGTTGGCATACAGGTTCAGTTCGGTCAGCTGGTTTTTCAGATAGAACCGTTTGCGTTTTATGCGCTGGGATTTGTTTGCCGATTCTGCCAGAGTGCTTTCAATTTCCAGAAAAAAGCGTTTCCCGTTAAAATGTGCGAAGAGTGCTTCCAGGGCCATTTTGCCATATCCTTTGCCTCGTTTTTCTCTGACGATGGCGAAATAATCCAGAAGGACAAGGTCTTCTGCCTTCATTGTGATGGCCAGTCCGCAGAAGTCACCATTTTCCTCCAGCGCGAAAATATCTGTCAGTCCCTGAGACTGCTTCTGGCAAATCAAAGAAAAGGGTTTTCTTTCACAGGCCGGGAAAGCTTCTGTATAAAGTGATTCTATTTTATGAATTCGTATGGCATCGGTTGCATTTGTCAGTTGCATGAAATACTCCTTTTCAGGTGTCATGGAGATGGATCACAGGAACAAATTTGCTGAACTATGCAAATAAAATCTGTCCGGTTTATATTCAGTATATCGGGGATTTTTTGGAAGTCAATACAGTTTTGACGATTTATAAAAACACAGGCGTATGAAATGCCGTCAGATTTGTCCCTTTTCCCTCCATTGGCTTGAAACGGTGGAGGGAAAAATGTAAAATACTGTATTATGAAGCCATATTTCAACAGAGAAAAAAGCAAACATAGCAATCTGGCTGTGAAGGAGAGTACAATGTATGACAGAACATGAAAAATATATGAAAGAAGCAGTCAGGCAGGCAAAGAAAGCGGATGCGCTGGGAGAGGTGCCCATAGGCTGTGTTATTGTATATGAGGGGAAAATTATAGGGCGGGGATATAACCGCCGAAATACGGATAAAAGCACGCTGGCTCATGCAGAAATGACTGCTATTAAGAAGGCCAGCAAGGCAATGGGAGACTGGCGGCTGGAAAGGTGCGTTCTGTATGTGACACTGGAACCATGTCAAATGTGTGCCGGTGCCATTGTACAGGCGCGTATTCCCCAGGTTGTTATGGCATGCCGGAATCCTAAAGCCGGCTGTGGCGGTTCTGTTCTGAATATTTTGCAGGAGCCTGCCTTTAACCATCAAGTGGAGATTACGGAAGGGATATTGGAAGAGGAATGCAGCACACTGTTGACTGATTTTTTCAGGCGTCTTCGTATCAGGAATAAAAAGGAAAAGGAAGAGAAGGTGCATGAGGGAAACAATAAATGAGGAAAGAAACACATATAATATTGACTTTATCCGTGAAACCGGATATACTAAATACGCCGTGCAGCCGGGGAAGTGGCGGGGCCCTGTACCTGAAATCCGCCATAGCAGGGGTGATGTTCTGACTGAGAGCTTTGACTGATATAGCTGCCCTTTATAAGTGGCATTGAAGTCCGGGTCTCACGCGACGGGTATCTGTGAACCGTGTCAGGTTGGGAACAAAGCAGCACTAAGCAGAACCATCCGGGTGCCGTGAGGGTGCCTGGACGGAGTTAACTGTAAAGGTAACGTGTGTTGGCCATTGTCCGAAGCAGAACGCACGGCTATAAAAGAGTGATAGGGCGTCTTTTTGCTGAAATGCAAAAGGGCGCCTTTTTGTAAATGGAGATTTTAAAAACAGAGATGCTGCGGATTGGGGAGGAGTGGGGACATGCGGTCAAAACTGAGGATGCGGGAAAAAATATTGCTGGTCTGTCTGTGCAGTACACTGGCGGCATTAGTGATACAGACGGTGCTCTATCAGGGCGCCTCTTCTTCGCTGATTTATGAACAGGCAGAGAACGAGAGCTTCCATACACTGGAAAATATGCAGAATGAGCTCAACTCTTTTTTCCGAAATATAGAAAGAGGCCTGATCAAAATTTATAATGACAAGGAGTTTATGCGGGATCTGGGAGGCAGCAGCGTGGAGGAGTTGCAGCACAAATATTACAGGCGGGCCTATGAGATGGCGGCGGAGAATTTCAGTACATCCGACAATGTGGTGGCTTTCTATGTATATACGGCGGAGCATGAACTGGTCAGTGCATACCGCAAGACGGTGACGCCAAAATATAATTATCCGCGGGATATTCATGAGTCACCCGGATACAACGGGGAAAAGGTCAGGGAATATGTGGCTTCTTCTGACAATGCCATGCTTGTCTCCAGCTATTATAATGAACACAGGGAAAGGAACATTGTCCGGTTTGTGGTGAAGATTTACAATACCACCAATCTGGATGACCGGATCGGCTATCTTGTCTGTGACGTGGACAGCAAGGCGCTGGAAAAGATTATGAAGAAATATGTGGTCAATGACACCATGTATATCTGGCTGCAGCCCATGGGGGACCGACAGATTTATGCCATTGGCAATCCGGAAGCGGAAAGTGTGGATTATTATGAAAAGGTCAGCGCCTGTATTCGGGCGGGTGAAGCAGAAGAGATCGCGCATATTTCTGAAAAAAACAAGGTACTGTTTCAGGTATCCCAGCAAACATATAATATGAATGCCTATTCCATTATGCCTCAGGAGATTTTGCGTCAGAACCAGGCGCTGCTTACCCGCAACCTGATACTGACGGCGGCAGCCATGATTGCGCTGATGACCGTTGCCATTTCTTATATTACGAAAAGCCTGACCAGACCGTTGGAACAGCTGACGGACACCATCACCCGGATACGATCCGGCAATACAGAACTGCGTGTGGCTTACCGGGCGGAAGACGAAATCGGACGTCTGGGTAAGGAGTTCAATGAAATGCTGGACGAGATACAGCGCCTGATTGGCAGAGAATATGAGAGCCAGCTTCTTCTGAACCGGGCTGAATATAAGGCACTGCAGGCGCAGATCAATCCCCATTTTCTTTATAATACACTGGATACTATGAGCAGTATTTCCAGTATTCAGAATTGTGAGATTGTCAGCAGCTTATGCCAGTCACTGTCCGGCATATTCCGGTACAGTCTGGATATGAAGCATCCTTACTCCACGGTGGTAAAGGAGATTAACCATCTGAAAAACTATATTTTTGTTATGAATGTGAGGATGCGGGAAGAGGTCAGATATAGTTTTCACATTGAGGACGGTGTGTTGCAGGATTCCATTCCCCGTATATCTTTGCAGCCTCTGGTGGAAAATGCCCTGAGCCATGGGCTGAAAAACAAACATGGAGAAAAATGTGTTCGTGTTGCGGCAGAAGAAAAGGAGGGACTTCTTCTGATTTCCGTTACGGATAACGGGGTGGGGACGGATGGCGCCGAACTGAACCGGAAGCTGCAGGAAAATGACAAAGATGTCATAGAATCCGGAAATTCCATTGGCATTTATAATATCAATGCCCGCCTGAAAATGTTGTATGGACAGGATTACGGGTTGTATGTGGAGAGTGTTTATGGGGAAGGCACCTGTGTACGGCTGCGGATTCCCCGTATGAAGGTGGAAGAGGTGGAGACATGGAACAGGTAAAGTACAGATTACTGATTGCGGATGATGAATACTGGACACGGGAAAAGATCAGATCCATGATCAACTGGGAAGAATATCATATCACGTTTATGAAACCGGCGGAAGACGGGGAAGAGGTGCTGCAGAGAATGGAGGCAGAGGGGGCGGACATTTTGATTACGGATATCAATATGCCATTTGTAAACGGTGTGGATCTGGTAAGAAGGGTAAAAGAAAGCTGGCCGGAAACTGTGGTCTTTGTAATCAGCGGATATGACGATTTTCAGTATGTGAAGGATACCCTGATGGCCGGTGCCATCAATTATCTGCTCAAGCCTGTAAGCAAGATAGAACTGGTGCATGCTATTTCCAGGGCGCTGGAAATTATCGGCAGACAGGAGGCGGACCGCCTGCAGATTATGAAAGCCGCCTCCCTGATTCAGGACCGGGAACTGAGTTTTCTGGTGGAAAAGCAGCATACTCCCTATATGCCGGCTATGGTAATGGAGGATGGCGCCGGGATGGCGGGCTGCAGTGTGATGTTGATCAAGATTCATGAACTGCAAAGTTATATGGAAGATTTTCACTATGATATGAACCTGCTTTCCTGTCATATCAAACAGCGGATCAAAGAGATTACCGGTCTGGAAAATCTCCTGATCTTTAACCACATCTATCGCTCCAATGAATTTGTTATTGTAACAGAACTGGATCAGACCAGGCAGAAAAAAGCGGCACTGCGGATTCTGGAGCATTTCAGAGGAGATGGAAAAAGCCCGGTTACCATCGGAATCAGTGAGCATACCTATACTATGGAAAGCATCCATGGCGCTTATGTGCAGAGTGTGTCTGTTCTGATGACGAGACCTTTTAGCAGGGACAGCATGGTGATATTCTGTAACGAGGAGGAGACGAGCATCCGGAAGACAGTACAGAGCCGCATCAGCCAGGAGTCGGAAATGCAGATCAGGGCACTGCTTAAAAGCGGAAACAGCAGGGCATTAAAAGAGCTGACATTGGAAGGCATCGGCCTGGCACACTGCGCAGAACAGGGATGGGACTATCTGGAAGTAAAACAGACTGTTAAGCGGATTTCCAATTTGCTGCTGGACGACATCCTGCAAAAGGGACTGCCGGAACAGATACAGGAAATGGAAAACCTGGCGGAAATGGCGGATAAGGTAGTGGATCGGCTGGATGGCAGACTGCTGGCAGATATTCTGACGGAACTGATCGACAGTGCGATGATACAGTTGCGCCAGGAACCCGGCGGCACCATCCGGGATATTATCAGAGCTGCTGTGGCATACATAGATGAAAATTATTTTGAGGAATTGACCCTGGTGATGCTTGCCGACAGGTACGGTGTGGAAAGTTCCTATTTTTCCAGGATGTTTAAACAGGAGACAGGCAGGAATCTGATGATGTATATTGCGGAAAAAAGAGTGGGGAAGGCCAGAGAATATATGGAAGATAAAAATATCAACCTGACAGAGATTGCATTTCTGACAGGCTGTGATGACTATACCTATTTCAGCCGGGTTTTTAAAAAGATTACGGGAAAGAGTCCCAGGGAGTACAGGGGAGATCTCTGAGGACGGAGATGCAAATATTTTTTCAGAATCAGGCGGAAGCAGACGCGGGTGCTGTAATGCACAAAAAAGTACAACCCATTTCTACAAATATGTCCTAGTTCCTGCTGCTGGAAACAGGGTAAACTGAATACAACATGAAAAAGCAGAAAGGAAAGGGAGAAGCATATGAAGAAAAAATTAATCAGCCTTATGTTAGGAACAACGATGGTTGTCAGCGCCCTGACAGGATGTGGCGGAGGCGGGGACGCTGCCGGAGGCAGTGCGCCGGCTGAGACACCTGCGCCGGCGGAAAACGGCGGAGAGACTGCCGATGCAACGGAAAATGCGGGCAGTGATGTATCGGAGTCGGTGACACTGACCGTACTGGCCGGACAGTCTACAACGGATGCGGGTATTGAGGATATGATCGACGAAGCGCTGGCAGCGCAGTACCCCAATATCACATTGGAATGGGAATGTGTGGACTGGGGAAATGATTTTCAGCCTAAAATGCAGCAATATATGCAGTCCGGCCTGCCTGATATTATGATCGGCAAAGCACAGGATGTGGCGACATATGCACCACAGGGCATTCTCGGGGAGATCGACGCCATGTATCTGGACAGAGGACTGGATGCTGCCAGGGAGAATGTGACGATAGACGGCAAAACCTACGGCCTTGTATACAATGCATTATACCAGGGGGTATATTATAATAAAACCATGTTTGCAGAAAACGGATGGGAAATTCCCAGGACACAGGAAGATTTGCAGGCGATTATTGATGACTGCAAGGCCAAAGGAATTACCCCTTTTGCCAGCCATATGGTGGATACCTGGTCTATTGGTAACGTGACCATGCAGTTTATGATGAACGATGTATTCAATCATGATCCGGCGTGGGGAGATAAGTTCCGGGCGGGGGAAGTATCTTTCTCGGATGACCAGGCGGCGCAGACAGCATATCAGTACAATCAACTGATTTTTGACAATACTTATCCGGAGACTTTTTCCACGGAACAGACAGATTGCGATGCCAAGATGGTTTTGGGTGAAGCGGCAATGAAGGTATCCGGATCCTGGTCTATTCAGAATTTCCTGGATATTGATGAAAGTTTTGATTTCGGAATTTTCCCCTTCCCGAACCAGACCGGTGATTCCAAACTGATCTTTGAACCGAATATTACAATTATGACCAGCGCGGACAGTGAACATCAGGATGCAATCAACTGTGTATTGGATGTACTGACCGGAAATCAGGAACTGGCAGTGGAGATCTATGATTATACGAAGACAGCTTCCATGCTCAAAGACGTGAGCCCGACCTTTACAAATCCCAGCCAGGCGGATATAGACAAATATGCGGCAGACGGTATGATCGTTGACGTAACACTGGGCAATAACCAGCTTGTATGGGGCGGTTTCCAGGAAGAGAATGCCAAAGACATTGCGGCATGGCTCCAGGGAGATGCAAGTTTTGAAGATGCACTCAAGGCATCCGACGGAAGAGTGGGGACGAGCAGCGCAAACTGATCCGGTTGAACGGGTGAGATGCTCCGCCACAGAGAACCGGTGTTGATCTGACAATGCCGCAGACAGCGGAGGCGCACAACCTCAAAGAAGAGAAAAGGGCTGCGGCAATCGCCGGCAGCCCTTTTGTAGTAAACCCTGTACGGGAATGGTTTCGGCAGTTGCGCAGAACGGGTTTACTGTAATACGACAAAACACATGCAGAGCGGCGACCTGCATCGGATGGGGTGCGTATGCATGACTGGAGGTTATATGAAAAAACATAACACCATGGAAAAAAATATGGAGAAGCAATATCTGCTTCTGGTACTTCCCGGCCTGATTATTTTTACGATTGGCCTGATTATCCCGCTGCTTCTGGCATTCCGGTATTCCTTTACGAGCTGGGACGGTATGTCGGCGGAGAAACCCTTTGTGGGTTTGAAAAATTATTTGGATCTGCTACAGGATGCAGATTTCCGGTCTGCCTGGTGGTTTACACTGAAATTCACCATCGGTAATACCATCATCCAGAATGTGCTGGCCCTTTTGTTTGCGGTAGCTCTGGACAGCGGCATCAAGGCACAGAAAGTATATCGGACGGCATTTTTTGTGCCCTGCCTGATCAGTGCATTGATCGTGGGGTTTGTCTGGTTGAAAATGTTTTCCAATGTACTGCCGGCAGTGAATGATCTGTTGGGGACAAATTTCAATTTCCTGCTGTTCGGAGACGGAAAGACCGTGCTTTCCGGACTTCTGATTGCCAATAACTGGCAGTGGGTAGGTTACTGGATGCTGATTTATCTGGCAGGGCTGCAGTCCATACCGGGCGATCTGTATGAGGCTGCCAAGGTAGACGGTGCAGGGGCCTGGACACGGTTTAAAAATGTGACCATTCCTATGCTGGCGCCGGCCATTACCATTTGTGTGGTGGGTATTACCACCGGTTCCCTGAAGGTGTATGACCTGCTTGTATCTTCCACTAAGGGAGGGCCGGGCCGGGCATCTACTTCCGTAATTTACCAGACGTATACCACGGCGATTAACGGCAGACAGTATGGATACGGATCGGCCATGTCCGTCTCTCTGGTCATCGTATTATTGCTGGTGGCACTGATCCAGGTAAAAGGACTCAAGAGTAAGGAGGTGCAGCAATAATGGCATGGAATAAAAAGAAACAGGCAGAAGATGTGCAGCATCAACGCTATACCAGAACGACTCTGCTGGTACAGGTGATTATGTCTGTACTGGCTGTGTTGTTTATCGCGCCGCTTCTGATGATTATCAATTACTCATTTAAGACGAAAAAAGAGCTGTACCTGACCAGCCCGTTGTCTCTGCCTTCTTCCTTTCAGCTGGACAATTACAAAAAGGCTTTTGACAAGCTTGATCTGGCCACAACCTTTACCAATACCTTTTTGTATACCGCAGTAAGCGTTTTGATTCTGGCGCTGCTATGCGGGACGACTGCCTGGGCCATTGCCAGATGCCGGGCCAGATTTTTTGAATTCTGCTACATATATTTTATTGTAGGCATCTTAATACCCTATCAGGCATTATTTTTGCCCATCTATATCATTGGATATCGCCTGAATCTGACCAATACCAGATATGGCATTATTTTTATGTATGTGGCAACCGGCATTTCCTTTGGGGTGTTTCTGATGAACAGCTTTATGTCCACTGTTCCCATAGAACTGGAGGAGGCAGCCAGAATTGACGGTTGTTCGGTGTTCCGGACTTACTTTACTGTGGTGATGCCACTGTTGAAACCAGCCATGGCTACGTTAATCATTATGCAGGCTTTTCAGATCTGGAATGACTACCTGCTGGCCAGTCTGTATGTGAGCAAGAAGGATTTGAAAACTTTAACAGTGGCCATTCAGTCACTTTTTTCAGCGCAGACCAGTGATTATACAACCGCCATGGCGGCCATTGTAATTTCCGTACTGCCCATTGCGATTCTGTTTATGAGCCTGCAGAAATATTTTATCAAGGGAATGACTGTAGGCGCGGTGAAAGGTTAGAGAAAGGATAGGGAATACTATGTGGAAAATCATAGCAACACATAAGCTGGGGGATATGCAGGCTGTATATGGAATGGACAGCGAGACGGAGAATCCGGAGCTGGTGCTGTTGCCGGCCGATATGGAATACAGAGAGGCAAAGCGTGAGAAGCCTTATGGGGACAGTCTGGTTCAGATTAAAATAGCAGGTGATACCTACCCGGGCGGCTATGCCGGCGGAAGAACACTGCGTCAGGGACAAAGCGTGCTGGATTTTTGTTATCAGGCGCAGGAAGTAACCAGACACAATGGGAAAACGGATGTCTGTACGATATTAAAAGATAAGCGTAATTATAAAATAAAACATCATTTAACTTTTCGGGAAGGGGACAAGAGTCTCAGATCTTACTGCACGTTTTTCAATGCAGGGGAGGAGACGGCGACGCTGGAGCTTTTGTCCAGCTTTTCCCTGGGGAAAATATCTCCTTTTATGGAAGGGGATGGACATGGAACCATCCGTATGCACCGGTTGCGCAGTGTGTGGAGTATGGAAGGACGGTTGGAAACAAGGACATTGGAAGAACTGCAGTTAGAGCCTTCCTGGGCAGGGCATGCGGTACGGGCGGAACGCTTCGGTCAGGCCGGCTCCATGCCGGTGAACGGATATTTTCCCATGCTGGTGCTGGAGGATCAGGTGAACGGGATATTCTGGGGTGCGCAGATTGCCCATGATGCCTCCTGGCAGATGGAAGTATACCGCCGGGGAGACGATGTGGCGATGTCCGGAGGGCTGGCAGACCGGGAACTGGGACATTGGATGAAACATGTGGAGCCGGGGGCTGACTTTACCAACCCGGAGGCGATTGTGTCAGTATGCCATAGCCGGGATCAGGAGGTAATCTTTCAGAGACTGACGTCGGCGCTGGATCGGACAGTGG
>ERZ778518.1361-NODE-1361-length-17159-cov-4.027888_pt1 | contig 17159 bp, 13 predicted proteins | sample MGYA00510340_ERZ778518 | MGnify/ENA primary metagenome ERZ778518 (study PRJEB29527, sample SAMN07138967) | mouse gut metagenome | material: feces | host: mouse | place: China:Nanjing | collected 2016-01-25 ...
CGGAATGGACACCGTCTCCCTGATTTGGAACTGTCATTTCCCGACAGCCCCTTTTCCGTCATTTTGGGAAACCTTCTGGACAATTCCCTGCATGCGTGCAGGAAGATACTTACACCCGCTCCCCGGCAGATCGCCGTGGAGATATTTACCACAAATATGGAACTGGTCGTTCATATCTCAAATACCGTACCGGCCCCTCATATGAGGGAGTCTGAAAGTTCCCAGCACCTGGCTCATGGGTTCGGGATGAAGAATATTGAAGTTGTAGTTGCAAAATATCTGGGAACTTATACCCACTACTTAGAAGATGGACGATATCATTCCATCGTTGCCATTCCCTGTCCGATACAGGATTAACCGGTTTTTTACAGAATCATTTTTTACAGAATCAGGAAATTTTACTTGATGAAACAGGAAGTATGTGGTATTATGAAAATATGACGATATAAATATTACAGGGTTTTTTGGGGGGAACTCAGACTCAGAATATATTATTAGCATAATGTGTGCGAGAATGGAGGATCATATATGAAAAGAAAAGTGAGAATGATTGTAGCTGCTGTATGTACGATTGCTGTTGCTGGACTTTTTTTCAAGCCTGATCATGTGAACGTTTATGCGAAATCGTACGGGGTAGAACAAGTAGTGGTATCAGAAACCGTGGTAGATGCAGGGGATGTATTGATGGTACCTACTCTGTGGGAAACAGATGGGATGCACATCTATTTCTTTTCAGATGAAGGAGAGAGCTTGAAAAACGTGTCAGTAGCTGAGGGGCAGAATTACACGATACCGTCGTATACAGCCACCATGTTTTCCCCGATCCCAGACGGATATAAATTTGCAGGCTGGAGAGTGGATGGGAAACCCGATGAGTTAGGAAATAATAGCTGGAAATTGCTGCGTGTCCTTGCACCAGTCGAACCGGGTGAAAATACTCCGGTACCTTCGGCCAAACCGACACCGGTTGAGACAGAGGTTCCGACCGATACGCCGACGCCGGTCGTGACCGAAGCACCGACTGATACGCCGACACCGATCGTAACCGAAGCGCCAATCTCGACGATATCGCCGACACCCGTTGTGACCGAAGAACCTTTGCCGACACAGGCGCCGATCGTGACCGAAGAGCCGGCGCAGACAACGGCACCGGTTGTGACGGAAGCACCGACGCAGACGTCAGCACCGGTACAGACAACGGCACCAGTTGTGACGGAAGCACCGACGCAGACGTCAGCACCGGTACAGACAACGGCACCGGTTGTGACAGAAGCACCGTCACCGACGCAGACACCGGCTGCTACAGCAGAGCCAACGATTACACCGGAGCCAACGAACACGCCGGATGTACCAGGAGAGGACATCGACAGCACCGTGATAAAGAGTGCAGGTGCTTATCAGTTGCAGCCAATGATCAAATATTCGCTGCAGGGAGGCGTTTCCCATGTTGAGGGAGACATTACTCTTTATGCAAACCCGATCGAGTTTACGGTTGAAGCAGGGGGATTGTTTCAGTTTTATTGATTTGAGTTGTAAAATGTAAAGAAAGAACCATCGACACTTGCGATAAAAATTGCCAGTGCCGATGGTCTTTTTTGTATCGTAAGGAAGAAGAGAACAAGCCGACGATGACTCAGAAAGAATACTCTTTGGAACAAGGAGGGTATCGGGAATATTACCAGAGGAAAATGTATAGCGCAGATAAATAGAAACTGGCAGGTGAATGGCCACCTACCAGTCAATTCTTCTCAGCAAAAAGGATATAAGTGATTCGTTTCTAGATAGGAAAGAGACTCCTGCTGTTGGGCAACTGAATTATTTTCAATCAGCAGGGAGGATTGGATCTGATACAGACGCATCAGCCGGTCGAATTCCTGCCAGTTGATACTACCCTGTCCCACTGACTGGTGCAGGTCGAAATGACCGTCATTATCATTGATGTGGATGTGCCGTATGTATGGGTGCGCCAGTTCCATCCACTCTTCGAGCGTGGAGTGGGAGAGATTGGCGTGGGCCACATCGAGACATAGGTGAAGGGTGGGGCAGTTTTTCGCGGCTTCTCCAAACGCGGCAAACATCTCCGGTTCCAGATCAAACATATTTTCCATAAAAATTTCGATGTTTGGATATTCTGCTGCCAGGGCACAAAAGTATTCAAGGTTTTTCTCTAGCCAGTTCTGGCGATATATTTTGTCATAAAAATTGGCGATCAGGTTCGTGTGGAAGATCACGCCGCGGATACCCAGATCTTTTGCGATGTTCATGGATTGGCGCATCCGCTGGTCGGATATTTGCCGGATCCGGGCGTCGGAACTATGGATGGCAATATCAAGGAAAGCCCCGTGCAGAGTATCATTGCTCCTGTCGCGAGGTAGATCGCTATAAAAGGAAATGAGTGTGTCGATTTGGGATGGACTGTCCAATACAGCCGGTATAAAAAAGTCATTGTATTCAAAAGCGGCATTGTACTTGGCAGAAAGTTCTAAACTCTTGCTTATTTCTTCTTTTTTTGGTATAATTTCGATGATGGACATAGTTACCTCCGTTTGTACATAAATACTATCATGTACTATAATAAAGGATTTTTATCATTTTTGCAAGAAACATCTATCTTTTTTGGAAGGCGGGTGCAGATTTTAGTATGAAGCTCACGGAAAGACAATTTGAAGAGGTTTTGGAGATGGGGATTCTCCTTACCATAGAAAAAAATCATGATTGCCTGTTTGAACTCATTATGGAAAATGCGATGGCAATAACGAACTGTGACGGCGGCACATTATATTTATATGAGGATCATGAACTCCACTTTAAGATCATGAGGACCGAGTCCCTCGGGATCAGTAAGGGTGGGGACGGAGAGGAAACACATATGCCGCCTGTACCGCTGAGGGAAGAAAATGTATGTGCGTATTCCGCAATCCACGAGGAAGTCGTGAACATTGCGGATGTATATAATAGTGATAAATTTGATTTTTCGGGCCCGCGTAAATACGACGCGCTGACAGGTTATCATACGAAGTCCATGCTCGTGATCCCGTTGCGGAATCATGAGGGCGAACTGATCGGTGTGCTCCAGTTGATCAATGCGATGGAAAACGGGGAAATCGTGCCATTTGATCCCGGTTATGAAAAGGTCGTTATGTCGCTGGCATCGCAGGCCTCGATTTCGATTTCGAATTTAAGATATCTGGGTGAAGTGAAGGATATGATGTATTCCTATGCGGAGACGATGGCCACGATCATCGATGAGCGGACGCCCTACAATGGGAACCATACGAAGAATGTGACGCATTACACGGTGGACTTTGTGGATTATCTCAATGAACAGCATGAGGCCGGCCTGTATGACGGGTTTTTTGATGAGAACAGAAGGGAACAGCTGATGCTGGCGGCGAGCCTTCATGATATTGGGAAAATGAGCATTCCGTTGAGTGTTATGAACAAAAGTACGAAGCTTGGTAATCTGCTGCAGGGGATTATAGACCGCTATAAGCTGCTCGGCTGTTATTATAAGATTGATTATTATGAAAAACGTATCGCGCTGGAAGAATATGAGGAAAGAGCCGCTTATTTGTCGGAAGCGAGGAATCTTGTGGAAGAAGTAAATGTAGCGCCTGCATTGCCGGAGGAATTGGAGCCGAAAATAAAAGAACTGGCAGAATGCGTGTATCATGGAGTGGATGGTGAAGAAGTACCTTATCTGACGGAAGAAGAGGCGGAGTGCCTGTTGATAAAAAGAGGTACGCTTACTTTAGCAGAGAGGAAGATCATGGAAAACCATGTAGTCGTTACCCATAATATCCTCTCTAAGATTAACTTTAGTACACATTACAATAAGGTGCCAGAATGGGCGGGAGCGCACCATGAATTTTTGGATGGATCTGGTTATCCGAACCACCTGACAGAGAAAGACCTTCCCGTCGAGGTGCGCATTTTGTCGTTAGCAGATATTTTTGAGGCACTGGTTGCTGTCGACAGACCGTATAAGAAACCGATGTCGATCGATAAGGCGCTTGGTATCCTGACTTCTATGGCAGAAGAAGGAAAACTGGATAAGAAACTGGTTTCTATGTTTGGCGATTATATACATCAATCACTTCGTAAACCGTGAGTTCGTTTTCTTTTCCTTTGAGACGCAGGTTTCCGATCTTGTTCGCCTGTATCCGGTCTTTCAACCGTTCGTACACATCGGTACTGATCAAAATCTGACCACCGGCGGCGCTGCCTTCTAATCGGGAGGCGGTGTTGACGGTATCGCCGATCGCGGTGTAATCCATACGGAAGCCGCAGCCTACGTTACCTACGACTGCCGGGCCGCAGTGGATGCCGATGCCGAACCGGACGGTCTTTCCAAAACGTTCCAGTAACCGGTCATTTAGTTCCTGTGTGCCGTTTACGATATCGAGAGCGGTCAGTATCGCTTTAAACACATAATCATCTAAATCAAAGGGCGCGTTAAAAATCCCCATCGTAGCATCCCCGATAAATTTATCCAGTGTTCCGCCGTGATCGAAAATCGCGCTTGTCGTAAGTGTCAGGTATTCGTTCAATATATCCACTACCTGCTCCGGCGACAATGCTTCTGACATGGAAGTAAATCCTCTGATATCAACAAACATCACAGCAACATCCCTGTTTTCTCCCCCCAGTGTAATCTCAAATTTGTCATGCTTCACTAATTCGTCGACCACTTGAGGCGCGACGTATTTTTTAAAGGCGGAAACCATCCGGTTACGCCGGAGACGTTCTTCGATATAGCTGCTGATCAGCTGGATCAGGTAAATGGCGGTCAAAAGGATCGGAAACGTAAACAAAGAAAGTTCAATCCCTTTGCCGTACAACAGCTTTCCACTAACCATCCAAATAGCGATAAGAACAAGTCCGGTAAGTGCTCCGGTGAGAAGTTTCGTTTTCTTTAAAAAGAGAAAATAAGCGGCAGCGAGACATGCGATCAATAACGCTGTCAGCAGTGTTCCCGCCTCTTCCAACGTGTTGCCCTCGAGAAGTGCCTGGATGATATTGGCATGGATCTCGACTCCGTACATTTGCTGGGAACGATCGACAGGTGTATTATACGCGTCCTGCATGCCGGGGGCATAACCGCCGACCAGCACGATGCAGTCCCGAAACGTTCGGGGGTCTACCGTGCCGTTCAGGACATCGGATAATGAAACCGTCTCATAACTTCCGGGCCTGCCTGAATAGGAAAATAGAAACTCATTATAAGTTCCCAGTTTTGGCTGCCCGGGGGTGATCCCTTCATTTGCGCAGTATAACCGGTATACGGCAGAAGAAAAGCTGTCGATGCGCTCGCCTTCATAAGAACGATATAAAATAGCGCGGCGTATGTAGCTGTCACTGTCCGGTGCCGTGTTGGCAAATCCGATCTGCGTGTTTTTGCGCAGCGCCTCAAACGGCAGTTCTACATCCGCGATGTGCATTTTGTTTTCCTGGAGCTCGTTGTCCCCGTTTGATTCCAACACCGTTTCATTGACGATGTTGACGGCGGTTACAATATTATCAGAACCTTCACAGGCATTAGCCAAAACGGCATCCGTGCCGGGGTCGCCGTCGCCTATAAACATAATATCGAAGCCGATGGCAGCGGGCTTACTTTCTTCCGAGCCGTTTAGGAGTGAAATGAGGTTTGCGGATTTCTCCCTTGACCAGGATGAAAATGTACCGTATTCACTCAGCGTTTTTTCATCGACAGCAATGATGCGGATCTTGTTATCCGTACCCGAGGGCGTCTGATAAAGCGCGTCCATCCCCCATCGGTCAACGGCGCCCAAAATGCCGTAATAACTGATGAGAAACCCTGCGGCTAAAACGAGCAATGCCTGTAAATAGTTCTTTTTCTTCATAAAGTCTGTTTCCTCCACTAGCGGTAGTATAATGTCAGGTCAGTTGTGATCGCTGTGTTAAAGTTAAATACATGGCCCTCAGCATCACACCAGTTTGTACCTCCGGCTGGTGAAAGGGCTGGCTTCTGAGCCTGGGAACCCGCGGCGATCGACTGTGTGCCGAAAACGCGTCCGAGCGGATCGATAAATGTAACGGTATACGTTGTGTTACCAGAGTTTGGCGAGGAAGTAGCCGGTGTCTGGTCCGCTGGTTTGGTGGTTGGAAGTGGCACTGGTTTTGGTACAGCCGTTTGTTTCGGCTTTTTCTTGCTGTCTGACTTTTTATCCGATTTGGAGTCAGATTTTTTGCTTGATTTTTTATCTGATTTCGTATCGGCTTTGCTGCCGGACTGCGTTCCTGGGTTAGAAACGGTGCCGTCGTCGCTGTCAGGATCCGAATACGTGTCGTCATCGTCATCCACTGACGAATCAGGAGCATTGTCCCCATTATCATCGGCGGTTGTGTCTGGTTCCGTAGTATCCGCATCGGAAGGATCGGTATCATGATCTGCCGATTGGTCGGTGTCATCTGCCGACTGGTCGTCGCTGTCAGCCGATTCTTTCTCTTTTATGAGCTGCTGAAGGTCTTCCTTTGATATGGAGAGGTTCGGTATACGGCCTGACTCACAGATTTTCAGGATTGCCGCTAACGTATCAGCTGGCAGGTCTTCATAAGAAATATCCGCTTTCGTGTATTCAGGATCGGAATCCGCGTCAGCCTTATGGAAATTAGCTGCTTCACCGGCTGCGACCATATTTTCTTCCGAAGAGACGGTTCCGTCTGCCAGAACGGCAGCAGCGGCTACCTTTCCGTCGAATACCATCACATCCGCCGTGACTGCCTCGCCTTCTGATTTCAGCGCTGCCCGGAATACTGTACCGCGCACGGCCATGACGGATACAGGAGTGCTGAGCTCATAGGAAGAGTCATCATTCAGTTTGCTGTCAAGTTCATTCAGGACAGCTCCCTGAACGAGCTCGATCGTTGTTTTACTGTTTTCTTTGTTTCCAGAAGCGTTCAGTCGTATCTGTGTTCCGGTCTCCAGTGTTACATATTTATCGCCATCCAAAAGCAGGCATATGTAACCGTCGTCCCCCACTTTGACATCATCGCCGCTCATCAATTTCATTCCGGAATAGGCATCCAAAGTTGTGCCATCTCTCGTTACCGTGGCCGAAGCACTTAGATCAAATACGGAGATATCCCGGTAATCCTCTTTCTCCCCATTACGCGTAACAATCATGACTGCGGCGATGCACAGTATTACTGCGATAGCAGAAATGCCGCCGATAAGTCCGATTTTTTTCCTACTTTTCATGAGTATCGCCCCTTTTTTGTTTTCTTTTCTGACGATCGCGCAAAATCCAATATTATGCAAAAATCGTCTCCTATCTATATAATAAAGGAAAATTAAGGATTCGTAAAGTAAATTATTCAAAATTTTCCAAACTATTGCGCTATATAGGTAAATTTAATATAATGGAAAAGAACCATGAGCGTGGATCATGCGAAAAATAGAGAAAAAGAAAGGAATCTGACAAAAAGATGAAGGAACGATTGAAAATAATATTAACTGGGTTGGGGATTATAATACTGGCAATCATAGGACTGTGGGAATATATGCAGATGTTTTTATATTTTGACCTTCCGCAGGTGATCGTTATCATGCCGGTCGTCGGTGCGGTTTCGGCTATTTTGTTTCGGAAGTATTGTTTTTTGGTTGTCCTTGCCACGACAGCGGTTTCCATCGTGTATCAGATGATAGAAAAGGGACAAAATTCCAAAACTGCCATAATTCTGAACATTCTTCCCGTTATACTACTGTTTATGCTGGCTGGCATCGCCGGTGGATTTCTGATCCGGGTGATCGGGAACGGAAATCGGCCCAAGGCTGTCGGGATCATTTGCTGTGTGGTCGGAGTGGTACTGACGCTGGGAGGAAGTGTGGCGATGTTTGGGAATCCACTGTACCCGTTTACGGCGAGGCATGCCATTCACCGGTACGCGCAGAAGTATGGCAGCGAAAATTACCCGATCAGTAAGGTCTCCGTTTATTACAGCATCGGGGATCAGGAATACCAGGGCCGGGTAGAGATGAGTGACGGCGTGATCTTTGTGGTTTATCATGAACGGGAAAGTGGAAAAGTGTATGATTTGACAGATTTGTCATAATTTTGTAAAATATTAAGATACGGAGGAAATCGTGAATGGATCATTTGGATATGCTGGAGTACAAAAGTGTACACATTTTGCGGGAAGCGTATAGTGAACTGGGAAATCTATGTATGCTCTGGTCGATCGGGAAGGACAGCACGGTGCTGTTATGGCTTGCGCGAAAGGCTTTTTTCGGACATGTGCCGATTCCCCTCGTGCATGTAGACACACATTTTAAAATCAAGGAAATGATCGAGTACCGTGACCGGCTGGCGGCGGAGTGGAATCTGGATATGATTTACGGTGAAAATTCAGAGGCGATCGAGAAAAAGCAGACGTTCCCGGATGGGAACGCGACGCATTTGGAATGCTGCCGGGCGTTAAAGACCGAGGCGCTTACAAATACGCTCAATGCTTCGTGGCCGCGCTACCGCTTCAACCACAGTAAAGGCAAATATGAAAAAGACGTAAATATCGAACCGTATACGGGAGTGATCGTCGGCGTGCGCGCGGACGAGGAGGGAAGCCGTTCCAAGGAGCGTTACTTTTCACCCAGGGATAAGAACAATGACTGGGATGTCGGCGACCAGCCGCCGGAATTTTGGAACCAGTACAAGACGGATTTTGCTCCGGGGACACATGTGCGGGTGCATCCGCTTCTTGACTGGACGGAACTCGACATTTGGGAATACATCGAGAGAGAGGACATTCCGGTCGTTCCGCTCTATTTCGATCAGGGGAACGGCAAGAGATACCGTTCGCTCGGCTGCGCTCCCTGCACGGGTACGGTGGATTCCACGGCGAAAAATGTACATGAGATCATCGAGGAATTAAAGACAGGGAAATTTGCAAATATCGCGGAGCGTTCCGGCCGCGCGCAGGACAAAGAAGGCGGCGGTGGACTGGAAGAATTAAGGAAGGAGGGCTACATGTGATGAAAAAAGAGGATATGAACATTGTGATCGTCGGACATGTAGACCACGGCAAAAGTACGTTGATGGGCCGTTTGCTGGCAGATACCTTCTCCCTTCCGGAAGGAAAGCTCGAGCAGGTCAAGGAGACCTGCCGGCGCAATTCCAAGCCGTTTGAGTACGCGTTTTTGCTTGATGCCCTGAAGGACGAGCAGTCGCAGGGGATCACGATCGATACGGCGCGTTGTTTTTTCAAAACGGAGAAGCGGGATTATATCATATTGGACGCGCCCGGACATATCGAGTTTTTGAAAAATATGATAACCGGTGCTTCCCGCGCGCAGGCGGCGCTTTTGATGATAGACGCCAAGGAAGGTGTTCAGGAAAACTCGAGGCGGCATGCGTATATGCTCTCTATGCTGGGGATCCGGCAGATCGCGATTGTGATAAATAAAATGGATCTGGTCGATTACAGCGAGGAAGTATATGAGAAGGTGAAGGAAGAATATCTGGCGTTTTTGAAGCAGATCAATATCGAACCGGCTTTTGTTTTGCCGGTGAGCGCGTTCCAGGGTGAGAATATCGTGAAGGCGAGCGATAAGATGCCGTGGTATGACGGCATGTGCATCCTTCAGGTACTCGATGAATTCAAATGCGAGGAAGAACAGGACCGACAGCCGTTTCGGATGCCGGTACAGGATGTTTATAAATTTACGAGAAATGGCGATGACCGCCGGATCGTGGCGGGTACGATCGAGACAGGTACGATCCGTGCCGGCCAGGAGGTTGTCTTTTATCCGTCGGGGAAAAAGAGCCATGTGAAACGGATCGAGTCGTTCCATACGGACCCGATCGAGGAAGGGAAGCCGGGTATGGCGATCGGTTTCACGATGCAGGAACAGATTTACATTACGCGCGGCGAGCTGATGGTAGTGTCCGGTGAGCCAAAGCCGAAAACGGCTTCGCGTATCGCGGCGAATGTGTTCTGGCTCGGTAAGAAAGACTTTGTGCCGGGAAAGATCTATTATCTGAAAATCGGATCGGATAAGGTGAAGGTTGAGGTTGAGCGCGTGAAGGGCGTGATCAATTCGTCGAATCTGTCTTCTACGGATACGAAGCAGGCCGTCGAGCGGCATGAGGTGGCAGAGGTCATTTTAAAAACTGACAAGCCGATTGCGTTTGACATCGTCTCGGAGCGAGCGGGCACGAGCCGGTTCGTCATCGTCGATCAATATGAGATTGCAGGCGGCGGGATCATCACCGAGGCGCTGGAGGATGAGGAGAGCGCGATCCGTTCGGGCACGATGCTGCGGAATTATAAATGGGAGACGAGTAACATTGCAATCGAAGACCGTATGGAGCGGTATGCCCAGCGGCCGGAACTGATCGTGTTGACGGGTGAGAAAAATACAGGAAAAAAAGACCTCGCCAAAGCGCTGGAAAAGGACCTGCTTAACCGCGGCAGATACGTGTATTATATGGGGATCGGTTCCTATCTTTACGGGGTAGGCGCCGATACGAAGGCAGGTGGTGAAGAGGATCACAAGGAGCAGATTCGCCGTTTTGCGGAGGTGGCAAATCTGATGCTCGACGCCGGAATGATCCTGATCGTTACGGCTACCTGCCTGACAGAGGCTGACCGTAAGATCATGAAGACAGTCATTCAGGGAGAGATGGATATTTTCTGGGTCGGTGATTCTGTGACGACAGATATCAAAGCGGATGAGCAGCTTTTGGACAGCCAGTTTGATTATGATAAAAATATTCGCCGGATCAAGGGGATTTTGAAAGACAAAGGAGTGATCTTTAGTTAAAGATCTCACGTTAAGGCCGGCTGAAGGAGGTTTGGGGTTTTGTCTTCAGACGCGAAAAATGAAAATGTAGTGTGGCACAGCGGCAGGGTTTCGTATGAGGACCGCTGTGCCGTGCTGAAACAGAAAGGGTTGGTCGTGTGGTTTACCGGCCTGTCCGGATCTGGAAAATCTACCATTGCGGTGGAACTTGAGAAGATGCTGAATGAGGCTGGAAAAGCGGTTTACCGGCTGGATGGGGATAATATCCGCTGCGGGATCAATTCTGACCTCGGGTTTACGGATGATGACCGGAATGAAAATATCCGCAGGATCAGTGAGATCGCGGCATTGTTTCAGGATGCGGGCATGATCACGCTTGTGTCTTTTATCTCACCATTTCGAAAGATGAGGCAGTTCGCGAGGGAAAAGGCAGGGGAAGGGAACTTTTTGGAAGTGTATGTCAATACGGATCTTGAAACCTGCATGGGGCGGGACCCCAAAGGATTGTACAAAAAGAACATTTCTCATTTTACCGGGAAAGATTCCGCTTATGAGGAGCCGCTGGATCCGGAAATTATTTTGGATACAGTGAAAAGTACAGCGGTTGAATGTGCAAAGCAGGTTTACGATGAGATTTGCAGGAGAAAACTATGATTAATTTGTTGAGAAAGTTCGGTATGGATATGGGAGCCGGAAAAAAAGAAGTACTCCATGATAACGGGGGTGTGATCACGATCCGCCCTTCTGAATGGGTGGAGAAGGGGTCTTTGGAATTTGAGAGCGTTTTTAAACGCGAACAGACGGACTCTATCCGTACGAACATCGAAGGTAAAAAAATGTATTCCATGACATCCCAGGCAAAAGACTGGTTTTTGGAATTGCAGCTTCGGAGTGACAAATACAAGTTCAATAAAATGCTCGTCGTTGAAGACCCGTTTGGAGAGGCGCCTTTGACGGCGCTTGCGCTGTTTACTACGATCATGGATTACCGTGTGAGGGCTACGGTAGTGGGAGATACAAAAGAGAGCAGTTTCGTCTTTGAGTATCCTGCGGAGAAACGCCATCGGATCCCGATCCTTGGCCTTTACCCAGGCAGGAAAACGGAGATTGTCATAGAACTTTTGGACGAGAACGGGGAATCCTGTGACTGCCGGCAATTTTCCCTGAACACCAAACCGCTTCCCGATGAATTGAACAAAGGGATCAGGATAAGTAAGGGAAACGAGCTGCGGCGGTTTTCTAATACATTGATCGCCGGCGGCAGCAGTTTCTGGCCTTTTGTGCTTGACCAGGAGGGAAATGTGCGCTACTATCTGGCTAGAAAATTGAAAGGATGTGGAATTTTTCCGCTCTCAAAGGGAAGATTTTTATGTATAGACGATCATGTTCCGAACGCGGTCCAGATGTATGACATGGATTTTTTCGGAAGAGTGGGCCGGACCTATCTGGTGAAAGAGGGTGTCCACTACGCGATCGAAAAGGCACATGGGGGAAATCTGCTCCTGGCGGGAAATCGTTCCAGCAAGTCTTCTTCCGACACCGGCACCGGCGCGGATGGCTGTATCATGGAAATAGACCGGGAAACAGGTGAAAAGATCCAGGAAACAAAGAGCATCAGCCTGTTCGGTGAAGAAAAACAGGATTGTGTGAGTGTGGAATTGGCAGGTGTTTCCGGGGTTTACCGCGCGTACGAGTGTTGTTTTGATCAGACATCGTTGTCAAAAGCACTCGTTAAAAATAGCAATTATATCGTCGGGGAACTGTGCCGTCCGGTGTACTCAGAGGATGAGCCCGATCTTTATCGTGCGGTTCCTGCGGAGGGACCGGAAGTTCAATACGGTATACAGGAAGATATTTTATATCTCTATGAGTCCGATCCAGTTGTAACGGGGGTCTGCTTCCGTGGAAAGACGGGATGCTGGGAGGTAAGATCGGAGGATACATACCGGCCGGCGAAAGCTTCGGATGCGGCGGGGGCTGGTATGGCGATATGGCTTGACGTTCTTCCGGCAGACACCTATGACTTATATGTATGGCTGGGCGATGAATTACAGGATACGGGCAAAAAGATCACGAAGCAGAAATAAGTTTTTGTCGCAGATGCCATTTAGCTGCCATTTTGGCACGGGAGTTTTGAGAAACCCCGTTTCGATGGTGATGGATGGTATCTTTTTTTCGTAAACACACCAGTCTCCGAAACCGCCGGCTGGTTTCGTATCTTTTGTACCGCGGATCAGTTTATATCCGGTCGTTTTATGCGCGGAGTCTGCGAGCCCGACGATTTGGTTGCGCAGTGACCCGTTGACGTTGTAATCATAAAAGATCACATTGCCGCGGGAGTGGTAGTGGATGATACCGAGCGGGTTTGTCAGGGAGTTAATGAATTCCATGAGGTATTGCGTCTCCAGCTGATCTGCCGGGGAGGAGCCGGGATTTCGTTTTTTATGATCGGGCGAAAGTCCGAAGCCGCATGGGAAATTGCGGTTTAGGTCCACACCGTTGCCATTTTCTTTCCATTTTCGGGCATCGGTATTCATGGAAATGGATACACCGTCGGGATTTGCCATCGGGATGAACGATACACGGATATTTTTCCACGGATGTTTTAGATAGTACGCGATCATGTGCAGGAGAAGAGTGGTATTGATGTATTCCCTGCCGTGGATGGATGCCGTCAGGACAAATTGGTATTTTGCATCTGCCCCTCCGACATGACAGGCATAGATGTGGCGTTTGCCATAGGTAAGTCCGAGTGATTCGACGTGAAAGCGGTCGGAGGTATACAGATCTTTCCATTTTAGAAGCTTTTTTTCCATTTCCGGATAAGAATAAATTTTATTTTGTTTCATCTTCTTTCCCCTTTCCTGATGTTCTTTTCATTGTATGCGGGGAAAGGAAGAATATGACCAGGCTGGGCAGAAAGAGGTAATGTATGAAAGTCTTTTTATCGAAAATGAAACATCGGGCGGCCGATTTTGTGTATGGTGTGAGAGCGCGGCTTGAGCCGGTCGGCCTGCGGGTCCGCTCCGAGCAGAGAAAGAAGCGGGATGTACTGCGTGATGGGAGATGGCTGCGATACCGGGTTCAGGCAGATGCGGGACTCAGGCAGGCGTTTCCAGAGAGGATCACACATTCCAATTTGAATAAGTGGTGGATCAGGCCGGTGGATACATGGCAGAGGGAGCAGGAGATCGAATCCCTTATGGACCGGTTTCATTTTTCCTTTGATTCGGTGCTTGCCATCCGAAATCCGTATGGACTTTCGCCGCTTTGCTGTCTTGTTTTGTTTGAGACGGCAGAACCGTACCGCGTGCGGTACACGGTCAGGGGAAAGACACCGGGCAGTACTTTTACCCACACGCTGAAACGTGAAACATGCCGGCACCGGGTTCCGGTTTTTGGATTGTATGCGTCCTATCAAAACGTGGTCCTTTTGGAACTGCTGGATGAGAATGGAAAAGCGGCCGCGGAGAAGGAACTGGTCATCCCGGTCGGAACGGTTTCGAAAAGACTGGATACACTGGTGGAATCCGTCTGCAAAAACGAAGATACAGCCATGCCGTTTGTATTCGTGACTGGCGGGTATAGCAGCAGTACGTACGCGTTCGATGTGAACGGCGACGTTCGATTTTTATTATCAAGGACACCGCGCCAGTATGGTGTGTATCCGCTGCCTGACGGCCGTTTTCTATTTTCCGACCGAAATATCAACCGCCCAACGTATAATAATCCGCACGCGCTTGTCTTGTATGACATGGATTTTCTCGGCAGGGTAAGGGAAACGTATTATGTGAAGGAGGGCGTACACCACTGGGCGGTGGCGCAGGATGGTACAGAGGGAAATATCATACTGGGCGCGACCAGTTCTTTGGAAGAGAAACTGATGGAGGGGACGATGCTCGCCTATGACCGCCGCACCGGAGAGACCGTTCACATGTATAATCTGGGCGATTATTTCCCGAAGGAGCTTCAAAAGAAATATGACTGGGCGCATTTGAACCGCATCTACTGCCAGGATGAACGGTATCTCATCCTATCCCTGCGCAATGTTTCTACGGTTGTGAAATTTGATCTGCGAGAGGAAAAGATCGTCTGGCTTTTGACCCATCCTGACGTTTATGCCGGTACGGAACTGGCAGGCCGGGTGCTTCGTCCGGTCGGGGATGATTTTCACTATTTTCTCCAGCAGCACGCGGTCGAGATCGTCGATACCGGCCTGACAGAAAAAGGGCAGGATCATGTGATTGAAATGATGCTGTTTGATAATCACTGCAATACGAAGAGGAAGGTTTCCTGGTTTGATGGGAAAACGGAGTCATATGCTTGTTTTTATAAGATAGATGAGTTGGACTTTACGGTCGAGACCGTCAAGGTGATTCCGTGCGCGCTGTCGCCAACCCGCTCTAATGTCTGGTTTGAAAAGGACTGGCGCAGGGTGTTCGGTATGGCGGGCGCTGCGTGTTCGGCCGGACAGGGGGATAAGGCGCTTATTTATGAGTGGGATTTTGATACCGGGGAGGAGATCAACCGGTATATGACGAGGGACGGATTTTTCAAAGCCTATCCGTTTGATGTGAGCGGAGGAGGCATGGAGGATTATATGCCGATCGGCCAGCCATACCGGAAAGGGCATTTGGAGCCGCCGGTGAAAGTGGCAGAAGAGGAGGTTTTGGCGGGAACGGAAAGCGATGTGGAACGCCAAGTTGATGGTAAACACCAAGGTGCTATAAAGCGGCTTAGTTTAGAAATGCGCAAAGAGATGGATTTTTGCTATATGGACGATCTGATCTGTATCCGGGCAAGGGATCACAAAGTAGAAAAGGTATATTTTAAAGGGGAAGATCTGTGGGAGAGTGATTTTACGGATACGGTTCAAAAAACGGAAGTGTTTGCAAGTAAGGTTTATTATATCGCGGCTACGGTGGAGACGCTGCCAGCTGGTAAGTACAGGTTATGGATCCGCTATGACGGGGAAATGTACGATACGGGTAAACATTTTGTGACACAAAAAATATGATCAAATAGGCAGCCGTACTCTCCCTGCTTTGTTTCGTTTATTTGGTTACTTTTACGGTACAGTATTTCGTTACCCCGTCCAGTTTTACGCTGATGCGGGCGGTACCTGCTTTATTGGCATAGATCCGTCCGTTGTCATCTACTGAGGCGACGCTTGATCTGCCCGATCTCCACTGCGGACTGAGTCCCGAAGAGATTTTTGCCTGCAGGGTAAATTCGGAATCGGGGGATAACGTGATTTTTGTGTGGCTGAGTGTGATCGTCGGTTTTTTTACCTTCACACGGCAGGTTGCTTTTGTGTTGTCTGCCGTTACGGTAATGTATGTGCTTCCCGGCTTTTCACCACAGATCGTTCCGTTTTCGGATACGGTGGCCACACTTGTTTTTTTGGATTTAAACTGAATTTGAGAACCGTTGGACGCCGTCGCTTTCAGACGCGCGGTTTCCCCGTGTTCTAAACTGAGCGAGGACTGGCTAAGCTGGATCCTCGTTTTATTTACGGTTACAGTACAGCTTGCTTCCGCACCGGACACTTTTGCCGTGATCTTTGCTTTTCCATTTTTCTTTGCGGTGACCAGACCGTACGTGTTTACGGATGCGACTTTAGAATTACTGCTTCTCCATTTCGGGGATGCGCCGTTGGATACTATGGCTCCGAGATAGAATTCCCTTCCAATATCTAATGTTTTGCTGTACTTTGTTAAGATGATAAATACTGGTGTTTTTCTCGCTGCGCCCTGTGCCGGGCGGCTGAATGAACAGAGACTGCTCAGAACGATAAGAAGTACCAGATATAAGTGAAAGAAAGCGCGTAATCTGTGCTTCATGATGATCCCTCCCATCGGGAGAGACGGTTGCCTATTTGGTGTATAAATGGTATCATAAAATTAATGATTTGTAAAGCGGTTTATGTGTATTTTATGTAGAAGGTAAGTTAAGTAGAAAGGCGGGATCCGAGTTATGGCGGTGGCGGGTATTATTTGCGAATATAATCCATTTCACGAGGGGCACAAGTACATGATCCGGAAGGTGAGGGAGAAGACGGGCGCCGATACGGTTGTGGCGGTGATGAACGGCGATTTCGTCCAGCGCGGAGCGCCGGCCGTCGTGGATAAATACACGCGCGCGCGCATGGCGCTTTTGGAGGGCGTGGATCTGGTGTTTGAGCTTCCGGTCAGATTCGGGATATCGAGCGCGCAGGATTTCGCGTATGGCGGGATCCTGGCGCTGGAGTCGCTTTCCTTTGTGGATTTCTTTTGCTTTGGCAGCGAGAGCTGGTTAGGCAGCGAGAGCGGGGATGTGGCGGTTTTGCGGGAGGCGGGCCGTCTTTTTGCCGGGAGTTCGGGGGATCTCGCGTCGTTTGAAATGGAAATTTCGCGGC
>ERZ778518.1369-NODE-1369-length-17099-cov-4.161699_pt1 | contig 17099 bp, 14 predicted proteins | sample MGYA00510340_ERZ778518 | MGnify/ENA primary metagenome ERZ778518 (study PRJEB29527, sample SAMN07138967) | mouse gut metagenome | material: feces | host: mouse | place: China:Nanjing | collected 2016-01-25 ...
CTCAGTCATCCTCTTCCTGCGCATTGCTGGTAGAATATACCTGTCTCTTTCTTGCCATCTCATCGCTTTCCAGATATTCATCGTAAGTTGTGGTCTTGTCGATCATGGAACCGTTGGGCAGGAATTCGATGATGCGGTTTGCGGTCGTCTGTACCACTTGATGGTCCCGGGAGGCGAAAAGGATTACGCCCGGGAACTTGACAAGCCCATTGTTGAGGGCCGTGATACTCTCCATGTCAAGGTGGTCGGTGGGCTCGTCAAGGATTAAAATGTTAGAGCCTTCAATCATCATGCGGGAGAGCAGTACGCGAACCTTCTCTCCGCCGGACAGTACCCGCATGTGTTTTACGCCATCCTCTCCGGCAAACAGCATTCTTCCTAAGAAGCCGCGAACGTAGGTGGCGTCCTTGATTTCAGAAAATTGTGTCAGCCAGTCGGCAATCTGTAAATCATTGTCAAAAATTTTTGTGTTGTCTTTGGGGAAATAAGACTGGCTGGTCGTTACGCCCCATTTGTAATTTCCCTCATCCGGTTCCATCTCTCCGGCAAGAATCTGGAACAGCGTAGTCTTGGCAAGCTCGCAGCTTCCCACAAAAGCAATCTTGTCGTCATGGCCGACAATAAAAGAGATATTGTCTAATACTTTTACGCCGTCAATCGTCTTGCTCAAGTTCTCTACAGTCAGTACTTCATTGCCGATTTCCCGGTTGGGACGGAAATCAATATAAGGATATTTGCGGCTGGACGGTTTGATCTCGTCCAATTGAATTTTCTCCAGGGCGCGTTTCCTGGAAGTCGCCTGCTTGGATTTGGAAGCGTTGGCGGAGAAACGGGAGATAAATTCCTGTAATTCCTTGATCTTTTCTTCCTTTTTCTTATTGGCTTCCTTCATCTGCTTAATGAGGAGCTGGCTGGATTCAAACCAGAAGTCGTAGTTTCCGGCATAGAGCTGGATTTTTCCATAATCAATATCCGCCGTGTGGGTACATACTTTATTCAGGAAATAACGGTCATGGGATACGACGATGACCGTATTATCAAAGTTGATCAGAAATTCTTCCAGCCATGCGATAGCATCCAGATCCAGATGGTTGGTAGGCTCGTCCAACAGCAGGATATCCGGATTGCCGAACAGCGCTTTGGCTAAGAGTACTTTCACCTTTTCATTGCCGTTTAAATCCTTCATTATGGAATAATGGCAACTGTTATCAATGCCCAGGCCGTTGAGCAGTGTGGCTGCACCGGATTCCGCTTCCCAGCCGTCCATCTCCGCGAATTCCGCTTCCAGTTCGCTGGCACGGATACCGTCTTCATCGGAAAAATCCTCTTTTGCGTAGATGGCATCCTTTTCCTTCATAATCTGGTAGAGCCGCTCATTTCCCATAATGACCACATCCATAACCGGATATTCGTCATATTTGAAGTGATCCTGTTCCAGAACGGAAAGACGCTGACCGGGAGTCATGGCAATATCGCCCTTTGTCGTTTCCAGCTGACCGGAAAGGATTTTCAGAAAAGTGGACTTCCCGGCTCCGTTGGCGCCGATCAGCCCATAACAGTTTCCCTCGGTAAATTTAATATTTACGTCTTCAAACAACGCTTTTTTTCCGATGCGAAGCGTAACATTATTTGCACTGATCATATTTAACCCTCATGTTTTCCATATTTAAAGTCACTTCTATTATTATACATAAAAGCTGTGCTTTTTCAAGGAAAATAACGGATGTACAGAAAATAAAAGTATGTTATACTTTTAATGGCAGCAGTGCAAATAAGAGAAAAAGGAGATGACGTAAATGGACAATCAGGTAATCGTAATCAGCCGCCAGTTTGGCAGCGGCGGGAGGAAAATCGGAAAGATACTGTCAGACAGGCTGCAGATTCCTTACTATGACATGGCATTAATCGAGATAGCATCCAAACGGAGCGAATCGGATTATGCGTCGCTTCTGGAAGTGGATGAAAAGAAAATAAACCGGAAGTGGTATGAGTTCTCAATGGAAGTGGGACTGGAATACCGGATGAAAAAGATTCCGATGAATGAAGAACTCTTCAGCCTGCAGGCAGAGATCATCAAGGATCTGGCAGCTCAGAGTCCCTGTATTATAATAGGAAGAGGCGCGGATTATATCCTGCGGGACAACAGGCGGATGCTGAGTGTGTTTATCCATGCGGACATGGAAACGAAGCTGGAAGTCGTACGCCGCCACTATAATCTTTCCAGAGAAGAGGCGGCGGCGCTGATCCGCAGAACAGACAAGCAGCGCAGTGTATACTATAATTATTATACGGAATATAAATGGGGAGATATCGATACTTATGACGTGGCACTGGACAGAGGACGGCTCGGTATCGAGAAGTGTGCGGATATTCTGGAAATGATATACCATGCTCTTTAAAAATTCTTAAAAATATGAATAAAATATGAATAAAAATTAAGAAAATCTTATTTTGTTCACAGATTATTTACAAAATGCCGATAAAGGTTTATACTCCTGTTTGTACAATCGTTCAGTCATAAAAGGAGGAAAAGATTATGAAAAAAAGAATACTGGCAGTGGTACTGGCAATGATGATGACTTCCGCAATGGCAGTTGCATGCGGTGCGGATGAAGGCGCTGCGGCGCCGGAGACAGAGGCGGCAGCACCTGTGGAAGGTACGGAAATGCAGGAAGAAGACGAGACACCTGCAGAAGCACAGGAGCCCCAGGCGGATGAAGAAAATGCAGAAACAGAAGGCACAGAGGAACAGGCGCCGGAGACTGAGGCTGAGGAAAACGGTGAAGCTGAAGGTGAAACAGAAGTCCAAACCGAAACGGAAGAGACCTCTTCCCAAGAGGATGGAGAATCGGCTGAATAAAAGATTTTATACAAGAGGAATCCCGCGGAGGGATTCCTTTTGTATATGCCGCAAAAATAAGCCGGGGGGGGGGAGAGCAAAGGCCGCCTGTTTCTGCCGTTTTTCGCGTATCTGCCCGCGTCCCTGAGGAAGCGGTGATTTCATCAGCGTTTCCCTAGACAAATTTCCCGAAAACCGATATAATGAAAATAGCTTTTGACTGTAACAAAAAGCAGGAAATCTAAGGGATGAGAGGTATACTTTTATGGGATACGGAGCGCTTCCTCTGGAGAAGAGGCTGAAGGAAAATATCAGAAATTACAGGCTTGCCAATCTTTATAAAATAGAAGAACTGATAAGCCAGATGCGTCTGCTGCATGAACTGACAGGCATCAAAATCTTACTGACTGACAGGCATGGCGAGAAAATGGCAGCCATGGGGAATTTTGCGGATTTTACCCCGGATGTGGTAGGAGAGCCGGGGCGGAAGCTGCGCGTGGCCAACCGGACGGTGGGGCATGTGTATACGAGGGAAGACGCAGTAGAGGCCGGCAAAGAGCAGATGGCTGTGAGCTTTCTGGAGCAGCTTGTACAGATGTGGGAGCGTCTGGGTGAAGAAGTATTTATCAACAGAGAAAGTGCGGTCTACATAGATGAAATAGAACTGATGGTGGAAGAGGCGCATCGTATCAGACACGGCGAAACAGAGGATGTGCTGACAGGTGTGCTGAACAAATCCTGTTTCAAAGAGCGGATGAAGGCCATGGATGATTCTGAAGTAGTGCCGGTTGCCGCTGTGGAAGCCAATATCAACGACTGGAAGTTTGCAAACGATCATTTCGGCGACGAGGAAAGCGACCGTCTGATTCAGATTATCGCCCGGATTCTGAAAGAAGAGGCGGGAGAGGAATATGTGCTGGGCCGTGTGGACGGAGATGTATTCCATATAGCGATCCCTCTGCCGGAGGAAGGCGAAGCGGAAGAATATATGGAACGGGTGCAGAGCCGGTGCAATGCATATACAGATACAAAACTGACCCCTTCGGTTGCCGTCGGACTGATGTACAAGACCAATGTGGAAGAAACACTGGACGATGTGTTTGCGGAAGCGGAATATAAGATGTTTGAGAATAAATTTGAGATGAAGCAGAATCAGGCTTACCAGGCCAGATTGCGGAGAGGCCTGAAGTGAGATAAAAGCCTTTGGATTTAAAAAAATGTCTCCTTTTTCATCAGAATCCGGATATGGAATTCTGACGAAAAAGGAGCATTTTTTTGTCAGAATATGCCACATCTGTTTTTTGTGCATGATACATCTTGACAAGCGGATTTTAAGTGGGATATTATGATGAAGATTCAAAGAACACAGCCATTGCCCTGCAGAGGAATGCAGAAACAGGAGGCTGTGAAAGTAAATCCGGAAACGGAAAGAAAGGGGAAATAGAGAATCATGAAGAAACGAGTTTTAACACTGCTTCTGGCAGGTATGCTGGTGTTGTCTGCAACCGCATGTGGCAGCGCAGACGGGGACAGTGCATCTGCCAGCCCGGTACAGACAGAGGCAGAGGCCGAAGCGCCTGCAGAGGCAGAGGCGGAGACAGAGGCTGCGGAGGAAACAGAGCCCGCAGAGGAAGAAGACGTTTTTGAGAAGGCACTTGAGAATGCCAGAAACGTTGAGAGCATGGAACTCCAGATGGTGATGGATACGTCCATGCAGGCAAGCCAGGATGGAGAAGAGCAGTCCGCAGATTTTGTGATGAACATGGATATGGCCTGCATCAATGATCCTTTTAAACTCAAGATGGAAACCACTGTAGATGCAGGTACAGGGGAAGAGCCTGTGACAATCAGCATTTATGGAGAGGTTGGGGAAGATGGTACGGCTACCGCATATATGAATGACGGCACAGGCTGGCAGAGCCAGACAGTGGGCAAAACAGATCTGGTGCAGTATGATGCAAGCGCCAATATGCTTGGTTCAATAGATACCGGTTCTGAGTATACGGCAGACGGCATGGAAGAAGTGGACGGAGCAAATGCATATAAATATGCGCATACGATGAGCGGAGAGGAAGCAAAAGAAGCAATACTCAGTTCCGGTGCGCTTGATTCCCTTACTTCCGCAGGTATTGATCCCAGCCAGTTTGAAAGTGCAATGGGTGACATCGGAGAGCTTACAGAGTATATCTGGATTGATGAAGCCACTCTGTACCCTGTAAAATATGAGATTGACATGACAGAAGTGATGGCTGCCATGATGGACAGCGTTCTTGAAAGTATGGGCGATGAGGCAGAAGGCGTGAGCATGAGTTTTTCAAAGATGAAAATGACCATGCATTTTTCAAATTTCAACAGTGTTGAAGACTTTGAAATGCCCGGAAATGAGAGCGAAAACTAAAGAGACGGCTGGCATACAGCAGTCGTAGGACGTACAGCGTTTTGTTTATGAGACAAAAGGGCATTTTGCTTTGAGCAGAATGCCCTTTTCCATAGATGGGAAGTTTCTTAAAAAATCTAAAATAAGTATAAAATCGCCAGATAGTGGAAAAATTAAGAAAAAGAGAGTAAACAAGAGATAAATAGATAAAAAGTGAGATAAAGAGATTATATAGGCGGTGAGTTAAGTTGCATAACACTGAGTAAGAAACTAATATATGGATAGTTCTTAGCACTCAACGCAAGTGAGTGCTAATAAAGATAGAAAAGCAGCAGTGAATGATAAAGGAGGCAATCTAAATGAAATTAGTACCATTGGGTGACAGAGTCGTATTAAAGCAGTTAGTTGCAGAGGAGACCACGAAATCCGGAATCGTTCTTCCGGGGCAGAGTAAGGAGAAGCCTCAGCAGGCAGAAGTAATCGCAGTTGGTCCTGGCGGGGTAGTGGATGGCAAGGAAGTAAAGATGGAAGTCAAAGTTGGCGACCAGGTGATTTATTCCAAATATGCCGGCACAGATGTGAAACTGGATGAGGAAGAGCTGATCATTGTAAGACAGAGCGATATTCTGGCAGTAATTCAGTAATTTTAAGAAAATAGGTAGGAGATGAACGTTATGGCAAAGGAAATTAAATTTGGGGCAGAAGCCCGTGCAGCTTTGGAGACAGGTGTCAATAAACTGGCAGATACAGTGCGTGTGACACTGGGACCGAAAGGAAGAAACGTAGTACTTGACAAATCTTACGGCGCGCCGTTGATTACCAATGACGGTGTTACCATCGCAAAGGAAATCGAACTGGAAGACGCATTTGAAAACATGGGCGCACAGCTTGTAAAAGAAGTGGCAACCAAGACAAACGATGTTGCCGGTGACGGCACCACAACCGCTACCGTACTGGCTCAGGCCATGGTAAACGCAGGGATTAAGAACCTGGCGGCAGGCGCTAACCCCATTATCCTGAGAAAGGGTATGAAAAAAGCAACTGACTGTGCAGTGGAAGCCATTGAAAAGATGAGCGCAAAGGTCAGCGGCAAAGAGCAGTTTGCAAGAGTGGCAGCAGTTTCTTCCGGAGATGAGGAAGTGGGCAACATGGTTGCAGACGCTATGGAAAAGGTGACAGGCGACGGCGTAATTACCATTGAAGAGAGCAAGACCATGAAGACGGAACTGGACCTGGTAGAAGGTATGCAGTTTGACAGAGGTTACATTTCCGCTTATATGGCAACCGATATGGATAAGATGGAAGCAAACCTGGATGATCCCTATATTCTGATTACTGACAAGAAAATCAGCAATATCCAGGAGATTCTTCCGATGCTGGAACAGGTGGTTCAGTCCGGTGCAAAACTGCTGATCATCGCAGAAGATGTGGAAGGTGAGGCGCTGACCACATTGATCGTAAACAAACTGCGCGGCACATTCAATGTAGTGGCAGTGAAAGCGCCCGGTTATGGCGACAGAAGAAAAGCCATGCTGGAAGATATTGCCATCCTGACAGGCGGCAAGGTAATTTCCGACGAACTGGGACTGGATCTGAAAGAGGCAACACTGGAAGACCTGGGACGTGCGAAATCCGTGAAAGTACAGAAGGAAAATACAGTGATCGTAGACGGCGCAGGCAACAAAGATGAAATCCAGGCAAGAATTTCTCAGATTAAGAGACAGGTGGAAGAAACCACTTCCGATTTTGATAAAGAAAAACTGCAGGAGAGACTTGCAAAACTGTCCGGCGGCGTAGCAGTTATCCGCGTGGGCGCTGCAACGGAGACAGAAATGAAAGAAGCAAAACTCCGTATGGAAGATGCGCTGAACGCAACAAGGGCAGCGGCAGAAGAAGGCATTATCTCCGGCGGCGGTTCCGCTTATATCCATGCAGCAAAAGAAGTTGAAAAACTGGCTGACACACTGGAAGGCGACGAGAAGACAGGTGCCAATATCGTACTCAAGGCACTGGAGTCCCCTCTGTACCATATCGTAGCCAATGCCGGTATGGAAGGCAGCGTAATTATCAACAAAGTAAGAGAATCCGAAGTAGGTATCGGTTTCGATGCGCTCAAGGGTGAATATGTGGATATGGTGGCAACAGGCATTCTGGATCCTGCAAAGGTGACAAGAAGCGCACTGCAGAACGCAACAAGCGTTGCTTCCACACTGCTGACAACAGAGTCTGTAGTAGCCAATATCAAAGAAGAAACACCTGCAATGCCTGCAGGCGGCGGCATGGGCGGTATGATGTAAGCGATCAGAGGGAATATCTGTCTGATGTAAATATCAAGACATTGAAAAGTGGCTGAAACATTTTGTTTTTGCCACTTTTCTTCTGTGCAGGGCCTGGGTGTTTTGAAGGAGAGCCCGGTGCCAGAAACGGAAGAAAGAAGGAGTAAGCGTATGCAGACAGATTATAAACATATGGGCCTCAGGCTCCTGAAAAAAGGACAGAAAGGTATGGTACACGCCATATTCAGCCGTTTCGGTCTGCTGCTTTTGCTGCTTGTCATACAGGTGTCTGCCCTGTTTGGGGTGTTCCGGTGGTTTCAGGAATTCCTGCCGCATATCTGGGGCGGAACGGCACTGTTTACATGTGTTATGGTCATTTATCTTCTGAACAGCAGGATTCATCCGGCGCCGAAAATTACGTGGCTGGTTGTTATTATGCTGGTTCCCGTATTCGGTGTGCTTTTGTTTCTGTATACACAGAGCGATATTGGGCACAGGGCGTTGAAAAAGCGGATCCACCAGATCATTACCAATACGAAGGAAAGCATCCCCCAGTCAGATGTTGTTATGGAGCGGTTGTCAGAGGAAAATCCGGGTGTGGCGTCTCTGGCGCATTATATACACAGAAGTGGCTGCTATCCGGTATTTGCCAATACCTCTGTCAGATATTTTCCGCTGGGAGAAGATATGTTTGAAGAGATGCTGGGACAGCTTGAAAGAGCAAAGCATTTTATCTTTATGGAATATTTCATTGTGGATGAAGGGCTGATGTGGGGAAACATATTGGAGATCCTTGCCAGGAAAGCGGCAGAAGGCGTGGATGTCCGTGTGATGTATGACGGAACCTGCGAGTTTGCCCTGCTGCCCCATGATTATCCCGGACGATTGAAAGCGCTGGGAATCCGGTGTAAGGTGTTTGCGCCGGTTTCCCCGTTTGTCTCCACCTGTTATAATTACCGGGATCACAGAAAGATTGCGGTGATAGACGGGCAGACGGCCTTTACCGGCGGCGTCAATCTTGCGGATGAATATATCAATCAGTACAGGAAATACGGCCACTGGAAAGACACTGCCATTATGCTGAAAGGTGAAGCGGTGAGAAGTTTTACACTGATGTTTCTGCAGATGTGGGGAATCACCGAAAGAGAGGATGAATCCGGGCATTTCCTTTCCTATCCCCCATTGTCTGTGGAAGGGGCGAAGGGATGTGTGATTCCGTATGGAGACTGTCCGCTGGACGATGACCGTCTGGGGGAACGTGTGTACATGGATATTCTGAACAGGGCGGTCCGGTATGTACATATTATGACGCCTTATCTGATATTGGGCAGTGAGATGGAGACGGCGATCCGGTTTGCGGCGGAGAGAGGCGTGGAGGTGATCCTGATGCTGCCGGGCATCCCCGACAAACGGATTCCCTATGCGCTGGCCAAAACCCATTACAGGCCGTTGCTGGAATCCGGGGTAAAAATTTATGAGTATACACCGGGATTTGTCCATGCGAAAGTATTTGTCAGTGATCAGTCGGAAGCGGTTGTAGGAACCATTAATCTGGACTACCGCAGTCTGTATCACCATTTTGAATGTGCCACCTATCTGTATCACACAGACTGTATTTCGGATATTGAATCTGACTTCCAGTCTGCCCTTGCAAAATGCAGGCAGATTACGGAGGAAACGGTCCGCAGGGAAGCCTGGCATGTAAAGCTGACAGGCTGTCTGATGAAAGTCATTGCCCCGCTGCTGTAGGTGGCGCATCCGGCCCCGGCAGGAGGCGTGGGCGGTTCAGGCAGATGGAGCCTGCAGAATGGGAATTTCAATCCGGGTGATAAAATCTTCAATCCGGTCGATTACCGTTTCGTTGATTCCCTGTTCATAGGAGAATCCTGTCAGTGTCAGTCCATGGATGTCTGCGTATTCCAGGATGGCCTCATATCGCCGGGGAATTTCCTTCCAGCTGCCTTTATGGAAAGCTCTGATATAGTTACCCTGGGGCTGTATATGCAAGCCGGATGTTTCCGCCAGGAAAGGGATTTCGATGAACAGTTTGGAATAATCGTCAAAGTCTCCTTTTAGCAGGCTGCTGGTGGCCAACATGGAACCATAGGAAGCGTCATGCAGGCGGCCCAGGTGATACCGGGCCGTTTCTGCCGCGATCATTTCCACTTCCTTTTCAAAGGGCGTGTCTTTGTCTATATCCACTGTAACCAGGCAGCGGGCCTCTTTCTTCACGATACTGATTTTTGCAAGATCCATGGTGAGCAAAGCAGCCATATTCTGGCGATGGTTACACAATGTTTTCCGGATTGCCTGCAGGTGGATGATATTGCGGTCCAGTTGTGATATTTTTTCTTCCAGAAGACGGAGCAGTGCGCCGGGGGAGCGGTTTTTTATAAATGTCTCAATTTCGCTGACGGATACATCCATCTCCCGCAACAGAAGGATGGTTTCCAGCAGGGGGCTTTGGTGATAGGTATAATAGCGATAACCGTTTTCCGGATTGATGGATGCCGGTTTGAACAGTCCGATTTCATCATACCACATAAGGGTCTTTTTATTGATGCCATGGAGAGCCGCAAACTGACCGATTGTAAGATATCTGGTTTTTTCATGCATTGTCATATCTCCCTGTATCCGGCAGATGCCCGGACTGTCAGAAACCGTATGGTTTCTCATTGTATACAGAATGTTTTTTCGTTTGCCTGACTGTACAGTTACTGTACGATCTATGATACTATATCCGGGAAACGAATGCAAGCATATGGCTTTTTACAGGATGCAGGGCGGATGGTCTGTAGGGAACGGAACCGGAATAGATGGCACATGCAGGATGAGCAGCATTGTTTCGGGTGGATGAAAAACATTCTCTCTTGTTTGACTTGTTTTTGACTTGTGACTTTTCCTCTGCTTTGTGATATAATGAAGTGCGCCGGTGGGCGCAGGCTGTGAAAAATTCTCTTACCGGTGACAGGGCATTCCCCGCGTCATAAGCCGGAACGATGGAAAAGAGACGTTGCAGCTTTTGCGTATTCTGAACAATAGAAAGCACGCTTGGCGAATTTTCGATTGTCCTGAATCAAAAATCCGAACATGTTTCAAGTATGGAGGTGGAGTATGAAAAAAAGAATTGTTATGAGTGTTATGTTATCTGTTACAATGCTTACCGGCCTTTCCCTTACGGCGTTTGCCGGGCCCCAGGAGAAACTGCCGCTGGTGTTGCCTGCAGAGCAGAAGGAGGAGGCAGCCGATGAGAGCGGCAGCACAGTTGTTTCAGAGGAACCGTCGGTTTTGCGCAACACTGCGTTTACAACGTTGGAAGAGATGCAGCAGAAAATGGGGACCCGGGATACTTCCTGGTCTGTTCTGTATCTGCCGGAAGTAGAACAGAGTTATTGGAATTTCAGTGCGGATGGCGAATGGGAAACCAGGGAGATGTCTCTGAATCTTGTCAGCAATGCATACCAGAATCTGGAAATGTTTCTGGATAACGGGTATTTGCTGGACTATTATGAACTCAAGGCGTATGCGGAGGATTATCTGCTGAGAAAGGGAGAAGCGGACAGCTATTACAGGATATTGACAGATTGTTTGAATAATCCGTATCTTTTGAATAAACCAAAGGCACAAGTGACAGATACTACATATAATGGAAGAGATTACTCCGCCGTATTCAATCCGGAGTATTATTATGATACCAATCCGGATCTGCAGGTGTCCGTGGGATTCAATCCGCCGGAACTGTTACGCCACTTTGTGGAAAAGGGCATCATGGAAGGCAGAAAAGGAAACAATGAGCTGGATATGGATATGTATATCGCATATACGGACGGTGAGATTTTCCTGCGCCTGTCCGGGATACAGGCACCGGGGCCGGCTCCGTGCGTTGCGAAATATAGCTACAGCAGGGCAAATTATTATGGAAAACTACTGGGACACTATACCTATGACAGTTTGTTTGAGGAGCAGTCCACACCGGATGGCACTTTCTGACAGATTGTCCCGCTGCCGGTTTCTACAGGGAGATTGTTTTGGCGCAAGAAAATATGGCAGACCGGTAGAAATTCCGGCGGCTTCTGTGTTATACTGTGAAAGTACTTAAAAACGCTGGCTCAGGAGTACACATTCCTGCGTGTTTGATGCATGCGCAGGAATGTGTTTGCGGCGTTTTGTGTGCAATGTATTCACAGGAAAACCGCTGCGATGGATTGTGGCGTCTGCCTGGCAGACATACGGGTTTTTCTGTGAACCCGGAAACGGATAAAACAGACCGGGCAGCAGCGGGCTGCTAAAAAGCCGGTCAGGGAAAGGGTGTATAGGAAATGAAAAAACTGGAAGAATATGTAAGAAGCATACCGGATTTCCCGGAAGAGGGAATTATATTCCGGGATGTAACAAGTGTACTGCAGGATGGAGAGGGACTCTGCCTGGCGATTGATACGATGCAGGAAAAGATAAAAGATCTGGAGTATGATGTGATTGTGGGGCCGGAATCCAGAGGATTCATATTTGGTATGCCCATTGCCTATAATCATAAAAAGCCGTTTGTACTGATCCGCAAAAAGGGGAAACTCCCCTGCGAGACAGTGTCCATTGACTATGATCTGGAATATGGCAAGGCAACCATCGAGATGCATAAAGACTCCATTCAGAAAGGCCAGAAGGTTTTGATTGTGGATGATCTGATTGCCACCGGCGGTACGACGGAGGCGATGATCCGGCTGATCGAGTCTCTCGGAGGCGAGGTAGTGGGTATCGTTGTTCTGATGGAGCTGGCCGGTCTCAAGGGCAGGGAGCGTATCGCGGGCTACAGGCTGGAGTCAGCGATTACATACGAAGGAAAATAAACAGAATCCTAAAATAAATGCGGGCTGGTGACAAGTATGACTGAAGAAAAAAGAGAGAGCATATTTGATGATGGAAGAATTGAATCAATAGCAGAATTCCAGAGTCCCGAAGTATTGTATCAGGATCTGGTTTCCCATGTGCGGAAATACCATCCTTCCGATGATATTTCCATGATTGAGAAGGCGTATCGGACTGCCTATGAAGCCCATAAGAATCAGGTGCGGAAATCAGGAGAGCCTTATATCATCCATCCTCTGTGCGTAGCTATCATACTGGCCGATCTGGAATTGGATAAGGAGACCATCGTGGCGGGCCTTCTCCATGATGTGGTGGAAGATACCATCATGACAGAAGAAGAAATCACTGCGGAATTTGGCGGGGACGTGGCGCTGCTGGTAGACGGTGTGACGAAGCTGCAGCAACTGCAGCTTTCAGGCAGCACCCAGTCCCAGTCCGGGGACAGCGACCGTGTGGAGATGCAGGCGGAAAATCTGCGCAAAATGTTTCTTGCCATGGCAAAAGATATCCGTGTGATCATGATTAAACTGGCAGACAGACTTCACAATATGCGCACCTTAAAACATATGCCGCCTCAGAAACAGCAGCGCATTGCAAGGGAGACAATGGATATTTATGCGCCTATCGCACAGCGGCTGGGCATTTCCAGGATCAAGATTGAACTGGACGATCTGTCTTTGAAATATCTGGAACCGGAAGTGTATTATGACCTGGTGGACAAAATTGCCATCCGCAAAAGTGTCAGGGAACGATATATCCAGTCCATTGTGGATGAAGTGGGCGAGCATATCCGCAATGTGGGGATAGAGGCTAAAATCGACGGCCGGATCAAGCACTTTTTCAGTATCTACAAAAAAATGAAAAACCAGGATAAGACACTGGATCAGATTTACGACCTGTTCGCTGTCCGGATTATTGTGGATTCGGTGAAGGACTGTTATGCGGCACTGGGGGCGATCCATGAGATGTATAAGCCCATTCCGGGCCGTTTCAAAGATTATATTGCCATGCCCAAGGCGAATATGTATCAGTCATTGCATACCACACTGATCGGCAGTTCCGGGCAGCCCTTTGAAGTCCAGATCCGGACGTATGAGATGCACAAAGCGGCGGAATACGGTATAGCCGCCCACTGGAAATATAAGGAAGCCTCCGACGGTAAAAAAGTCAAAACCCAGGAGGAGGAAAAGCTGGTATGGCTGCGACAGATACTGGAGTGGCAGAAAGATACCGATAACCGGGAATTTTTAAAGCTGCTGAAAAGCGATCTGGATCTGTTTTCCGATAATGTCTATTGTTTTACGCCCACGGGCGATGTGAAAAATCTGCCCACAGGTTCCACGCCCATCGACTTTGCCTATGCCATCCACAGTGCAGTGGGCAATAAGATGATCGGAGCCAGGGTCAACGGCAAGCTGGTGACCATTGACTATGAGATCAAAAACGGTGACCGGATTGAAATACTGACATCCCAGAATTCCAGGGGGCCCAGCCGGGACTGGCTGAATCTCGTCAAGAGCACTCAGGCCAAAAGCAAGATCAACCAGTGGTTTAAGAACGAACTCAAAGAGGACAATATTGTCAAGGGAAAAGAGATGATCTTGGGATACTGCAAAGCCAAGTCCATTGATACTGGTCAGATTCTGCGGCCGCCTTATATGGACTATGTAATGCGCAAGTACGGTTTTCGGGACTGGGATTCGGTGCTGGCTGCGGTTGGCCATGGCGGTCTGAAGGAAGGCCAGATTGTCAATAAAATGCAGGAACTGTATGACAGAGAACATAAAAAGGCGCTGACAGACGAGGAAGTGCTTGCGGCCGTGGCGGCGGGCAGCGGAATCAAGAAGATCAAACCCAGGAGTTCCAGCGGTATTCTTGTGAAAGGCATTGATGATGTGGCGGTGCGTTTTTCCAAATGCTGTTCTCCCGTGCCAGGGGATGAAATCGTCGGTTTTGTCACAAGAGGCCGGGGCGTATCCATACACCGGACAGACTGCGTGAATATTATCAATCTGTCTGAGATGGAGCGTGCAAGGCTGATTGACGCGGACTGGCAGGCGCCTGACAGGACTGTGGAAGGGGAGCGGTATCTGGCGGAAATCAATATCTATGCCAATAACCGCAGCGGCCTGCTGGCAGATGTATCCAAAGCACTGACGGAAAAAGATGTGGATATCCTTTCCCTGAATACAAGAGTGAGCAGACAGGGCATAGCCACCATGGTGGTATCGTTTGAGATCCGCAGCCGGGAAGAACTGCAGCGCATTATAGATAAGATCAGGAATATCGAGAGCATTATAGATATCGAAAGGACGACAGGATAATATGGGAGATTTGAAAATCGGGCGTCTTATGATGGGAATCTGTCAGACGAACTGTTATTTTGTATATCGGGAAGGCAAAAGCGAAGTGGTCTTCATTGACCCGGCCGATCAGGGAGGGTATATTTACGAGGCCCTGGAAGCGCGGGGATTTACGGTAGCCGGTATCCTGCTGACCCATGGGCATTTTGACCATATATGGGGACTGGAAGAACTGCGGGAGAGGAGCGGCGCGCCTGTCTATGCCTGGGAACAGGAAAAGACATTGCTGGGAGACGCACGGCTGAATGTTTCGTCAGGGGCAGGCAGAGCCTGCAGTGTGGAAGCAGATGTGTATGTAAAGGACGGAGACGAGATAACTATTGCCGGAATGACCTGTAAGCTGATCGGGACACCGGGGCATACAGAGGGAAGCTGCTGCTACTATTTTCCGGAGGGCGGTTTTCTGGTCAGCGGCGATACGCTGTTTGCGGATTCCGTGGGAAGGACCGACCTGCCCACCGGCGATATGGGCCAGCTTGTCCGTTCAGTGAAAGAAAAACTGTTCCTTCTGCCGGATGAGACGAAGGTGTATCCGGGACATGGAGAGGCGACCGAAATCGGATATGAGAAACAGTACAATCCATTCTGCGCATAGTAAAAGCGGCAGGAGGGACAGGGGAGAAGCCACATTTGTCCCCTGCTGCCTGCAATGGAGAACGATATGATAGCAGTTATATTGAACGAAACGGGATACGAATATGATATCCATTCCCTGGTCAAAGCCTTCTATCCAACGTCGGAGGTCAAAGTCTTTGTGGAAGGGGAAAAAAATATACGATCCGACAGGGGGCTGCCTCTGATCAGGCTGACAAGGAGCAGAGAAATCATGACACTGCTCCTTTCCGAATGTAAGGGAGAAGACGGAGAATGGACACCGCAGGTGGAAGAGTCGGTGCGGCCTGATCCGGACGGGGATAAGATCCAGGTGAAAAATGTGCTGAAACAGTTGATTTACCAGGTATTGTCTTCCTATACGGGAAAGCGCCTGCCCTGGGGGACACTGACTGGTATCCGCCCTACAAAGATTGCCATGGGCCTGTTGGAACAGGAAAAATCAGAAGAAGAGATTTTCCGGCAGATGCAGGATACGTATTACCTTGGTGATGAAAAAGGACGGCTGTGCCTGGATATTGCCAGACGGGAGAGGGAACTGTTATCCCATATCCATTACAGGGATGGCTACAGCCAGTATATCGGAATTCCGTTCTGTCCTACGACCTGTCTGTACTGCTCTTTTACTTCCTGTTCCATTGGAGCGTGGAAGGATCGGGTAGGGGATTATCTGGATGCGCTGGAACAGGAAATCGTTTATACAGCAGAGGCGTTTCAGGGGAAAGTTCTGGACAGTGTATACATAGGCGGCGGTACACCCACCACGCTGAACCCAGGCCAACTGGAACGGATTCTGAAAAAACTGCGCCAGTGCCTTCCCTTTGATTCCGTACAGGAATTTACCGTGGAAGCGGGCCGGGCGGACAGCATTACAGAGGAAAAGCTACAGGTATTAAAAGCATATGGTGTTAACCGGATTTCCGTCAATCCTCAGACAATGCGGGAAGAAACCCTGCGTCTGATCGGCCGGAGACATACGCCGCAGCAGGTGGTGGAGGCGTTTCATCTGGCCCGGCGATGCGGTTTTGACAATATCAATATGGACTTGATTCTGGGGCTGCCCGGAGAGACTGATGAGGATGTACGCTATACGGTGGGGGCGGTGAAAGCCCTGGGGCCGGACAGCCTGACCGTACATTCCCTTGCCGTGAAGCGGGCTTCGGCACTGAGTAAGTGGATTGCGGAAAACGGCCTTGAGACAATCCGCAATACGGACGATATGATGGAGATTGCTTCCGGGGCGGCGGCTTCCATGGGGATGGAGCCCTATTATCTGTATCGACAGAAAAATATGGCCGGGAATTTTGAGAATGTAGGATATGCCAGACCCGGCTGCTATGGCATTTATAACATTTTAATGATGGAGGAAGTGCAGACGATTATCGCTGTCGGCGCCGGGAGCATATCGAAAAGGGTATACCCTGACGGACGGATCGAAAGATGTGAAAATGTCAAGGATGTAGCGTCTTTCATAGAAAGAATCGACGAGATGATTGAGCGGAAACGGAAACTTTTTGAGGGTTAAGCCCAAAGGACAAATTTGCCTTTGCTTCTTTTGCAAAATATATCATTTATTTCCGGTTCGGTGTTATTACTTTATGATACCATATCACATCATTTTGGAACTCAACAATCAACTGGCACAACAAGTTAACTTCATAACACAACCAGCAGAGCAGTGAATTTGTTTTAGAGATAAAGCAATTCACTGCTTTTTGACATTTCCGTTATGGAACGGACAGGAGATATTTTGGTAAGAGAACCACACA